>VFQS010004546.1_pt1 | contig 9987 bp, 8 predicted proteins | sample 3512361 | NCBI WGS metagenome assembly VFQS01 (sample SAMN10412375, study PRJNA504923) | tailings metagenome | isolation source: Relicate 1 Philex TSF3 active mining | place: Philippines | reverse complement strand
ATAGTAAATGTATCAAATTTGTTTCGAAGTAGTTCCAGATCATCAATCAGTTTAATCAAATTCGTTTCGATATCTAACTTAGGATTTTCAAATACGTTGTAATTATCTGTAGTACTTATTGTGTACAAAATTTGATCAAATTTAGGATTTGGCTTTTCTCGATCAACTCTATCTACTAGTTCCGTATAGGCATTTGCGAAATTACTACCAATAAACCCAGTTGAACCAAATACAGACACATTGATCATGAACTTATATTCCTAAGGATTGATAGACAAATTCTTCGTATAAATTTGACCACGGAGAAGGATATCGCTAGTGAAACAAGCAATGGAGATTTCGTGAAGTAGTTATAAATCCGCTTAATTTCATAAAGTTCATGTTTGAGTAATTGAGAACTTACTCCACCTTTTGAATATTCTGGTCTAAACGTAATCGCTACAACCTTATCTACCTTAAAGATACTAAATCCATCTTGTAAAAGCTCGAGCCACAAACCGTAGTCCTCGGATAATCCACGGGGGAATCGATGTGAAAGTGATCTACGAACAGCCACGGTCCGTGTGACAATTTCATTTCTAAATAACATCCTTTGAAATTTCAATTTTTCAAAATTCTTCGAAGAAAGTCTAGTGACATTACTGTTTTCAGAAAATAACTTTGACTTAAAACCGATCACATCGACCCTAGTTATATACTGAATAAACTCAATTTGAGTTTCTAACTTATATTCTAACCAAGCATCGTCTGAATCTAAAAATGAAACCCACTCGCCACTTGCTGTGTCCCAACCTCTATTTCTCGATAAACCAACTCCCAAATTAATATCATTTTTCAATAAAATTACAGGGAAATCATGTCCTTCATTGGAAAAGTCCTTCAGGATTTGAAAAGTGTAATCAGAACTTGCATCATCTACAATGATTAATTCTTTAGGCTTGATTGTTTGTCTACAAACTGAACTTAAAGCACGTCGAATCGTCTCCCCAGAATTGTGGCAAGGAATGACGACCGAAATACTAGTATCGCTACAATCAAATTTCATTTATTAGATCTTCCATCACATGTTGCAACTTAACGCTTACTTGCATCTGCGGAGTCGATTGAATTTTAGGCAACTTAGTATTTGTCATGGCATGATTAATCGCAGCCACAAAGCTTTGTAAGTCATTTGGATCAAAATAATATGGGTAGTTACCAGCAACTTCACGAAAAACTGGAATGTCCGAACATATAAGCGGAGTTTCGCTAGCTATTGCCTCGATTAATGATCTACCAAAACCCTCTGACAAGGACGGATAAACAACAGCGTCAACAGATTTATAAACAGTTTTTAGTTCACCAATAGCTAGATTCCCTAAGAATGAGAGAAAATTACCTTGTAAATTTTCTTTGGCAATGGCTGCTTTCCACTTTTCCGTTTCTAATCCAGTAACAACAAGAGAAATATTGAAGCCACCAGTATTGATTTCTTTTATTGCTGATAAAAGCATTGGAATGTTCTTTCGGTTCTCAAAACCACCCGCATACAAGATAATCTTTCTGAAATCAACATAGTTTGAGCGAAATGTTTCAATCTCTGCTCTGCTTGGGCGGTAGGAATTAAACTCACTATCGATCACATTTGGCAAAACAACTATTTTTGCTTCGGAAACTTTTAGGTACCTAGAAATTTGATTTTTGGAAGTTTGGGAAACTGTAATTATCAATTTGGATCTTTTCGCGTTCCTTTTCATAATCCATAAAAAGTATAATCGACGAGGCTTCGAATAAAGTAAAGGTTGTTCAAGATAGCAAAGGTCATGAATTGTGATAATTGAAGGAATTCTCTTCGGCATTAACACATCGTAATATGGAGAAAAAATAAGGTTTGGCTTTTCGAATCTAGCAAAAAATCTGAAAATAAAAAGATCATAAAACAAATTGGATATTGATGAAGGGATAATCCTTAAAGTAAAGAGTTTTCTTCTCCTTATATTCAAATTGCTATAAGGTCTATATTTAAAACTTGAGGGGTAAACAAGTAGTAGTTTCGAATTAAAGTATTCATCAATTGACGATAAATGATATTCAGACCACTTAGCTATACCAGAATTTTGACTAGATGCATTCTTGGCGTCAATCCAAATTTTCATCTTAGTTTGGAAAATAATTTCTCTACATACTTCAGAATAAATATAATAGGGACTTGAATAAATCCCAAAATTATAAGGGACAATTTACTTATTTTGCCTTTTTGATTCTTATTAGCAGCTTTGAGGAACAATTTGAATGATTCAGGATAGAAATTGAACATCGAGAGAACGGCACTTGTGTCGATTACAGATGCTGGATGTGCTCCCATTATTGCTGGCTTGTACTCAAGTAGTTCTTTTGCACGATTACTGTATTTATGCTCTCGAATTATGCGCATCTGGCCCGCAGCTGCGACTTTTGATCTTTTAGCTTCATTACTTAGGTAATAATCAATCTTGGCAAGCAAATCCTCTGATGATTTATAAGTATCATAATTCTTTTTTAATTCTAGTAAATCATTCATTCCATTTCCTCTAATCTCATTTGTTAGAAGTAGGGCGCCAGCCCCAATAGCCTCAAAGACTCGCATATTTATATCGTTCTTAATACTAAAATTTAGAACTATTTTAGAATCTCGATAAATCCTCATCATTTCACTTGCTGAAGCTCGCCCAACAAAAATATTTGTATAATTTTGTTTAATGGCATCAAGAAGTATTTTTCGCTCCGGATAAAGTTTCCAATTCTGGGACCCCACATATGAAATATCGAATTTCTTTTTTGAAGCGAAGTTTGCACTATTTGTTGCTGGGGTGGCGAGAGGAAACCACGATGCAGAAACAATTCCATCCTTTTTGAGTAAGGAAACATAGTCTTTTTGCGCGATAAAGGAGTGATCAAATAATCTAGATATCAGAAGATGTTTCTGATAATCATTATGAGTATCTATTCCCCACCAGAATTTTATACATTTTAAACTATCCATATTAGTTGGAAATAAATTCATATTTCCACCCTCAATAAATATGATAATTTGTGGTTGAAAATTCCTCTTCAGGCATATCCTTTCAATATTGACGGCTTTTGTTTTGACGATGTCTACATTTTCATAAGTTTGATCTGAAACAACTAACATTTCGCAACCTAATTTTTTGAACTCTTGAACCAAGTATTTTGCAGGTGTGATGTCCGTTATAGAAGCAATTACTAAAATACGTTTTTTCATAGTTAAGGATTTAATTTCCATTTTTTTCTAAAGTAGGAAGTATTTCTACTGTGTAAATCTAATGTGTCTATAGTCTCATTGAAGAATGTAATGTTGGTTCTATAGGCACTTACGCCATGATACTCATTATGAGTAATATCAAGATTTGGCAGCACCAAACATTTGCCACCATTTTTCCTAATTGCAAAACTAAAATCTACTTCTTCACAGCCGGCGGGGGTATAAAAAGTATCAAATCCTCCGACCGACCAATATGCTGAACTTCTAACCATGAAAAGAAAACCAGAAATTACGTCGGCATACTCAGAATTCTCGGTTCCAACAAATTGTTTTGAAGTCCCATTTTCATATAAATCTCCACGTGGTCCAACTTCGTGGACCTCTGAATAATTATCAAGTGCAGCTTCGAGTTGTTCGATTGAGTTTTTTCCAATTCGAACATCGTCACTAACAAAGCATAGGTATTCTCCTTGTGACATTTCGGCGCCCATATTCCAGGATCTGGCTACACCAGGATTAGTACTGTTTAAAACAAATTTCGTGATTTCTTTATTGGTTTTAATATAATCTACTAATTCATATTCAGTTGAATTACAAATTACGATTATTTCATAAGATGAGTTTACGTTGTTGGATATGTCCTCGAGAACTTCTTTAATCGTTGATCTTGGCATAAAAAAGCGTTTTTTGTTTAAAGGTCGCTTCAAATTTAAGACAGGAATAATGAAGCTGATTTTAGGCGAAGTTAGCATTTGATACGCAACTCCAAATCATTCCAGAAAATTGCTTCTGAGTCTGCCACATTTTGAGGGTTTGCTATATCAAATGGGAATGACATAGCTCCTACATTCTCATTTACAATTAAATTGCAACCCGACAACGCAGCCTCTACCACAACCCTTCCTTGCGGTTCAGGCCATCTGGGTAAGAATACGAAATTTTTCGCTCTATTCATAATCCCCGGTATTTTACTGTAAGGGAGCTTACCTAAATGCTTACCAAATTCGAGTTTAATGCCAGGGAAAATATCCCCTACCATCACGAGTTGTTTTTCCGAGAAGTAAGTTTTGAGATTTTCAAAACCTTTGGCTTCTGACAGGACTCCCACAAATAGATATTCAATGTCACGTTTTTCTTTTCTATCGTAGAACTCATCAGTATTCACGATTGGCTTAACTATTATCGATTTGTTTGCATCGTTAATGTTTAGAATTTTATTGGTTATTCTCTGGTGCATGGGACTCATATATATATTCAAAATAGAGTTAAGGAAAGAGCTTTTCACTAATTCTCTCATTGAAAAGCATTCAATCCGGAAATCTTTAGCCGCGATATTTCGACGTAAATTACATGGTGACTTGTGGGGACATTTGCTTTGCGCCTCTCCCGAGCAAGGAAGATATCCAAGGTTACAAACATCCGAATACGCGTTCGTCATATGAACAAATGGTCTTGAACTTAATATGTTTTTTATGAAATTATTGTGAAGATGTATCCATGCTCCACGACTTTTCAGTGTTTCCGGATAATTGAATATATCGACCAAAAAATCCAAATCTGCCGACTTGTCATACTCACAAACCCTATTCTTGGCAGAAGTTAAAGTGATCTTGTGCCCACGTTCAATTCCAGACTCGATGAGGCGGCGATTTACCATTTCGCCTCCGCCGGAATACTTGAAAGGATTGAGGTAGGAAATAAAATTAATCTTCATTTCGAAATCCTTGATTTATATTTAACTTAGAAGTCAAGAGGCAATAATAGTTTAAATTTAACTCCGGATACACGGCGCGTGTGAAAAAAAGTTTTCCCAACGATGCTCTAGCCATGTCGTAACTGTAACAAGCCATGTAATTCGCCTAATATCAATTGCGTTTAACTTTAGATTATTGGGACCAACTATAATCTGAGCATGAGGAGGTACTTTTTGCGCTTTCCCACATTTTCTATCATTTTCCAAGCTGTTGGTGTTTTGCCAAAAGAGGACCGTCCAAAGATCGTTCTTGTCTCACTTCTGCAGGTAATCCTCGGCTTTATGGATTTATTGGGAGTTGCAATTATTGGGATTATGGGAGCCCTTGCGGTTACTGGCATCCAATCTAAGGAGCCCGGGAGCCGCGTTTTCGCGTTCTTAGAGTTTATGGGGTTGGATGGGGTCGAGCTCCGAAATCAAGTTGCAATTTTGGCCATTATTGCAGCTCTAGTTCTAATGACACGCACATTTTTTTCAATTCTTATCACGAGAAAAGTTTTCTTTTTCTTGAGCCATCGAGGGGCAGCTATTTCCGCTAATTTAACTTCCAAATTATTATCAAGAGATTTACTATTTATACAATCTCAGTCCACCCAACAAACTTTATTTGCTCTCACAAGCGGAGTTAATACTTTAACTCTTGGGGTTCTAGGAAATGCGACGACACTATTATCAGACTTGTCTCTACTCATTATTATTGCGATAGGTTTATTTCTGGTAGATCCTCTGATTGCAATAAGCACAATACTAATTTTTGGTGGGCTTGGAGTCCTACTTTACCTGAGGTTTAACGTAAAGGCGCAGAGACTTGGTTTAGTTCATTCCAATCAAACTATTGAAAGTAATCAGGAAATTTTAGAAGTGCTTGGCTCATTTCGTGAATTATTTGTACGTGACCGACGGAATTATTATTCGAAGAAAATTGCAAAGTCACGCCATAAATTAGCCGTTAGTACAGCTGAGATGCAGTTCTTACCGAATGTAAGTAAGTATGTGATTGAGTCTGGAGTTGTTCTAGGTGGAATGATTGTGGGCGGAATTCAATTTTTAATACAGGATGCAGCTCAGGCCGTCGCTGCGCTCTCGGTATTTCTTGCGTCTGGCACTCGGATTGCGCCGGCGATCATGCGCCTCCAGCACAGCGCAATCTCACTTCGCTCAAGCGCTGGGAGTGCGAACTCAACCATCAAAATGATTGAATCCCTTGCTGGCACTTCTCCCATTGAAAATTTTGGTTTTGAATTCGACGTTCGGCACTCAGGGTTTGTCGGGAGTGTGATCTTGAATAATGTCTCGTTTAAATATCCTTTAAAGAATGACTTCGCAATCAAAGACGTTTCGCTGCAAGTTTTTCCAGGTGAATTTGTAGCGATAGTAGGTCCATCGGGCGCAGGTAAAACATCGCTGGTCGATATCCTTCTTGGACTTCTCAAAGTTTCGGAGGGAGAAGTACTCATTTCAGGTAAATCTACAGCTCGCGCAATTCAAAATTGGCCGGGCGCTATTTCATACGTACCACAAGAAATTTATATTTCAAATGCATCCATAGAAGAAAACGTTACCTTTGGCTACCCTCGTGAAGTTGTCAATGAAAAACACATTTGGGAAGCACTTGAGGTCGCACAGTTAAAAGAATTTGTGGAAACACTTCCCGAAGGTTTAGCGACCTTCGTAGGTGAGCGCGGAACAAGAATTAGCGGTGGGCAGCGCCAACGACTTGGAATTGCTCGAGCATTGTTTACGAAGCCAAAACTACTTGTTCTAGATGAGGCCTCTAGTGCACTTGATGGCCCAACAGAGGCAGAACTCTCTTTAGCATTTCAGAGAGTTAGGGGAGATGTAACGGTAATTATGATCGCTCACAGACTTTCCACAGTTAGAAATGCTGACAAAGTGATTTACATGGAAAAAGGCCAAATCAAGTCTGTCGGCACATTTGAAGAGGTCAGAGTCTCGGTTCCAAATTTCGACAAGCAAGCCTTTTTGATGGGTCTCTAAGCCATGAGATATCCCAATATCATTTAGTCCGTTTTGTCCATAATTCGCTACAATTTGGCATCAGATACGTAGTGGGAAGTAGAGGCAGCGACGGCTGATCTCTGCAGTGCAAACCGGTTCTTAAAGGGGCAATTAATGGTTAGAAGCGCCAAGGCGGTTGAGGTTTCAACTCCTGCAACTTGGAGCGTTGCCCAGTTTTCGGCTTTCTATGCTGAAAATCGCTCAGAGTTAATTGCTCATGCAAACCGCATTTTGAAGGATCGCGCTCGGGCTGAGGAAGTATCACAAGAGGCGTTAATCAAGTTCATGTTGGCTGCTCCAGAGCTATCCAGCCAAGAGCATGCACTTTCTTATTTACACCGAACCATCGAGAACCTATGCATCGATTTGTTCCGTGCTGAAAATCGTCATCCAAACCTTGTAGCACTTGATGACGCTTCGGCTGAAGTAGAAGCTAATTGGCAAGTATCTGGTGATCACACTATAGAAATTTCAGCAGCCGAAGACGCAGCAATCGTCCGTCAAGCACTTTCACTTCTATCCCCCGCAGAGCGTGCAGCTCTTGTTATGTGGGAGATGGAAGGAAGATCTACCCAAGAGATTGCAAAAGAACTCGGTATTAAAGAATCTTCTGTCCGACACACCGTCTCTCGAGCAAGAGCATCGCTTCGTAAAGTCCTATCAACTCTTGTTATCGATGAAAAGCGCGGCCTTACTGCCCTTGATCTTCTAAGCACCTCATATAAGAAGGCATCAGAGCTTGCTCATAAGAGTGCCCGGATTGCTATGTCACTAATCCTGGTTGTTACCGCCTTTCTTGGCTTTAACTCAATGACCGGCAGTGAATCAATCCAGACCGTTATCTCAGCTCCAGTATCTGAGAACTCAGGAGCTAAGGCTGAAGTAGTTGAAGAAGTAGTTACAGAAGTTTCAAAGCCAAAAGCTGTTGCTAATAAACCAACTATCTCTACCAAAGATGCAGCAGCAGAGCTTGCCTTCCTAAACGCTCAACTAGAGAGCGCAGCAGTAATGCTCGAGACCCTTCAACTAATCGAAGGGAAGGAATAACAGGTTTCCATCTTCTTATGTGATCGCACGTGCTTCACATAGGGAAATGGAATTAGAAGAGATCAAAAAATCTCTTCGAGCCAGATCAGGAAATGCCTATCTGACTTAATGAAAGGAAAAAAATGTCTATAAAGACACTACGCAAGCGCATCGCGCTTGTTGCAGTATCTGCTCTAGGCGTCGGTCTCTTGTCGGTTGCTCCGGCGAAAGCGGCGTTTGGTACAGGAGCGACTGCTAGCACTTTGTACATTGCTACAACTGCTTCAACTACCGGTTCAGCTGCTCTAGATGCTAATGGAGCAATCTCCTCGACTTCAAACGTTTCTGTAGGATGGATTGCGGATACATCCGCATCTGCAGCGACCACTACCACTAACGGTGTGCTTGTTTCATCAGCAGACGTTAAGACCGCTGCGGTATACGCAGGTGCAAAACTAGCGTTTTCAGCGCAAAACGATGGTTCAACCGGTGGAGTATCTATTGTGGTTACTGGTGGAACTCTGTCAAGCGTCGCTGGTCTCGATGAGACATCCGCTGCGGCTTCAGGAACTACCTTCCTAAATGGAACTGCTACAACTGCGGTTCTCGATGTTGATGGAAATACTCAACTTCAAGGTATTTTCACGATTTCGGCACCTGTGGGATCCACCGCAACTATCAGTGCTTATGGTGGAACTGGTATTACTTCAACAGCTACTGCAACTCTTGGATCGCTGATTGGTAGCTGGACATTTACAGTAGCTGCCTCAAGTGCTAGCGGCGTTTACAGTGCTGCATATAGCACAATCACCCAGCAAGCGTGTATTGCTGCAAGTGGTACACCTGCGGGTACAAATGCATATGACACAACCTCGGCGTGCCAAAATGGCAATGTTGGAGTCGTCTATTTCAGCCTATTGGATGGATTAGGTGCTGCAATGAGCTCAGGTACTGTCTATGCAACTGTTACTGGCGGTTCTAGAGTTAACGTTGTTGGCTCGGCTGGTGCCGGCGATGCGTATGGTGCGACTGGCGCTTATGACAGTCTCGCTAGTGACGCGGTTGGATATATTGTTGTAACTCAGCCAGCTGCTAACTTGGCAGGCTCCACTGATTTGTCCATTTCATATAATGGAACAATTCTTGCAACCAAAACCATTAAGTGGCATGGCGATGCTGCATCAATTGAAGTTGACGCTGCAAGTTCAAACGCCACCTTCCCGCACGACCTATCTGATACAAGTCTTGCAGGGGCTCTAGCTGGAGTTGTCTATGTGATTAAGGATGCTGCTGGAAATGCGATTTCTTGGTCAAGTCAACCAACAATAAATAGCGCTACTGGCGCGATGCTAGGTGCAACTTTGTCAACCTCTACAAACTCTGATGTAGCTGCAGTTCAAACTTCATCAGTGGGATATGGTTACTCAACAATGAACTTGCCAAGCAATGCACTTTCTGGCGCTGGTTCATATAAGTTGAAATTAGTAAATGGTCAGGGTGTTGCTCTTTATTCTTCAGTTCAAAATGTAACTGTTTCGCGGGGTGCAACAACTTCCTTTGCAGTTTCATGGGATAAGACCACTTATGCACCTGGCGACATTGCTACCTTGACCATCACCGCAAAAGATGCGTACGGAAACAAGATGGCAACAGGTACAACCCTCGCTGGGTTGGATCTAACTGTTAGTACCGCTGGATTCACTGCTGTTGGTGCAGCATGTACTACTTCCTCGGTTTTCGTCGAGGGTGTAAAGACATGTAAGTATGCAGCTGGTAATACAGAGGGTGCATATTCGTATTCAATTGATCTAACTACCGCTGTTGCACAAGCAGCCTCAGTTGGAGCTTTGAATATTAAGAACTCAACTGCAGCAGTAACCAATGCAGAAGTTCTCGCAGCAATCGTCAAACTAATTGCTTCAATCCACAAGCAAATTAAGGCATTGCA
>VFQS010004545.1_pt1 | contig 9992 bp, 10 predicted proteins | sample 3512361 | NCBI WGS metagenome assembly VFQS01 (sample SAMN10412375, study PRJNA504923) | tailings metagenome | isolation source: Relicate 1 Philex TSF3 active mining | place: Philippines | reverse complement strand
ACCATTGGCTACTGGATTGCCAAGGATTATGCGGGCAGAAACATCACTCCCTATGCGGTTGCTCTGGCTATTGACTACCTCTTTGATGCCCTTGCCCTGCACCGAGTAGAGATAGATATTCGACCCGAGAACGCTCCGAGCATTCGGGTGGTGGAGAAACTTGGACTTCGAAAAGAAGGTCTCAAGGAAAGGTTTATACATATCGATGGAGCGTGGCGAGACCATTTTGTGTTCGCAATTACCCGCGAAGAACGTTCCGACACGATGCTAAATCGCCTATCAAACACGCAACTCAAATAGCCAGGTTTGCCCTTATTTGACAATAGTTTTGAGGCATGAATTCTCCGGTGGGAATGGGTGGGGTCCTCCTAGTGATCGCTGCCGTGGTTTGGCTCATGGTCTTTGTGCCAGGTTGGGCCAAGCGTGGTGAAATTGTCGCCGCCGCGAAGAATGTAAATGAGCAAATTAAAGCTGAGCGAAAATTGCAGCAGAGCTCACCACAATTTCGACTCAATCGTCTGGTTATGACCCAGCGAATCTTTTCAGTTTTGTTTTTACTTCTCCTCATTGCCGGAGTGACGACCGGCCTACTAGCTGGAGCAAACTCCAGCCCGTGGATTTTGTCGATTACCCTGAGCGCATTTTCTGTACTCAGTTTGTTAGTAGCTCGCGCAGCTGCTCGACAGGCTGCGCAGGTCGCTCACAATATCTATTCGGCGCGACAGCAGGTGCGCTCCTCGGCCTCAAATGCTATAAAAAAGGCCGTAAATACAAAGGAGTGGACACCTATTTCGATACCGGATCCGTTGAGCAAAAAGCATTCTGAATCTGCTCCGGACGTCGCCGAGGTAATCGATATATCAAAACCTAGACGAATGATGACGAGCAAAGAAATTGATGAAATTCTTGCTCGACGTAGAGCAATTTAGTTGACATTGCTATACGCTTAATTCGTCTAGGTGAATGGAGACACACATATGGACACCACTGTAACTACTACAGAAACTGCAGCTGCTGCTAAGAAGCCAACCACGGCTAAGAAGCCTGCTGCAAAGAAGGCAGCAAAGCGCAAGCCAGCTGCTAAGAAGACAGCTGCTAAGAAGCCAGCTGCAAAGAAGGCAGCAAAGCGCAAGCCAGCTGCTAAGAAGACTGCTGCAAAGAAGCCTGCAAAGCGCAAGACCGCTGCTAAGAAGACTGCTGCAAAGAAGCCTGCTAAGCGCAAGACTGCAAAGAAGGCAACTGCTGCTAAGAAGCCAGCGAAGCGCAAGACTGCTGCTAAGAAGACTGCTGCAAAGAAGCCTGCTAAGCGCAAGACTGCAAAGAAGGCTGCTCCAGCTGCTAAGAAGCCTGCAAAGCGCAAGACCGCTAAGAAGGCTGCTCCAGCTGCAAAGAAGCCAGCTCGCCGTCGTAAGAAGAAGGCTGCTGTAGCTGCTTAAGTAGTCTTAAGAAACTACGTATTCAACCACCTCACGCAATGTGGGGTGGTTGAATTTATATCCGGACGATATCAATTTGTCAGCGGTCATTTTTTGTGAGCAAAGCAGTAATTCTTTTGCTGCAAGGCCAATCAGCACATTCATTGCCCAGGCAGGGACACGGAAAAAGGTTGGTCGCTTCAGCGCTTTTCCAAGAGCATGAATAATCTGCTCGCAGGTTGCCGGCTCAGGGGCAGTTAGGTTGAATGCTCCGCTGGCAGTCTCTTTTTCAATCAGATGAATGATTGCTCTTGCCTGGTCTTCCAGACTGATCCATGCCCACCATTGTTTACCTGAACCGAGCGGGCCACCAATTCCCAGTTTGATAAGGGGGAGTAGTTTTCCTAAAGCGCCGAGTTTTTTGCTCATGACCATGGTGGTGCGAATCAGAACCACTCTCGTCTTTGCTCTCTTTGCTTCCTCCTCCCAAGCAAATGCTAGGTCAGACAAAAATCCTTCTCCCTTTGTCGAGGACTCATCCAGCAGCTCATCACCGCGATCTCCGTAGATTCCAGATGCCGATCCTGAGATTAGGACCTTTGGAGGATTGGAGGCTGCGTTGATGGCATCAACTAAGAGCTTTGTGGTGTCGAGTCTGGAGTCAACGATTTCCTTCATGTACTTCTTGGTCCAGGGGATTTTGCCGGTGGTGGCTCCGGCCAGATTCACTACGGCATCAATTGAGTTCATGACTGAGAAGTCAAACTGGCCCTTGCTGGCATCGATGAACACCTCGTCAGCACTCTTGGGCTGGCGGCGAACTAAGCGAATTGGGGTGTGGCCCAGGGCAGAAAGCTGTTTGGCTAGTTCTGTGCCAATTAGTCCTGTTGCACCTGAAATTAGAACTCTCACGCCTGTCTCCCTCTGCTAACCCCTCAGCTTCTACAATGGACCCTACTTGTTTATTCCAATGCTTAGGAAATCGTGAACGTAGAACTCTGGGTCTGGGGACTCACCATCGGCCTTCTAACACTTGTCTTGCTAGTTGACTTCATTGTGCAGGCCAGACGTCCACATGAACCAACCTTCAAGGAATCTGCCATCCAGGTTTCGATCTATGTCACTTTGGCACTGCTTTTTAGCTTTGTGATTGGTGGTGTTTGGGGACCGCAATATGCCCAGGAATACTTCGCTGGTTTCGTTACTGAGTATTCGCTCTCGGTTGACAACATATTCGTATTTCTCGTTATCTTCACCCAGTTCGTGGTGCCAAGGGAACTGCGTAGCCAAGCCCTGTTAATTGGTATTGCCATTGCACTATTCCTCAGATTCCTGTTCATCATTCTGGGTGCTGCATTCATCGAGAACTTCAGTTGGGCCTTCTATGTCTTCGGTGCTTTCTTGCTCTTCACAGCCCTGAAGATAATGAAGGACACCTACGACCAGCTGAAGCGGCCGGAGGAAGAGGATTACGCCGGTGGTGGTGTAATCAAGTTCCTGCAGAAGCACCTTCGAACCACCAAGGATTACCACGGCAGCAAGCTATTTATCTTCAAAGAAGGTAAGCGCTATGCCACACCCTTACTTCTAGTGATGATTGCCATTGGCTTCACGGACCTTCTGTTTGCTCTAGACAGCATCCCCGCAATCTATGGTTTGACCCGGGAGCCATACATCGTATTCGTAGCAAACGTCTTTGCCCTGCTCGGCCTTCGTCAGCTCTACTTCTTACTGGGTGGCCTGATGGAGCGCCTGAAGTACCTAGGAATTGGCTTGTCGCTGATTCTGGGTTGGATTGGTTTGAAACTTGTGATCCACGCTTTACACAAGAACGAATTGCCATTCATTAATGGTGGCGAACATGTCACGCTCATTCCTGAGATTCCGACCGAGCTATCCCTGTTTGTGATTCTGATTACCCTGCTCGTCACCACCATCTGGTCACTGGCAGCAACCGCAGGGGAAGCAAAGAAGTTAGATCCAGATCGGCAAAAGTAGTTGTAGGCGCCACAGCTCGTAAGGGACTGGTAGTCCAATCCAGAGCGGCAGATAGAAAATTGCCAACAGGCTTGCTGCAATTAAGAATCCAGTGATGCGCCTACTACGCAGCTGCTGCACCCTAAGCAGTAGACCCCTGCGCCAGTAGTGCTGCAGCGCCAAAGTCAACGCTAGAACAAAGAATGGCGAAATCAAAACGGCATAGAACTGGAACGCCGTTCTTTCTAGAAAAAATACCCAGGGTAGCCAAGCTGCCAAGAAACCAAGCAACACCAGCTGAGCCTCACGTGCTTTGATTCGATTTTTGGCCAGCCAGAGCAGTGCAAATAAACCTGCGAACCAAATCAGCAAGTTCGGCATGGCAGTGATGGCAACCGTGCAGCTTTCAAGGACGCCACAGTAAGCAGATCCCTCAAATTGTTCAAAGTAAAAGGCTGTTGGTCGCAGATTCAGTAGCCATGAGAAAGCATTCGATTGATAGGGGTGATCTGATTCGAGATTGGCGTGAAACTCAAGAATCTGAAGGTGGTAAGACCATAGCGATGCCCACCAAGAGTCGGCCAGCTGCCTGCCCCAGGCGCTCTCGTCTTGGATCCAACCAAGCCAGCTGGTTAGGTAAACAGCAAAAGAGCTCAGTGCCATAGTCAGAGCATTGATGAATCCTTGTCCGACAGCACCCAACTTGCTTAGGCCAAGACTCTTTCGAGTCTGCCAATCGGACCAGAAGGAGTAAAGCCCATAGCCAATCAGAAAGTAAATTGCTGACCACTTAACCGAACCGGCCATTCCCATCACAAGGCCAACAGCCAAAAGCCAAGGTTGAATGGCCAGGCCTTGGTTGCTTTTTAGTCGCTTTCTCCAGCTTTGGTCAGCCAATAGCAGTAGAAGAAAAGCCACTAGGACAAAGAAGGTAAGGATGCCATCGAGGATTGCTGTCCTTGACATGACAATCGAGTGACCCTCAATTGCCAGCAGAAAACCAGCCATCGCAGCAAAGGCTGCCGACTTAGTCAAGAGTCTTGCGATTGCAATTACCAGAACAACACTGAGTGTTCCGAGCAGTGCTGTTGAAAAGCGCCAGCTGAAACTGTTTTCTACTCCAAAGAGACTAAGCCCGAGCCAAATAATCCATTTGCCCAGCGGTGGATGCACAACATAGGAACCAGTGGATTCAAAAACATTTGGACTACCAGATTCGAATGATTGATTGGCATCTTCTGGCCAACTACGCTCCGAGCCGAAAAGCCCAAGGGTGTAAGCATCTTTGACGTAATAGGTCTCATCAAAAACCAAAGAAGCAGGGTTGGCAAGGTTACTGAATCTAATAACCGCTGCGAGCGAGGTAACTGCCAGGGTGGAAACTGCTGCGAAGCTAGGGTGCTGAGAAACCCTAGAGATGAATTTGGCTAGCGCTGAAACCACGCTTAGATGCTAGTTTGCTTGCTGTGTTGATACTGGCTGCGACTCCCATCGGTAACCTCTCTGACGCCTCGACCAGACTGGTCCAGGCTATTCAGACCAGCAATTACATTGCATGCGAGGACACCCGAAGCTTCAAGCAGTTAGCTTCGGCCTTGGGCGTTAAGTTCCATGCCAAGCTATTGAGCCTGCACGACCACAATGAACACTCCCGCCTGGAAGAACTAGTGGAGATTGCAAGAAGCCACGACCTTTTGGTGGTGAGCGATGCGGGCATGCCAACCATTTCCGATCCGGGTTTCAACCTGGTAAGAGCTTGTGCAGAGGCCGACGTAGAAATCACAATCATTCCCGGACCATCTAGCGTTCTTGCGGCGCTCGCTATTTCAGGATTACCAACCGATCGATTTGTTTTTGAGGGATTTCTTTCAAGAAAGAGCGGAGAAAGAAAAGCCACCTTTGAGAGGCTGGCAAATGAAGAGAGAACAATGGTTTTCTTTGAGGCGCCTCACCGCATTATTGAGAGCTTGCAGGATGCAGCGGAGGTTTTTGGAGATAACCACCGAGCCGTGGTTGTGCGAGAGCTGACGAAAAAATTTGAGCAGGTGAAACGCGGAACTCTGGCCGAGCTGCTGGAGTGGGCAAAAGGAGAGCCCAAAGGAGAAATGGTCTTGTTGCTCGCTGGAGTTGAGGCGGGACCATTGGACTACGAAGAACTGGCCCAACAGGCCCTGCACCTAGCTGAGAGTGGAATGGGTTTGAAAAAGGCGGTTAGTGAAATTGCTGAGAGTTCGAAAGCGTCAAAGAGCGTAATTTACGAACATGCCCTGCGACTGAAACCCTAGGATATCGAAGTGACCAAGTCCTTCTATGTAACTACCCCTATCTTCTATGTCAATGACGCCCCTCACATTGGTCATGCCTACACAGAAGTTGCAGCTGATGTTATAACTCGCTGGCACAGGCAATCCGGACAAGACTCCTTTCTATTGACCGGAACGGATGAACACGGCGAGAAGGTTTTGAGAACTGCCCTTGGAAACAATTCTGATCCAAAGAGTTGGACCGATCGTTTAGTCGAGCAAGCTTGGCTGCCTCTACTGGAGACAATCGACATAAATAATCAAGACTTCATCCGCACCACCGAGAACCGCCACAAAGTTGCAGTTCAAAAGTTTCTGCAGAAGCTCTATGACACAGGATTTATCTACCAGGGCTCATTCAAGGGAAATTACTGTGTTGGCTGCGAGGAATACAAAAATGACTCTGACTTAGTTGCTGGTGCGGGGGATTTTGTTGGGCAGCAAGTCTGTGCAATTCACTCTAAGCCGGTGGAGCAGCTCAATGAAACAAACTATTTTTTCAAACTCTCAGATTTTCAAGACAGACTGCTCAAACACTATGAGGAGAATCCCAATTTTGTTCAGCCTGAGTCGGCAAAAAATGAAGTAGTTTCCTTTGTTCGCTCCGGCCTGAGCGATTTATCAATTTCTCGCTCAAAAGAAAGATTCGATTGGGGAATTGATATTCCATGGGATGACTCCCATGTCACATACGTTTGGTTTGACGCTCTATTGAATTACATAACTGCCATTGGCTATGGGGAAGACGAACAAAAACTGAATTCGCTTTGGCCAGCCGATGTTCAGGTCGTGGGTAAAGATATTTTGCGCTTCCACGCTGTGATATGGCCAGCGATGCTAATGGCGGCTGGCTTGCAGCCTCCCAAGCAAGTGTTCGGCCACGGCTGGCTCTTGGTTGGCGGTGAAAAAATGTCGAAATCAAAACTGACTGGAATTTCACCAAATGAGATTACTGACTCTTTTGGTTCTGATGCTTTCCGTTATTACTTCATGAAGGCAATTGGGTTTGGATCCGATGGATCGTTTTCTTGGGAAGATCTCTCTGCGCGTTATCAAGCAGAGCTAGCTAATGGATTTGGCAACTTGGCCTCAAGAACAATTGCCATGATTCATCGTTATTTTGACTCAGCAATTCCAGCTCCAGTTCAATACGAAGCTGCTGATTTGACTGTCCAGGAAGTTGCTAAGAATGCTGCTCTGGCCGCCGATCAAGCTATGCAAAAAGTGATGATTCATGAGGCCATTGCCAAAATCTGGACCCTAGTGGATGAGCTGAATAACTACATCACAGTGCAAGAACCTTGGGCACTCGCCAAGGATGAACAAAATCGCGCGAGGCTTGGAACTGTTCTATACACAGCTGCTGAAGGACTGAGAGTCTTGAGTGTTCTGTTGGCCCCAATCATGCCCAAGGCAACAGACAAGCTGTTCAGAGCTCTAGCTAGTTCACTTGGAACAATTTCGGATCAGAAGATTCAGGAGTGCGCAAAGTGGGGACAGCTCAAGCCAGGTGAAAAGGTTGCTGAACTAGAGGCTCTTTTCCCACGCCTTGAAGAATCCAAATGAATGATTTTCTAAGGACCCGCGTCAGTTATGACGGCAATGAAACTCGCCCACAGCATTATCCAGATTTGCCGGAGCCTCTAGAGGTTGGAACCTACGACAATCACACACACCTAGAAATCGCAGATGGCGAATCTCCGCTGACAGTGGCTGAGCACCTAGACCTAATGCAAAGGGTCGGAATGCTTGGCGCGGTGCAGGTTGGCGTAACTCTAGAGAGTTCGAAGTGGTCTGCGCAGGTTGCAAGTGAAAATCCAATGCTTCTAGCAGCTGTCGCTCTTCATCCAAACGAGGCACCGCTCTATGAAACTAAGCAGGCCCTCGATCAAGCAATTGCTGAGATTGCTGAATTGGCAACCCAGCCAAGAGTTCGAGCAATCGGTGAGACTGGATTGGACTACTTCCGCACAACAAGTGACCACCATTTGCTTTTGCAGCAGGATTCTTTCGAACAGCACATTGAAATTGCAAAAAACAACGATCTAGCGCTTCAAATCCATGATCGAGAGGCCCATCAATCTGTGGTTGATACCCTCAAGCGAGTTGGGCAACCGGAGAAGGTAGTGCTGCACTGTTTCTCAGGAGATGTCGAGCTGGTTGAGATTGCCAAGAGAAACGGCTGGTTTATTTCCTTTGCTGGAAACATAACTTTCAAGAAAAACCAGTATTTGCGAGATGCGCTTTTGGCTGCAGACATTCGCCAGGTCCTAATAGAAACCGATGCACCTTTCCTAACACCAGAGCCAATGCGCGGAAGGCCAAATGCTCCATACCTGGTTCCTCACACCCTTCGCTACATGGCAAATCTGCTGGGAGTAGCCGTTAACCGATTGGCGGAGCAAATCAATCGCAACACTGAAAATGCTTACGGGCTTTGGTCGGAAGGTCTTTAGTTGCTAGGTGCTGCTGAAATAAGGCAATTAGCTCAGAGCCTTGACCTGCGCCCGACTAAAAAGCTTGGGCAAAACTTTGTGATTGATCCAAATACGATCAGGAAAATTGTTTCTCAAGCAAATCTAAGACCAGACGATTTAGTCGTTGAAATTGGACCCGGCCTTGGGTCTCTTACTCTTGGAATCCTGGAAGTAGTAGATCAAGTCATTGCGGTTGAAGTTGATAATCGATTAGCGCAGCTGCTTCCCGAGACCGTTGAGAAATATGCTCCTGGAAAAAGGCTGACCGTTGTTCAAGGCGATGCGCTAAAGGTCACCGAATTGCCCGCAAACCCAACAGCCTTGGTTGCGAACCTCCCTTACAACATTTCAGTGCCAGTACTAATCCACTTCCTAGAGACATTTCCCACCATTGAAAGAGTTTTGGTGATGGTTCAGGCAGAGGTTGCAGAACGTCTTGCCGCAAAGCCGGGTGGTAAGGAATATGGTTCGCCAAGTGCAAAGTTAGCCTGGTATGGAAATGCCAGGCTTGCTGGCGCTATTGGCAGGAATGTTTTCTGGCCAGCACCGCAGGTGGACTCAGCGCTGGTTTATTTTGAAAGAACCAGATCTGAAAGAAATTCAGAAGTTTTCGCTGTCATCGATGCGGCTTTTGGCATGCGCAGAAAGACCCTGCGACAAGCCCTGGCAAAGTGGGCAGGAACACCGCAGCAGGCGGAAGAAATCCTTGTCAGAGCAGGTGTTGACCCCTCGGCTCGAGGTGAGCAATTAGCCATCGATGACTTTGTCAGGGTAGCCTCGAGCAGGTGATTTACGCATCAGCCCCCGGCAAGCTGAACCTATTCTTTGAGGTGGGGCCCCTTCGTCAAGATGGCTACCACTCGGTAATAAGTATTTACCAATCACTAACTATTCGTCAGCGGGTAGGAGTTGAAACCCACACAAAATGGGAAGTAATAACAGAAGGTGACCTGCCTCAACAACAACTCGATTTAGTTCCAAAAGACGAAAAGAACTTATGCGTAATTGCCGCAAAAGCTCTTGCGCAATATGCAGGAATTAACGATCCTCAGCCCATGCGCTTTCACACCTATAAACAAGTTCCCGTAGCAGCTGGCTTGGCGGGAGGCAGTGCCGATGCAGCAGCTTCGCTAATCGCTCTCAATGAAGCCTGGAACTTAGCGCTAAGTGAACAAGACCTTCGAAAAGTAGCAAGCAAGGTTGGCTCCGATGTCCCATTTTCATTATTAGGTGGAACGGCGCTGGGACTTGACACAGGAATTGAACTCCAACCACTAGATCAGCTGCCAACCCTGCAAGTTGTCTTACTTATCAGCCCAATCGGACTTAGCACCAAAGAGGTGTTTGCAAAGTTTGATCGCCTGTTTCCTGATGGTGACATAACCACCGCACCGGCTGAGGCGATTGAGAAAGTCAAAGAAGGCGAGGGGCTTGGAAAGAATTCGCTCCTTCAACCAGCCCTAGCTTTGAGGCCAGAACTCTCTAAATATCAGTCTTTGCTTGACGGAACTAGTGGCTTTTTGTCTGGGTCTGGCCCAACCATTTACTTTGTAACTCAGGATGTGAATCTCGCTACTCGTTGGTCTGAAGAGTTAAGGAAACAGGGTCATTTGGTAATTCACACGACTACTTCCAACCGCGGAGCGAACCTAGACTAATGGGTCATCTTCTCGGCGCCGAGTCAATCTCTCACAGCTTTCCTACCAAGACCGTATTCAAATCGGTAACAGTTGGAATCAATGAAGGAGATCGAATTGGTGTCGTAGGAAGAAACGGTGACGGTAAGTCAACACTTCTAAAGATTCTCACCAAGCAGCTCC
>VFQS010004541.1_pt1 | contig 10000 bp, 7 predicted proteins | sample 3512361 | NCBI WGS metagenome assembly VFQS01 (sample SAMN10412375, study PRJNA504923) | tailings metagenome | isolation source: Relicate 1 Philex TSF3 active mining | place: Philippines | reverse complement strand
GCCGCAACGTTCTTTATCAACAACTTCTCCCGCGTCAACACCACGCCCAAATCCGAACTGCTCGACCCGCTCGGCAACAAAATCATGGACCTGGAAACCGCCGACCTTCAGAACCTCTTCGCAGCAGGATACCAGTTCCCGGAGCCTTTCGTCGTCAAAGCCGCCGATGGCATCACCGACCTCTACGGGGTCATGTACAAACCCTTCGACTTCGACTCGACGAAACAATATCCCATCATCGCCTATGTATATCCCGGCCCGCAGACGGAGTCCGTCAACAAGTCTTTCTCCGCTAATATGGACCGCACCGACCGACAGGCGCAACTGGGCTTTGTCCTCGTCACCATAGGCAACCGGGGCGGGCATCCCAGTCGCTCCAAATGGTACCATAACTACGGCTATGGCAACCTGCGCGATTATGGCCTCGAAGACAAAAAGGTGGCCATCGAACAACTCGCCGACCGCCATGACTTCATAAACATCGAAAAAGTAGGGATCTTCGGCCACTCCGGCGGCGGATTCATGTCCACCGCCGCTATGCTGGTCTATCCGGACTTCTTCAAAGTGGCCGTCTCCTCCGCCGGCAACCACGAAAATAATATCTATAACCGCTGGTGGAGCGAAAAACACGACGGCGTCAAAGAGGTCACCGACGCCAAAGGCAACGTCAGCTTCGAATACGATATAGACAAAAACTCCGAGCTGGCCAAAAACCTGAAAGGCAAACTCCTCATCTGCACCGGCGATATCGACAACAACGTACACCCCGCCAATACCATCCGCATGGCCAACGCACTCATCAAAGCCAATAAGCGCTTCGATTTCTTCGTCTTCCCCGGCCAGCGCCACGCAGTCGGCGATATGAATGAGGACTTCTTCTGGCTGCGCTCCGACTACTTCGCTAAACACCTCATCGGCGACTACCAGGACAGCACGGATATCCTGCCCCTCAACCGCGATAAGGCGATGAATGGAAAGAGGCCTTAGCAAGTGGGGGTACAGGCAGGTGACGCCTGCCTGTACCCCCACTCAAGCAATTTCCAGCCCAAGGCACTAAAATCCGGTGTACCTTTGTCCCCAATTCAAATACGTATGTTGCAAATCTTCATCACCGGCGGGACCTTCGACAAAGAGTACAACTACATCAACGGTGCGCTCTTCTTTAAAGATACCCACCTGCCCGAAATGCTGCAGCGCGGCCGCTGCACGCTCGATATTGATTTCAAAACGCTCATGATGGTGGACAGCCTGGAGATGACCGACGAGGACCGCGCCATCATCGCACACAACTGCCGGCGTACCGCCTTGCAACGCATCGTGATTACTCACGGCACAGATACGATTGTGGAAACCGCTTCTTTCCTGGCCAAAGCGGATATACCCGATAAGACCATCGTCCTCACAGGCGCTATGATCCCCTATGCTTTTGGCAACTCCTCCGACGGCTTTTTTAACCTCGGCAGCGCCCTGGCTTTCGCCCAGACCCTGCCCGCCGGCGTGTATGTGGCTATGAACGGGCGATATTTTCGCTGGGATACCGTGAAAAAAAATCGAAAAACCGGTAACTTTGAGGAAAATAATCACCCTTGAAACCAATAGCCGGCATCATCGTCCAACTCCTCCTGCTCGGGGCAGGGGTGTACCTCTACCTCTACGCCATCGGAGCCGTTTCGACTAAAAACCCCGCCTTCCGCGCACAATCGGAAGCGTTCCGCCGCGAAAACGGGCGCTGGCTGCGCATCCTCTCTCTGGCCCTCATGGCCATCATGTTCGTTAACGTGTTGCTCAGCCTGCGCGACCTGCTCGCTTGAACCCAGGCCCCCTCGCAAAAAGTCTAATATCCATCCCGCAATACCGTCGGCACATGAAGATACTCCATACTTCCGACTGGCACCTCGGCCAGCGATTCCTCCTCAACGACCGCAGCGAGGAGCAGCAGGCCGCCCTCGACTGCGTGCTGCAAATTATCCGGGAAGAACAGGTGGACCTGCTCGTCCTTTCCGGCGACGTCTTCGACATCGGCAACCCACCCTTCCCGGCACGGCGCATCTACTACCGCTTCCTGAAAGACCTGCTCGGCACCTGCTGCCGATACGTCGTGATAACCGGCGGCAACCACGATGCGCCCGGGATGCTGGAAGCGCCCAAAGAGCTGCTCAGAGGCCTCAACATCTTCGTCGTAGGTGCCGCCCCCGAAGACCCTGCCGAGGTGCTGCTCGAACTCCGCGACGACGCAGACCGCCTCGAAGCCGTCGTGGCCGCAGCGCCTTTCCTGCGCGATCGCGACCTCAAATTCAGCACCTCCGGCGAAACCGCAGAGGATAGGGTGCAACGCCTGCGCACCGCCCTGGCCGATTACTTCAACACCCTGGGCGAGCGCGCCCTGCCTTTTCAAAATGCCGGAGTGCCCATCCTCTGTACAGGCCACCTCTACGCCAGCGGTGCCGATACCTCGGGCAAACAGGACAACATCTATATCGGCGATGTGGAAAACATACGCGCAGATGCTTTCCCACCCGTTTTTTCCTACGTCGCCCTGGGCCATATCCACCGCGCCCAGAAAATTGGCGGACTGGAACACGTGCGCTACTCCGGCTCCCTCATCCCCCTGAGCTTCAGCGAAACGCGCGACGAAAAAAGCGTCACCCTGCTCGAATACGAAGGCGCTGCCCTCCGTAAAATATACCAGCGAAAAATCGAAGGCCTGCACCGCCTCAAAACCATAGAAGGCAGCCGGGAAGAGGTTTTACAGGAACTCAGCTCATTCGCCCAACGACACAGCAGCGATCCCTTCCGGCCCTGGGTGGAAGCCATCGTCCTTCTCGATGCCGTAGCCCCCGAAATAGAAGAGGAATTGTACGAACATTGCAAACGCCTGCACCTCGAACTCCTCAAGCTGCGCATCCAGCAAAACCACCAGCCCCTGCAGCCCGGCACAAGCACCGAAACCCTCAGCGAACTCGATCCCCTGGACGTATTCCGCCGCCTCTGCGGCAGTGCCGAAAACCCAGGAGATCTGCCCGAACTCGAAGCTACCTTCCGCGAACTGCTCGCCTGGATGCCCGACCACCACTTCCCCATGCCCAAATAATCCGCCCATGCAAATCCTGCGCATCACCGTCAAAAACCTAACCTCGCTGCGGCTCACCCGCACCATAGACTTCACCTGCCCCCCACTCTCCCATGCCGGCATCTTCGCCATCACCGGCGATACCGGCGCCGGAAAGTCCACCCTACTCGACGCCATCACCCTGGCATTGTACGGACAGGTGCCCCGCCGCGAAAAAGAGGATCTGGGAGCCACTATGTCCTACGGAGCCACCGATTGCCTCGCCGAAGTAGAATTCGCCCACGCAGGAAGCACCTATCGGGCCAAATGGAGCCTGCGACGAGCCCACGGCCGCGCGACAGGGAACATATTAGGCCCCAGCCGCGAACTGGCAAAGCAAAACCCCGAGACCGGCGCGTTCGATATCATCGGGCAAGCCGAAAGAGAGGTCTCCAATCAAATCCTCGAGCTGACCGGCCTGGACTTCGGCCGGTTCCGAAAGTCCGTCCTGCTCGCCCAGGGCGAATTCGCCGCTTTCCTCGATGCGAATGCCAGCGTCCGGGGCGAACTCCTGGAACGCATCACCGGCACCGAAATCTATTCCGCCATCTCCAGGGCCGCCCACGTGCGCAACAGAGAGGAAACCAACCGACTGAACGAGTTGACCTGGGAACTCAACCAACTCAATATCCTGGACGAAGAAGCCCTGCACCAGCTCCAAACGCAAATACAAACGCTCACAGAAGACGCCAATACTGCCCGACAAAGGAAGATAACCCTGCAAAAACAGCTCGACCTGAAACAGTCTTTCGACACCCTTTCCGGCGAAATCCAACAGCTCGAAGCGCAAAAAAGCGAGATAGACCTACAAAAAGCCGAACGGGCCGAAGCCTTTCAGCGCCTCCTACGGCACGAGGAAAGCGCCCACCTGCACGGCGACCTCCACGCCATGGACCAGCGCGGAGAAATCAATGCCGGTACCGAAAAGGAAATCGCCTCCACCCGACAAACCCTTTTACAAGTCCTCCCGCAAATCGAAGAAAAAGAACAGCAACAACAACAGCAAAGGGCCTTGCGCGATGCACAACAGGCCACCCTCGAACAACTCCGGCCCGTGTGGGAGAAAACCCGAGCCCTCGACGCCGCCCTCTCCGCGAAAGCACAGGAGGAAAAGGAGAAACAGCGCAAGGTAGCCTCGGCACAGGAGAGCCTCCAGGCATTCGAAGCCCAAATAGCTGCTTGCCAGTCCGAACTCGCCGCGCTCGCCGTACAAATCGCAGAGGAAGACGCCTGGAAAGCCGCCAACAGCCGCCTCGAAGGACTGCCCATGGCCGTCGCCGGCATCAGTGCCCAACTCGACCACCACGACAAACTGCTGGAGCAACTGCGGCAAACCCGTCAGGAAGCAAAAAGGACAGAGGAGCAATTGCACCACACAAAAGCCGAACAGTCCAAACTACAGGCCGAAAGGGATGCCGCACAGGAAACCTTGCATCAGACCCAGCACGCAATGCACGAACTCCTGCCCCCCTGGCTGTCTACCCAGGAACAGCCCATAAAAACTACCCTCCTCAAGGCGCTGAACGTTATTGTGGAAAAAAAGAACCTACTCAAAGAAATACAGGATAGCTTTGATGCCTACCAATCGCTCGTCAAAGAACGCAACGACTGGGAAGCACAGGTCTCCAGCCTCCTCGCACGCGACCTGGCCATCTCCAAAGAACTCTTCAACGCCCTTGATGAACTGGAGGCATGCCAGGAAATCCTGGATTATACCAAAAATAACTATGAAAATCACCTTAAAATAGCTAACTTCGAGCAGTACCGCGCCGAACTCAAAGACGGAGACCCCTGCCCTCTGTGCCAATCTACCCACCACCCTTTCCGGCTCCATGATTTCCACCCGCAACCCGACCGGGCACAAAAGGAGTACCGAAAAGCAGAAGCCCGATACAAAGAGGCCGCCCGGCGGGCCCAACAACTCTCCCTGGACCACCGGACCACCGGAGACCAAATCGAATGGTCCTACACCCGCGATACTTCCTTGTCCAACCTGCAGAAAAAAGAGGGCGAACTGGCCGCCTTGCTGGGCAAAGCCCATGCCTTGCACCTCAAAGTGGAAAACTCGGGGGCCCTCCACTCCGCACTGCAACAACTCGAAGCCGACGGAAATGCCTTGACGGCCGCAGACGCTTCTGCGGCCAAAATATCCGGCCTGGAAGAAGCCCTGCGGAAACTGGAACAGGAATATGGCCAAAAAACCGGGGAAACCGAACGCCTATATGGAAAACTCGCCATGCTGCAGTCTCAAGGCGAAGAACAGCAAAAAAGCACCGACCTCACCTACCAGAACCTCCTCAATACCATCGCCTCCTTCTTCCCGCAATGGGCAGCGGAACTGCCCCAGAACCTCAAACAGCAACTCGGCCAATCCACCGAAGAAGTGCGCCGCCGCCAACAACGGCGTACAGACCTGGCCCAAAACCGGGAAGTACACCTCACGCGCAAAAAATACCTGTCCGAACAACTACACAAAGAACAAACCCAACTCGAAGGGCTTCAGGCAGAACTCCAAAATACCCGGGAATCCCTCGACACCCTGCGCAGCGAGCGAAATACCCTCCTCGGCGAGCGCAACCCCGACACAGAACAGCAACAGGCAACGACCGCACTCCGGGAACTCGAAGCAGCAGAAAATGAGTGCTCCCGGGACTTGAACACCCTCCTCCAACAAAAACACCAGGCAGACGCAACCCTCAAAACCCGGGAGGACATTCTCGAAGAAGGCCGCAGGGCCTGGACGCAAAGCGCACAAGCCCTCGAAGCCGCCTGCATCGCCCAGGGCATCGCCAGCATCGCCGAACTGCGCTCCCTGCAAATGGAGGCATCGGAAGTGAAAGCGCTCCAGCACCTGCGCGGGGAACTCGGAAAGCGCGAAATAGAAACCAACACCAGGCTGCTCACCACACAAAATGCCCGGACAGCTATCGCCAGAGAGGCCGAAACACTGCCCGACCGGGAAACCCTCCTCCGCGACGTACAGGCCGCCGAGGCAGGGGAAAAACAAATCTTCCAACAACTAGGTGCCTGTATGGAAAAACTGGATTCCGACCAAAAGCAACGAAAACAAGAGGAAGGGCTGCGCAAAGTACACGAGCAGCAGAAAAAAGAAGTCGCACGCTGGACGGCCCTGGATCAACTCATCGGCTCCAACGACGGGAAAAAGTTCCGCACCTACGCCCAGGGCCTGACCCTCCACATGCTCGTACAACGCGCCAACCGCCACCTCGCCAAACTCAGCGACCGGTACCAAATCTCGAAAAAAGAAAGCAAGGACATGGAACTGGAACTGGAAATCCAGGACGCCTACCACGCCAACTGCCGGCGGGGCATGAAAACACTCTCCGGAGGCGAGCGCTTCCTCGTGAGCCTCGCCCTGGCCCTGGGGCTCTCGGAAATGGCCGGCCGCGATACCCAGATCCAATCCCTGTTCATTGACGAAGGCTTCGGCTCCCTCGACGAAAATACCCTGGATACCGCCCTCTATGCCCTCGAAAGCCTACAGGCCAGCGGAAAAACCATCGGCGTAATCTCCCACGTCAAAGAACTCAAAGAACGTATCGGCGTTAAAATCCAGATCCAAAAACGGGGAAATGGCTTCAGCGATATCGAACTCGTAGAACGCTAAGCCCCAAGTATCCGCTTTCTAACGCTAAAAATCGAAAAACGACGATTCCGCATTATATTTATGCCTTTCTTTGTATTTGGAAATTCCGACGTATGAGCAAAAACCTGAAATCTTTTTTCGCCCTGCAAGAGGGCCTCGACGCCAAGAGCGTGGACTTCCTCATCCACGCCCTCGAAAGCAATAACCTCCCCGGCTTCGACTACATCGAGTTCAAAGGCTCTCTGGCCAACCTCGCCCAAATGGTGCAACTCGATGAGGCCACCCGCGTCAAATCCGCTTTCGCAGCCGCCTCCGCCGTAGGACTCGACAAGGCCAAACTCCTGGCTTCCGCCGACCACTATAAGCGCATCCTCAACAACGAACGCGAAAAATTTAACGCCGCCCTCCAAAAACAGGTCGAACAACGCATCCTCACCAAAAAAATGGAGATCGAAAAGCTCCGCAAACAAATCGCAGACTACCAGGCAAAAATCAAAGAACTGGAAGCCAAAATCCAGCAGGACCAATCCGCTATCTCCCAAAATGACGACCTCATACAGGAGTCTATGGCCAAAATCGAATCTACCAAAGACGGCTTCGAATCTACCGTCCGCGCCCTGCTCTCCGAAATAGACCGCGATATACAGCAAATACAACTCTACCTCTGATAACCATACCGTTCACGCAAATCCTTATTTGACCATGGCTGATATTCAATTTCAAGGGGAAGCAAAACCCAAATCTTTCTGGAAACGCCCGGAAGGCGTCGTAGGGGCGATCTTTATGCTCGCCGTCCTCGCCGGACTCGGCATCCTCTTCGTCACCTACCTGCCGGTACTGGTCGAGTTAGCTAAAAACGTACTCTACCTGACCCTCATGATCATCGCCGGGGCCGGACTGCTCTACGTAGCCTTCGACCCCAAAATGCGCAACTTGATCTGGTACGGCTATAAAAGCGTCATGCGATCCCTCACGGGCATGTTCGTCACCATAGACCCCATCGGCATCCTCAAAAGCTATGTCGAAGACCTGGAGGACAACCTGGGCAAAATGCGCAAGCAAATCGGCGCCCTGCGCGGCCAAATGCGCAAAATCCAAACCCTCATCGAGGACAACGCCAAAGAAATCGAGGACAATATGCGCCTGGCCCAGGCCGCCCGCAATGCCGATAAAGACCAACAGATGCTGCTGGCTTCCCGCAAAGCCGCCCGCCTGCAGGAATCCAACCAGAAGTACTCCGCCCTCTACCAGAAAATGGAAATCCTCTATCGCATCCTCAACAAGATGCACAACAACAGCGAAGTGCTCCTCGAAGATACCAAAGACCAGGTGAAAGTGAAAGAACAGGAACGCAAAGCCATCCGCACCTCTCACTCCGCTATGCGCTCCGCCATGAGCGTCATCAGCGGCGACCCCGATAAGCGCGCTATGTTCGACATGGCCATGGAAGCCATCGCCGACGACGTCGCCAACAAAGTGGGCGAAATGGAGCGCTTCATGGAACTCTCTGCCAATTTCATGGACTCCGTAGACCTCCAAAATGGTATGTTTGAGGAAAAAGGAATGAAAATGCTCGAGGAATGGGAACAGAAAAGCCCCCTGCTCCTCATGGGGGATTCGACAATGCCCAAATTTGACGATACCCTCGACCTCAACCGCCCCGCAGCAGATAAATCATCCAAACCCGCCTCAGGCAATCAGTACGACAATCTGTTCAACTCTTAACCCTCTCACCCCCAGGGTCGCGTAATACGCCGCATCGCCCTTTGCGCGCCTCGGCAACAAGGCACACAAAAGAGCTCATATATCCCCTTCTTGCAGGCGCATCGAAAATCGGTTCTCGATGCGCCTGCAAAAAAAAGGAGCATCTCCCGCCAAAAGCGGGAAACCTCGTGTTACCCCCCTGCATCCTGCGTCATGGACACCGCGCTGCCACACAAATTTATCGTCATAGAAGGACACATCGGAGCCGGCAAAACCCCGCTGAGCCAACTGGTAGCCCGCGACTACGGCTGCCGCCTCATCCTCGAGCAGTTCTCCGACAACCCCTTCCTACCCCTCTTCTACGATAACCCCGAACGCTACGCGTTTTCCGTCGAGCTGTTCTTCATGACCGAGCGCCACAAACAACTGCAAGACGAACTCAAGCAAACCAACCTCTTCCAACAAAGCGTCGTGGCCGACTACTTTTTTGTAAAAACCCTCCTTTTTGCAAAAAATAACCTACCGGAAGAGGAATACCGCCTCTTTCAGCGCCTCTTCCATATCCTCAACGCCCATTTCCCCAAACCCGACCTGCTCGTCTATCTGCACCGGCCCGTGGAAGCCCTCCTGGCCAATATCCAGCGCCGTGGCCGCACCTTTGAATCCGATATCAGCCCTGACTACCTGGCCCATATCCAACAGGCCTACCTGGACTTCTTCCGCAGCGAAGCCTCCTTCCCCATCCTCCTCATCGAACTGGAAAAACTCGACTTCAGCGCCTCGTCCGACGTCTATCAGGAAATCATCCACCTCCTCCACGGAAACTATCCCAATGGACTGAACCAGGTGAGCCTGCGGTAGCCCGCAACGCACCCCAGCATATCCCGGGGTTGTATAAAAAGCCTTATCGCTGCCCGAAGGGCTGCTATGTCTATAGCCTGCATATGCCCCGGCACCATCCCACTGCCTGACGGCAACGACGACGGCTTTTTACTCCAACCCTGAATATTAGACTTGTTGCGAGGGATCATCGAGGGGTCAAAAAGGTCCTTTTCTTCCCACCCTGCGCCTTTTTGTGGTCATATAGCTGGCTTAGACTCCCACAAAAAGCCTTCGCGTGGAAAAAAATGACTCTTTTTTCCCACCTCGCTGATCCCCCTCGCAACAAGTCTATTGAACGGCGGCGAATATGCCTGGACAATACCCACCGCTGCTCCCTCCGCCGTTCAAGATATACAGCGAAGGCTTTTTTTCGACGCTGTTAGGGCGAAGGGGCGCCCTTTTTTTGTTTCTTTTTTTGGGCGAGCAAAAAAAGAAAGTAAGCAGAGAACGAATGGTTAGATACTATGAAAATGCCCAGGGCAGGCCATCCCCGGACGGAACCAACCCCTTCCTCAATGCGTTGTCCCATAAGAGAAAAACACCCGCGCCCTCCGGCAATCCGGGGGCGACGAACTGGAAGCGTTGATAAGTATCTTTAACCCTCTTTATCAAACCAATAACCCGCAGATCATGAGCGCCAACGAATAATCTGTGTAATCCGGGCAATCCGTAAAATCCGTGATTCAGACAAAAAGCAC
>VFQS010004538.1_pt1 | contig 10006 bp, 8 predicted proteins | sample 3512361 | NCBI WGS metagenome assembly VFQS01 (sample SAMN10412375, study PRJNA504923) | tailings metagenome | isolation source: Relicate 1 Philex TSF3 active mining | place: Philippines | reverse complement strand
GCCACGTCGCTCGCCGCCGCGATTGCGGTTGCGGCCGCCTCGGCGCCGGCGACGATTGCGCGACGGCCGCGACTCTTGGCCATCGTTACGGTCGCCGCCGTTGCGGTCACCGTCATTACGGCCACCGGCCCCGCCGTTGCGGTCACCATCGTTACGGTCGCGTTCGTTACGGTCGTCGCCGCGTTCCTCGCCTCGCTCAGCACCCTCAGTCGCCGGCGCGCGAAACGCGCGTCCGGGCGGCGGCGGAATCGACGGGCGACCCTCGCGCGGGTGGTCGGGCAATTCCACGGGCGAGCGCTCGCTCTCCCCAAATTCATTCGTCATGTCAACACCTTTCGTTTGGGCAGCAGGCCCGCGCCGTATGCGCCGGACTCGCCGTGCCGTGGCGCGGTGCGCATCTCTCCCCTTGCGCTCGCACGCTCGTGCGTATGTCAAAACTCGTTGCCGGGTGAACCCGACCTGCGTCCATCCTACCGCGCGGTTGGCGTGGCCGCGCGATTGCCCAGGTCGTGAGGTGCGCTAGGCCGCGCGGCGCATGGCGATGCTCTGCACGAGCCCGAGCATGATCGCCCAGGCGACGGTATGCGACCCGCCGTAGGAGATGAACGGCAGCGGCAATCCAGATACCGGCGTGATGCCGATGGTCATGCCGATGTTCTGGAAGATCTGCCAGGCCAACGTGGCGAACACGCCGGCAACAACGAACTTTCCGAACGGCGAGTTGGCGTTGCGTCCCACGAGCCAGATCCGGAACAACACGAACGAAAAGAGTCCGAGGACCACCGCGCAACCGACGAGACCGAACTGTTCGCCGATCGCCGAGAACGGGAAGTCGGTCGATTGCACCGGGATGAAACGGCCGTTGGTGAGTTCGCCCTGCAGGTAGCCCTTGCCGAAGTATCCGCCTGCGGCCACCGCGCGTTTGGCGTAGCGCACTTGCAACACGAGATTCTGCAGGTTGGCATCGGTGGTGTTGTTCTGGTTCCACAGCGCGGTAAACCGCTCGAGTTGGTAGTCGCGCACGAGACCCGCCCACACCGACGCCACGAACGACAAGATCGCCATCACCGAAACACCGATGAAGTGCCGACGCTGCGTACCAGCGACGACGAGCACGCCGAGCACGCCAGCCGCGATGGTCATCGCCGAACCGAAGTCGGGCTGGAAGAAGATGAGGAGGAACGGAATGCCCGCCAACACCAGTGCCCGCACGAATTCGTCGTAGGGCATCTTGCGGGTACTCGATTCGGCGAACCATGCGGCGAGCACGAGCACGACAACCGGCTTCATCACCTCGGCAGGCTGCACAGAGACCACGCCAAGGTTGAACGACAGTTTCGTTTCGCCGCTCGTGTAGCTCCACAGCCACAGCACCACCAGCGAAAATGTCGTCGGAAAGTAGAACCACATCGACTTGCCGCGCAACCAGTCGTGGCCGAGGAACATGACGAAGAACAACGCAAAGGCAGCGACGATCACGAAGATCACCTGGCGCTGGGTGAAGTAATACGGGTCGGCGCCGCGCAGGGCGAGTCGCCGGCTGGTCGTGGCGTAGATGTTGAAGACTCCGATCACGATCAAGGCGAGAGTCGCAAAAATCATCGACCAGTCGACGTTGCGCCAAGGGTCGAGCAGGCTGGCCGAGCCGCGTGGGTCGCTCGGGCGTTGACGTATGCGGAACGCAATCGACATGTCAGTCCCTCGCGTCCAGCGCAGTGCTCACGAGGCACACCGGGTTGCGAAGCCGAGTAGAGGCAGCAGCAGCGTTGCTAGCAGTGTCAAGCGGATCCGCCGGCACGAGGTCGTCGACGCGCCACGCTTTGCTCAATGCAAGAAACATGCACTTCACCACTGGCGCCGCCGCAGTGGCTCCGTAACCAGACTTCTCCAAGTACGCGAATGCGCTGTACGGCTGCGTTGGGTCGAGGCTGAATGCGCCGAACGCCGACGAGTCGTTCCACGGCAAGTTGTTGAAACCCTGCGCGGTGCCGGTCTTGCCGGCGATCGGCATGCCCGAGTAGTTGCGGAAGAGATTTTCGCCGGTGGTCTTGTGGTAGTAGTCGAAATCGACACCAGGGCCCGTGACTACGCGCCGCAGTCCGGCGACAATTGGGTCGCGAACGTCGGGCCGCATCGGAATCTCGGTTCGCTTTGCCTCTTGCGACACTCGCTGCACGACCGTTGCATTTGTGAGATCGGCGAGCCCGGCCGACTTGTTCTTCGTGCCTGGCGACAACACCGAGCGCACTACGCGGGGCTCGAACACAGTGCCGCCGTTACCGAGCGCGGCGTAGGCGTTTGCCATCTGCAGCGGGGTTGCCGACAAGAGTCCCTGACCGATCGAGAACAACACGTTGTCGCCCACGTAGTACGCGCGGCCAGCGTCTTCGGCTATGGCGCCAATGCTCGCAAGATATTTCTTGTATGCAGCGTTGGGAATTGTGCCGGCGAACTCGAACGGCAAGTCGATGTTGGTCGGCGAGCCGAAGCCGAACCGGCGCACCTCGCGCTCAAGCACCGGCTGGTATCCGCGCTCAGTCAGAATCTGCTCGCCGATTTTGTAGAAGAACGTGTCGCTCGATACGGCGAGCGCCGCCTCGACATCTACTTCGCCGTAGCGGCACGGCGCACCCGTCGCGCGACAAATCGCGTTTCGAAACACACACTTCACGCCTTGGTCGCAGCGTTCTTTGGGAATGCTCTCGAGTTTGTAGGTGCCGCGATCGTCGAAGGAGTAGTCCGCGCCGCCAGGCAGCTGGCCGGAGTTGAGCGCGGCATACGCGACGAAGGGCTTGAACGACGAACCGAGGTTGTAGCGGCCCGACACCGCACGATTCACGAGAATCGAGCGGTCTGGGTCGTCGGTGCGCGGAAACACCTGCGCGAACTTGTCCGAGTCGACATTGGCCGTGAACCAGCGGGCGTCAAAGCGCGGGTACGACGCCATCGCCACCACCTCGCCCGTGTTGTGGTTGAGAACCACGGTCGAGCCTGCCGGAGCTTTGTAGTAGTTGACTTCTTCGTACTGCGGATCGGGGATGCCTTCGGGCAGCATCACCTGCGGCGCCTCGTTGCGTTGACGCACGAGTAGCTGGGTTTCGAGCGCCTGCTCTGCGAACTGCTGCAACTTGAAGTCGATCGACAATTGCAGGTCGTTGCCGGGTTGCGGCTCGACGCGCTCGAGCACGCTCTTTATGCGCCCCACCGCATCAACTTCGTAACGCACGAATCCCGGCGTGCCGCGCAATGCGACTTCGTACGTGAGCTCGACACCGTAGAGACCGACACGCTCGTTCGGGTCGTAGCCGAGCGACTTGTAGTACGACGCCGACTCTTTCTGGATAGCGCCGAGGAATCCGATCACGTGGCTTCCGACGGCGCCGTATGGATAGATGCGACGCCACTCTTCTTTGATGACAACACCCGGATAGTCCTCGATGCGCTCCATGATGAAGGCGGCCTGTTCTTCGGAGATGTCGAAGGCGAGCGGCAACTCTTTTAATTCGTCATAGCGCTTGTCGTCGTAGCGTGTGTAGAGCCGTTCGATCGGTGTATTGAGCGGGCCCGAGAGGCGCTTGAACATCTCCAACCGGTCTTGTGGGTCTCTGATGATCTGACGGTTGATCGTGGCGACGATCACGCGCTTGTTGTCGGCGACAACTCGTCCGTTCACATCGAAGATGCGTCCGCGCTCGGGCACGAGCTTCACGATTCGCGACTGCACCGCTTTGATGATTTGCTCAGTTTCATCTTTGGTCACCGACTGCAAGAACCAGATACGCGACAGCAGCAATACCAAGAGTACGATCGCCGACACGCCGACGAACGACCAACGACGCTGTTGTGGGTCAGCCGCCACGACCGGCTCTTTCACGCAGTGTCCAACGAGTGACCGGCATCAATGGCAGCGCAAAGATCAACGAGCCGACGAACGTCACGAGCGCCACGCCGACGATGCGATACTGCAACCAGCCGCTCAAGCCCACCACTGATTTCATCACCGGCAAAAACACCTCGCCGAACGCTGCGGCCACGCTCGCGGCAAGCACGCGTAACCACCAGGTCGGCTCACGGAATGGTTGCACCAAGAGCGACGCGAGTGCACCGACTACGCCGAACACGAGCGCAGTGATGCCGAGCGGCGTGGCGAGCACCGCGTCGTACATGAAGCCGGCGACGAGACCGGTCACTGCGCCGACTTGCACATCATGGGTGGCGCCTGCGGAGGCGACGAAGATAGCGACGATTTGCACTGTGTAGCCGAACGGTCGTATCTGACCAAACAGCGTGGTCTGCAGCGACAACACCACCAGCCCGACGAGCACGAGTCGGAACCACCGGCTTGCGACCATTCGCAGCAGCCGATCGAGCATCGCTACTTCTCCGTCTCGGTGATCGGCTGGTACAACAGCACACGCAAGAACGAGAGGTTCGAGAGATCGGCCACGAGGTCGATTTCGAGAATTGGCCCCGCCGTGCCGAGACGCTCGACGACACGTGACACCACGCCGATCACGACGTCGGGCGGGGCGAGGCTGCGAGAACCGCCAGCCGACACGATTGGTGCGCCAACCTCGATTGCCGAAGCACGCGTGCTGGCGTCGAGAAAGCGCACGATCGGCTTGGTACCGGGGCCGCGACCTTCGAGCACGCCGGTCTCGCGCACCGCCAACTGGCTGGCAATCGGCACCGTGATGTTGCTGGCGCCACCCGCGACCACCTCAGGCGGCAAGGTGGTGGTACCCGGCGTGAAACCCTTGATCGTGGTGGTCGTGGTCGACGTCGACGACGTGCTGCTGGTGTCGGTGGTTTCAAGAACGGAATTGACTGTCGGCGCGTCTTCTACCGGCAACGGCGGCAGTGTCACTGGCGTGCGGCTCGACATCGTCACCACTTTCACTGAAAGCGCGTAGTCAGGGTCGGAAATGAGCATGACGAGCGCGCGATCACCGAATACCTCGGTGACTTTTCCGATGAGGCCCGCGGCATTGAGCACGGGCATGCCGACCTTGATGCCCGAGTTCGCGCCTTGGTTGATTTCCACCGTCTGCGAGAAGTTCGTCGGCGTCTCTCCGATTACCTGCGCAGTTACGGAGTTGATGCCGGCCAGCGTCGGCAAGCCGTTGAGTGCGAGAAGTTCTTGCGAGAGTCGCACCGAGGCAGCCGCAGCGACAGCAGCACCTTCTTGGAGCGCCACTTGCTCACGCAGTCGCGCGTTCTCGTCGACCACGTCGTCGTAGTCGCGGAACGAACGCCACGCGTTGCCAAGCGGACGCGTGACTACTCGTGCGACATCTTCGACCGGCGAAAATACCGTGCCGAAGACGCGGCGGATGCGCGACGTGGAGTTGGAGTCGGCGAGGTCGAGGGTGATGAGGAACACCGCCGCCAACCCGAGCAGGATGATCGCTCGAGTCAGTGTTGTCTGCTTGCGTGCCACGCCTCGTCAGCCCGCCGCGCTACTCGTCGTCCGATTGCGCCGTGAGGCCCTTCATCGCGTCGAGATTCTCGAGCGTGAGCCCGCCGCCGAGCACGACCGACAACAACGGGTCGGGAGCGATCATGGTGGTAATGCCGGTTTCGTGAATCATGCGCTCGGTCAAACCAGTGAGCAGCGCTCCCCCACCCGAGAGTGTGATGCCGTTGCTGATGACGTCTGCAGCAAGTTCGGGCGGCGTGCGCTCGAGCGTGGCTTTGACCACGTCGATGATGGTCGAGATCGGCACGTCGATTGCCGCACGAATCTCTTCAGTCGTGACTTCCTGCGTGCGCGGCAGACCGGTAGTGATGTCACGCCCGCCGACGTCGGCAGTGAGTTCCTGCTCGAGCGGCCATGCCGAACCCAGTTGGATCTTGACTTCTTCGGCGGTGTTGTCGCCGATGTCGAGGTTGAACTCCTTCTTGAACATTGCGACGATTGAGTCGTTGATTTCGTCGCCCGCCACGCGGCACGACGCGGCCGTGACAATGCCGCCCAGCGAGATAACCGCGACCTCAGTGGTGCCGCCGCCGATATCGACGATGAGGTTGGCGCTCGGCTCGCTCACCGGCAGCCCCGCGCCGATCGCGGCAGCCATCGGCTCTTCGATCACATATACAGGCCTGCGAGCCCCTGCAAACTCGGCGGCGTCTTGCACGGCGCGGCGCTCCACGCCGGTGATTTCCGACGGCACGCACACGATCATTCGCGGCTTGCTGAACCGACTGGTGTGCACTTGGCGGATGAACTCGCGCAGCATCTGTTCGCACAGGTCGAAATCGGCGATGACGCCGTCTTTGAGCGGGCGCACCACACGGATGTTGCGCGGGGCACGGCCCCACATGCGCTTGGCTTCGTGGCCGATTGCGACGATTTGCCCGGTCGTGGTGTCGAGCGCGACGGTGCTCGGTTCGTCGAGCACGATTCCTTCACCCTTAATGAAGATGAGCGTGTTCGCAGTGCCGAGGTCGATGGCGATGTCGCGCGAGAGCGAGATCGGGTTGGTGCCGGCCACGATGTCGCCTCAGAGCCCAGGGAAGAAGATCTGAATTTCCCTCTCGGCGGATGCAGCCGAGTCGCTGCCGTGGATGAGATTCTCCGTGAAGATGGTGCCGAGGTCGCCGCGAATGGTGCCTGGTGCTGCGGCGCGGGGATTGGTGGCACCCATCATCGACCGCACGATCTCCCAGGTGTCGTCCGGACCGCTGACCACCATGGCCACCACGGGCCCGCGCGCCATGAATGCGACGAGATCGGCGTAGAAGCCCTTGCCCTGGTGCTCGGCGTAGTGGCGCGCGAGAGTGTCGGCGTCGAGCGTGCGCAGCTGCATGGCCGAGATGGTGAGGCCCTTTCGTTCGAATCGCGAGACAATTTCGCCCACCAGACGACGCTCGACGGCGTCGGGTTTGAGCAGGACGAGTGTGCGGTTGGTTTGCGCGGAGGACGTCACGCGTCAAGGCTACCGCTAGGGCACGAGGCCACGAAGCACGGGGCGCGCTGCGCCGACCACGTACAACGAACCCGCCACGAGCAGAGCGTCTTCGGCTCGCAATGACCGGTACGCAATCGACATTGCCGACGCCACATCGTCGGCGACGACGACTTCGTCGCAACCGACTTCGCGAGCCGCGGCCGCCACGGTTTCGGCAGAAGTGCCGCGCGGTGTCGGAGCCGTGCAACAAACCACCTGATCGAATTCGTCGGCACGCAGCGCACCCAGCAACTCGTGCGGCTCGCGACTCTTCAGCATGCCGACCACTAATACACGACGACCTTCCACTTGGAAGTCGTTGAAGAACACGTCGGAGCACACCTCTGCCCCGCCAACGTTGTGCGCGCCGTCGACGATGGCGAGCGGCTGGTGACCAACCACCTCGAATCGTCCGGGCATTGTGACCGAGGCGAATCCCTCGTCGAGCACCGCGCGCGAAATTTCGTGATCGAAGAATTCCTCGACGGCGGTGATGGCGACTGCGGCATTGTCGCCCTGGTGGGCGCCATGCAGCGGCACGAAGACCGCGTCGTAGCGCGCGCGAGTGGTACGCACGTCGACGAGACGTCCGCCCACGGCAAGCTCGTTGGTCGAGAGCTCGAAGTGCCGATTTCGCACGACGCGCCGCTGGCACGATGCACCTGCGAAAATCTCCTCGAGTTCTGGCCGCGTCTCGCCCTGCACGAACACGCTGCCCGGCTTCACGATGCCCACCTTCTCGCGCGCGATGTGCGCGTGGGTCGGGCCGGCGAATTCGGTGTGGTCGAGCGACACGTTGGTGAGTACCGCAACGTCGCTCTGCACCACATTGGTTGCATCCCAACGACCGAGCAGACCGACTTCGATGACACCTACGTCCACGGCGCTGTCGGCGAACCAGCGGAAAGCAACAGCGGTCATCACCTCGAAGTAACTCAGCCGGGCGCCGACCAGCGGCTCGAGGTCGGCAATCGCCAGCACGTTCGTAGCAAGCTCGTCGTCGCTGATCGGCTCACCGTTCAGCATCATCCGTTCGTTCACGCGCTCGAGGTGCGGGCTCGTGTAGGTCCCCACACGCAGGCCGTGGGCCATCAGCAGTTTGGTGATCATCTGGCTGGTGGAACCCTTGCCGTTCGTGCCCGTCACGTGGATGGTGCGGTACGCCAGGTGCGGGTCGCCGAGCAGTTGCACGAGCCGTTCGATGTTGGCCGTGCTCGGCGAGTCGATGCGACCCGTCTTTTCGTACACCGAGTGCGCGTCGAGATACGCGAATGCCCGCTCGATGCTGGTCTGCGGCATGCCGAGAACGGTAGTAGAGACGGGCTACGACGCGGCGCGTTTTTGCTTCGCGACGCGCGGCGACCGCGTGGTGACTTTCGGCGCGGCTTTCGCGGTGACGCAGTCGGCGTCGATGACCACCTTGGCCACGTCGGTTCGGCCAGGCAGGTCGTACATCGAGTCGAGCAGCACATCTTCGAGAATCGCGCGCAGACCGCGCGCACCCGTGCCGCGCACGAGTGCCGAGTCGGCGATGGCCGCGAGCGCTTCGGGCGTGATCACGAGCTCGACATCTTCGAATTGGAAGAACTTCTGATATTGCTTCACGAGCGCGTTCTTCGGCTCGGTGAGAATCTGCACGAGCGCATCTTTCTTCAGCGCGTGCACGGCGCCGATCATCGGCAGTCGGCCGACGAACTCGGGAATCATCCCGAACTTGAGCAGGTCTTCCGGCAGGACCTGCGCGAACAGGTCACCCGGGTCGCGATCTTTCTTCGACTTCACGGTGGCATGGAAGCCCACGCCCTTGTCGCCGAGTCGCGAGCCGATGATTTGGTCGAGGCCGGCGAATGCTCCGCCGACGATGAAGAGCACGTTGGTGGTGTCGATTTGGATGAACTCTTGGTGCGGGTGCTTGCGCCCGCCCTGCGGCGGCACCGACGCGACGGTGCCTTCGAGAATCTTGAGCAGTGCCTGCTGCACTCCCTCGCCGGAAACATCGCGAGTGATCGACGGGTTCTCGCTTTTACGGGCGATTTTGTCGATTTCGTCGATGTAGACGATGCCCATCTCCGCGCGCGCCACGTCGAAGTCGGCGGCCTGCAGCAGTTTCAGCAGGATGTTCTCGACGTCTTCGCCGACGTAGCCCGCCTCGGTGAGCGCGGTGGCGTCGGCGATGGCGAACGGCACATTGAGCATGCGCGCCAGTGTCTGGGCCATGTGGGTCTTGCCGCAGCCGGTCGGCCCGAGGAGCAAGATGTTGCTCTTCTGCAGCTCGACCTCGTCGCGACGCAGCTTCTTGCCTTGCGCGTATTTGAGGCGTCGGTAGTGGTTGAACACCGCGACGGCGAGCACCTTTTTGGCGGCGTCTTGACCGACGACGAAATCATCGAGGAATGCGCGAATCTCGCGCGGCGTCGGCACGTTGTCGAGCCCGAGGCTCTTTGCGTCGTCGACCTCGTCGTCGATGATCTCGTTGCAGAGTTCGATGCACTCGTTGCAGATGTAGACCGACGGACCGGCAATCAGTTTCTTTACTTGCTTCTGCGTCTTGGCGCAGAACGAACACTTGACGAGTTCTGCGGTGTCTCCGAACTTCGCCATGCGCGCGGCCTACCTGATCGGCCCGCTGCGGTCGACTGCGCTGCGCACCGAAATCACCTCGTCGATCACGCCGTACGCCTTGGCTTCCTCTGCCTCCATCACGAAGTCGCGGTCGGTGTCGGCATGCACGCGCTCGATGGTCTGACCGGTGTGCTTGGCGACGATCTGCTCGAGCAGGTCGCGCATGCGCAAGATTTCTTTGGCCGCGATCTCGAGGTCGGTGACCTGGCCGTAGCCCACCTGGCCGTACGGCTGGTGCAACAGGATGCGCGCGTGCGGAAGCGCGAGACGCTTGCCCTTGGTGCCCGCCGCGAGCAGCACTGCTGCGGCAGATGCGGCTTGGCCGAGGCAGATGGTGGCGATGTCGTTCTTGATGAACTGCATCGTGTCGTAGATGGCGAACAACGCCGTGATGTCGCCACCAGGGCTGTTGATGTAAATGTTGATGTCCTTGT
>VFQS010004537.1_pt1 | contig 10009 bp, 6 predicted proteins | sample 3512361 | NCBI WGS metagenome assembly VFQS01 (sample SAMN10412375, study PRJNA504923) | tailings metagenome | isolation source: Relicate 1 Philex TSF3 active mining | place: Philippines | reverse complement strand
ATTCTTTTTAATATTAAGAATTTTATCCCCTATAATTATCCCTGTAGAATCTGATAACTTTAAGTAATTCCCGTGTGAATAAGTGATGTTTGGAAAAATTCTTTGATTATCGAGAAAAATACCATCGTAGGTATTTACCAAAAGTTTTCCATTCAAAGTATCTATACCCCGTATAGATCTATTTCTATGTAAAACAGTATAGTTATTGTTTATTTTCAATCTATACAAGTATCTTCCCGTAGAAATCCAGATATTTTTGTACTTATCCTTAGCTACAAAAATATTTTCAACCAAATCTGTTGATTTTAAAAAAGGAGACCAAATTTTGTTTTTTTGCAACCTCTCCCGATACGAAATCAATTTTTCATTAGCTTCTGGTTTTGAATGATCAATAAAGGACACTTCCCCATTTTCAAAAATCATTTCTCTATCTTCAGACGTACAATTTCTATGAAATTTCCATTGATTATCTTCAAATTTATGAACCATTTTCATTGTATGGATGAATACATTACCTTGATTATCATCTATTATAGAAATAATTGGCGTGGAAAAATTTAAAATTTCTACCACAACGGTATCCCTTGCATTTAAAATGACAAAATTGAATAAAACAACAAATAGAAATAGAAAGAATTTCATATTTACTTTCCTGTAAATTTTGGCTGTCGCTTTTCTATGAATGCCTGGGCTCCTTCCAGGAAATCGGAAGTTTGCGTGGTTTTTGCAAACTGATTTACCTCTGTTTTAAATCCCTCTCCGGGGGTATTAAAGAAAGCATTGACAGAGGCAATGACTGCACTAACTGCCACTGGCGCCTTTTCAGCTATTCGCCCAAGGAGAGCCTCTGATACGGAGAGGAGTTCGTTAGCCGGCACCACCTGGTTCAATAGCCCCCATTTAAGTGCATCTTCTGCCGAGAATAGGTCGCCGGTGAGCATTAGTTGCATCGCTTTTGTTTTACCTATATACTGAATTAACCTTTGGGTACCCCCATAACCAGGAATAATGCCCAGATTTATTTCAGGCTGACCAAAACGAGCATTTTCAGAAGCGATTCTCAGGTGACAAGCCATGGCAAGCTCACAACCTCCCCCTAGAGCAAAACCATTAATGGCAGCTAACACAGGAACATGAAAATTTTCGATGAGGCTAAAAACATCATGGCCATTTTGCGCCATATCTCCGCCTCTTCCTGCCTCAATAGATAAAAACTCTTTGATATCGGCACCTGCTACGAATGCTTTTTCACCTGATCCGGTCAATATGACGCCTTTTAAAGGTGATTGTGAGGGTAAGAAATCGGAAAAAAGGTGAAAAAGCTCTTTCATGGTTTGCCCATTCAGTGCATTCAATGCCTTTTCCCTATTAAAATTTATACGATATATTCCATTTGATTCAGCTAAAAGTAGATTTTGATATTCCATTTTTGTCGTAAAAATAGCTTAAACCTTCAGAAAATCAATACCTATAATCAATTAATTTTGCAACTTAGTCTGACAATGAGTTAAAAAGACAAAGAAAAGCCTTTATATTTAAGGCACATTGGATAAAAAAACATGGTAGAAACTGAAAAGGAAACCGAAATATTAAAAGATATTGCTGCGGGAAGTAGTAAAGCTTTCCGGGCCCTTTATGCCCAATGGGAACCTACCTTATCCTCTTTTATTTTTCAAGTTACCCGCTCTAAAGTTATTACCGCAGAAATTGTTCAGGACGTATTTTTAAAAATATGGATGACCAGAGAGTCCCTTGTCGAGGTAAAAGATTTTAAGGCTTATTTGTTTGTTATCAGTAAAAACAGAGCGATAAATGCGTTGAAAAAATCCTTGGCTGATTTAGAGAGGATGAAAAAATATGCCAGTGAAGTATCATTTAACGAACAACCTGAAGATGAGGATGACGCCCAACTTCATTTATCTTTGATAGATGAAGCGATTGATCAATTATCACCCAGGCAAAAAGAAATATTTTTACTGCATAGACATGAGCGGTACTCTTATCGTGAAATTGCAGAACAATTGGGCATCGGAAAAGAATCAGTAAAAACCCATCTGTCGATAGCTATTAAATCAATTAAAAATCATATTGAGACTAAAATAACCCTCATTATTTTGCTCATTGATTTTATTACAAAAAAATCGGATTAGTCCTTCCCCCTTTTCATCCTCCCATTTTGTCTTCCTTATGATAAAATACATGAAATGAAGGAAGACCATAATAAATCAACTTTGTGGGAGTCATTTTGGCATGGTCATCTTGGGGATGAACAGCTTAAAGAGCTTAAGAATTTATCAAACGATGAGGTTGAATCCGAACTAAAGCAACGTTGGGACAATCATTCTTCTAAACATTCTATTTTCAGTAGAAGAGAAAGACAGGATATCATCGATAAAATCCTGGTGCAAGGAAGAATAGAAAAGTATAAAAAAGCTGTTTTTTTATATTATGCAGCTGCCTCACTGGCCCTTTTAATACTGGGCTATTTTACCCTGTTTGTGCCGGAAAAAGAAGATTCCACTGTAAAAATTGAGAAAAGCATTGATCTTAATCCTGGAGAGAATAAGGCTATACTAACGCTTTCCAACGGTAAAAAAATAACGCTAGGCACCACTGGCAATGGCTTATTAACAGAGGACGGACAGGCAAAAATCTATACCTCTGAAAAGGGAGACCTTATTTATAAAGTCGCAACAGAAACGCAGCAGATTTTAATTAACAATATAACCACGCCACGGGGAGGACAATACAACCTTACCCTTTCAGATGGCACCAATATCTGGTTAAATGCTGCCTCCTCTTTAACCTACCCGAGCTCTTTCCAAAAAGGAAAGCCAAGAATAGTTGAGTTATCAGGTGAAGGTTTTTTTGAAGTAACGCATAATGCACAGGAACCTTTTATAGTGCATTATGGCAATGGACTGGAAGCTACCGTTCTAGGCACTTCCTTTAATATAAATACCTATATCGATGAAAAGGCTACCTATACAACACTAATCAATGGAAGTCTTGGCGTACAAGGTCCTCAGAAGAAAAAAGTCCTATTAAAACCAGGACAGCAATCTATCGTCAGCCATGGAAAAACAAGTATTATTAGTGTCGATATAGAAGAAATAATTGCCTGGAAAGAAGGATGGTTCCTTTTTAATCGCCTGGAATTACAAGCCATTGTCAGGCAATTGAGCCGATGGTATAATATTGATTTTGAAATTACAGGAACGATAGGAAACAAGCAATTTTCAGGTATTGTGAGTAAATCAAATAATATATCGGAGGTACTAAAGATCATGGAAAATACGGGGGTAACCTTTACGCTCAGGGACCAAAAAATTTATGTTTCCCAATAAAAAGAAATTAACATCATGACCTATTATTTTACAAAACGAACCACGATGATGCCATTATTAACCTTTCCTTCTAACATCAAAAAGAAGGAATTCTCATCTAAAATAGCTAAGAATGTAAAAGTTCTGGGTATTTTTCTTTTCCTAAGCTGTTTAAATCTGAATGCTATAAGTACGGCACAAGTAGTAACCATGAATAACAAAGAGGTTACTTTGCAAAAGATATTCAGAGAAATTTATCGTCAGACAGGCTATCAGTTTTTTTATGAGGATGCCTTACTTGATAAAGCGGGAAAAGTAAATATTTCCATTAAAAACGGTAGTATTCAGGAAGCTCTTTCCCTTTGTTTTAAAGACCTTCCTTTATCCTATGTAATCACCAATAAAACCATTGTTGTTGCCCCACAAAAAAAGGAGGTAAGCAGCGTTCAACCCATAGAAAAGAGTATTGAAAAGACGCTGAATACAGTGAAAGGGAAAATTACCAATACATCGGGAGAACCTATGATTGGCGTAAATGTTATCGCGGCAACCTCTCAAAAAGGAACTACTTCGGATCTTAATGGCCAATATGCTCTTGACTTAGAGGCGGATGATAAGGCTTTAATTTTTTCCTACATTGGTTATGTTACTCGAAACATACTCGTAGAGGGAAGAAGTACTATTGATGTTATATTAAAGGAAGAGAGTGTTGAACTTCAGGAAGTTAGCATAGTGGCAACGGGTTACCAACGTTTATCGAAAGAACGAAGTGCCGGTTCTTTTTCAATGATTAACAGTGACGATTTGAAGTTAAAATCAAACAGCATGAATGTTATTGACAGACTGGAAGGTTTAGTCCCTGGTCTTGCGGTAAATTATGGCAGAAATAGCGAAAAGTTTTTAATCCGGGGTCTTACCTCCATCAATGCCAACAAATCGCCCCTCATTGTAGTGGATGGCGTACCGATATATGACGCTTCGACTTTAACCTCGTTAATCAATCCTGATGATATTGAGTCAGTTAACTTATTAAGAGATGCAACGGCCGCTTCTATTTGGGGAGCCGCAGCGGCGAATGGCGTAATCGTTATAACCTCAAAGAAAGGAAAAACAACGAGTGCTCCACAGAAAATTCAGTTGAATTATAATGGATTTGTTTCTTATCGTGGTACACCTGATGTGGATTACTATAATTTGATGAATAGTAGTCAGTTAGTTCAGGCTGGCAGAGAAATTTTTGATGCTACGGCTTTTCCATGGTCTGTGGTAACTACCGGTGCGTCAAATAATTCAACGCCCATTGTCACACCACATGAACAGATACTGTATGACTTGTCAAGAAACGTAATAAATGCAGGATTGGCTCAACAACGTTTTGACTCCCTGGGTGGCCTTAACAACCAGATCCAGATGGCTCAATTTCTGCAGCAGCCATCGAAACTATCCAATCACAGTATAAATTTTAATGGGGGCTCCAATTTTCATAGTTTTTACGGCTCGGTTGCTTATACAAGAGATGAGGCATTTACGAAAAACAATTTAGACCGCTACCAGATAAATCTTAGGCAGGACTTTATTTTCTCTGATGCAATAACTATGGATTTAACCACAAATATTTCGTACGAGAAAAACGACCGATTTTTATTGACAGATTTTCCGGGTACTATTAACACGATACTACCCTACGCCATGCTTTCTGATGCATCGGACAATCCTTTGTCAATGGCATATTTAACACGTCATCAACCGTTTAGAACTATATCAGAGAATCAAAGCCGGATAAATCTAGACTATATACCCTTACAGGAACCTGGAAATACGCAAAATGGAAGTACTAATTTATCTACAAGAATAAATGGTGGCTTATCAGTTAAGTTATTAAAAGGGCTATCCTATGAAGGGCGGGCACAATATCAGCGTTCCAATTTAGATGCTTACGAATATTACGATCAAAATGCCTATCGCGTAAGAAATGAGCGGGTCTTTTTTACTCAGACACCTGCGACTGCCACAGCAAATCCAACCTATTTTCTGCCAGTAACGGGGGGACATTATTTGACAAATAATAACACACAGTATGCCTGGACAGCAAGAAATCAGTTGCTATATGAAAATAAAGGGAATGAAAAACATCAAATTTCCATATTAGCCGGTACTGAAATCAGAGCAGACTTTATCACTAGGATTGGAACTTTTAAACGAGGATTTGACTTTCAAACGCTAACCTATTCTTATATTGATGAGCAATTTTTAGGCAGCACCGGGGTGACAAGTCCAGTTAACTTTCTGCCATCAAGAACCATCAATGTTCTCAATGTAAATCAGCATAGTTACAGTGAAGTAGAGCGACGATTTTTCTCCTTATACGGCAATTCAGGCTATACTTATAACGGAAAATATACGATCAATGCGAGTATCCGTATGGATCAATCCAATCTATTTGGTTCAGATCCAGCCGCACAATATAAACCTGTTTGGAGTGTAGGAGGTGCTTGGAATGTGACAAAAGAAGACTTCTTTTCTCTTCCATTTGTCGATTTGCTGAAAGTAAGAGCCACTTATGGCCTATCGGGCAATGCACCAGTGCCTGGCCAGGGAGGACCTTATGACATTATTGGAGCCAGAAATAGTGCTATTTTTGCTGGACTGGGAACAGGTTACGTAGTTTTTACCCCCTCTAACGACTTATTGACCTGGGAGAGAACCACTACAAAAAATATAGGCATTGATATTAGCTTGTTCAAATGCCGCTTGTCAGGAAATATTGATATTTATGATAAACTAACTACCGATTTACTAGGCTTTGTGCCCATTGATCCAACTACCGGTTTTTCTTATGCTTATGATAACCTGGGAAGTTTGAGAAACAAGGGATTTGAGCTGCAACTAAATAGTGTAAATATTACCGGAGCAGACTTTAGCTGGCGAACCATTCTTACGTTGTCAAGAAATGAAAACGAAATTATTTCGCTAAAAAGATCTTCTGCACTAACTTTTTCAAATAAAATAGCTGGTGTTCAGGTAGAAGGTTATTCTGCTTTCCCTTTATTTGGATACAAAAATATAGGCCTCGATAATGCGGGAAATCCTATTGCTTTGAGTGCAACAAATGACACATTAAGATTAGCTAATCAGATAAAAGTAGATGATCCACAGTTTGCAGGAACCACCCAGCCCCTTTGGTATGGAGGTTTAACGAATATTGTTTCTTACAAAAATTTCAGTTTATCCTTTTTGGTAGTATTTAATCTGGGACATAAAATGAGACTGGATGTTAATCGCTTTTACACAGGCAGATTGTTAACTAATCTACCTACTTATTTTGACAATAGATGGAAAAAGGAAGGAGATGAGCTGACGACGGATATACCAAAGTATATAGCTAATGCATCGACGTCATCAACTCAAAGAAACACTAATTTTTATACACAGGGCTTAAGCAATATAACTTATGCTTCTTATGCGAAACTTAGAGATTTAACCGTTAATTACCAATTCGGTAAAAACATAGCTGGAAAACTGTCCATGAAAGATTTGAATATTTACGGCCAGATAAACAATTTGTTATTGTGGACTAAAAACCAAAACAATATAGATCCGGAATACTTTGATTATCAGCAAGGTTTGAGATTAGACAGAATGCCGGTATTTTACACTTTTGGTTTAAGAGCTTCCTTCAAATAATTTTAAAAAAAGAGAAAATGAAAAAATCAACGATAAAAAGTTTTGCATTCATCGGTATGTTGTGGATATCAATTTCAAGTTGCGATTCATTTTTAGATGTAACGCCAAAAGGATTAGATGTATTAAAAACTACCGACCAGTTTAACGGTATTTTCAATAATGCCAATTTATTCAGCTATTTGAATGTCAGAAATCAACCCGGAGGCGTTTCAAGTTTATTGGGTTCTGCTGAAATGCCGTTATTCATGGGAGATGACGTATTTTCATCTGCGGGATTTCTAAATGCCATTCCGACCGTAGCCTGGCAAAATGGATTCAAATGGGAGGCCAATCCTTATTTGCCCACCGATGAATCGAATGAATGGGGCGCATTTTATAACCAGCTATATAACTATAATTTAGTAGTTGCAGGCGTAATGTCTTCAGAAGGTGGAACAGATGAAAAGAAAAAAGAATTATTAGCCGAAGCAAAGGCCTGTAGAGCATTCAATCATTTTATAGTGGCTAATTTATTTGGGCAACCTTATAATGTAAACACTGCCTCTACCGACTTATCAGTGCCTATTGTAGTCAATGCTGACGTAAACGCCTCCGATTTTAAAAGAGCTACGGTAAAGGAATTGTATGATTTTGTCATTAATGAACTTACCCAGGCCATACCCGATTTACAACCAAAAGTTTACAGTCGTGTACGAATGTCAAGGCCAGCGGCACAATATATGGTAGGTATGGTTTATTTTCAGATGGGCAATTATGCAACAGCTTTAACGTTTCTGAATGATGCAAAATCAGGTTTAACGGGGGGGGGCCTGCCAGTAAGGTTATACAATTACAATGTAACTATGACCGCAGCAGCACCAACAGGTTGGTTTAATGCGACACAACCTTGGAGAGGCGCCTCTGGATATCCCTTACTTTACAATAGTGACGAGAACATTTTTCTTAGACAATTGAGTGTAAATAGTACCATAAATAGAAACTGTTTGTTTCTAAAGCCAGCGATTTTAGCCCTTTTTTCCGCTACCGACCACCGCAGAAAAATGTTTCTGAACAGAAATGTGGCGAATGGAACGGTAACTTTACCAGGTTTCATGAGAAATTCACCCACCAGCGTAAATCTAGGACCCAATTTACCTAATTTGCTACTTATGTCTGCAGAATGCAAAGCCAGGGCAAATGACGTAGCAGGTGCCAAGGCAGATGTGGAAGAATTAAGAAAAAATAGAATGCCTGCAACCGATGCTTCGGTCTCAGTAACTAGTCAGGATGATTTAGTTAAGTTTATCCTCGCCGAAAGACATAGAGAATTTGCAAGTACGGGGATGAGATGGTTTGACATGCGCAGATTGTATAAAGATGCCAAGTTTAACAATCTTGACAGAACCAAAAACTTTGATGCAGAAACCTTTACGTTGACGGATGAGCGGTTGACTTTAAAAATTCCACCACAGATTCTTCAATACAATCCAAATATGGTTGATAATCCTTAACTTTTAGAACAAAACCTATTTTATCATTTAATAATCAAGAAATGAACAAACTTTTTGTCATTATTTTTTGCGTTTTACCTTTTCTACTTCACGCCCAATCTCAATTTAAGGTAGAATTAAACCTCGTTGGCCTTAAAAATAATAAGGTAAGAGTTAGTCATATTGTGAATGGGAAAACAAAAGTCGATACCCTAACGCCTAAAAAAGAGGATTATATTTTGTGGGAAGGAAAAACAGTTGACCCCCAATTAGTGCGTATGGAGGTCCTGGATACCAGCCTGTATTTGAGAATTGGCAAAGCGATAGCCCAACCACCTGCTTTAATGTTCATGTTGACAAATAATAATTTTGTTATAAATGGTAATGCAAAGGAAATATGGACTTCTGCGATAGTTACAAATGATGAAGAAAGCTTGATTTATGAGAAATTCAGGGCTGAAGACCTACCTATATCCTTAGGAGTATGGGAAATTCAAAAGGAGCAAAATACTAAAGCCAATGCAAAAGATACGATAGGATCTGCGGCATTGAAGGAAAGATCAACAGCGTTGAGACGAAAAAATCAACAATTAAGAATACAATATATTGATAAATATCCGGCTGCTTTTTCCAGTATTTTAATGCTTCAAGGGCTATTCCTTGTATTACCCGTTGACGTTTTGGATAAAAAGTTCAAGGCATTGGACGAAAAATATAAATCGTCGCAAACAGCTAAAGATCTGGGTATTAAAATACAAAATAATAAAAACACTGCCATAGGACAGCCTGCCGTCACCTTTGTACAAACCAGCTTCGATGGAGCTACCGTGGACCTTTCCGCTATGAAAGGTAAAGTCGTTTTACTTGATTTTTGGGGAAGCTGGTGTGTTCCTTGCAGGCAAAGTCATCCAAAATTAAAAGAGGCTTATGAAAAATATAAATCTTTGGGTTTTGAGATTGTCGGCATATCTAATGAAGCGGTAAGCAAAGGAAAAAGCAAGGAGCAACAAGATGCCGCATGGAGAAAGGCTATTGCAGAAGACGCTATTCAATGGCCCAACGTACTTTATGATGCCGATCTGAACGACATCATAAAATCGTATGATATCATGGGATACCCAACAAAATATTTAATCGATCAGAAAGGGAATATCGTTTCAAAGATATTAGGAAATTCTCCTAATAATCATGATATCTTGATTAAGAAATTAGATGAATTACTCATAAAAAAGGAATAATTTAAAGAATCTTGGAGTAATGAAACTTTCAAAGGGGATCCCATCCAGGGGTCTCCTTTTTTTATTTACTATGAGTAGAGGTCTGGTTCTTTCCAAATAATGTCATTTGACTGATTGATATACACCCAATTTGATTTTTTTTCAGCCCACGCCAAACCATTTCTGAACGGCATCACTTGATCGAATTTAGGAGGAACACACCATTCACCTAACGAATTAATAAAGCCCCATTGCTTGTTTTGTTTTACCTGAGCTAGACCTTCAGAAAAGAGACCGGCATCTTCGTAGATAA
>VFQS010004536.1_pt1 | contig 10009 bp, 12 predicted proteins | sample 3512361 | NCBI WGS metagenome assembly VFQS01 (sample SAMN10412375, study PRJNA504923) | tailings metagenome | isolation source: Relicate 1 Philex TSF3 active mining | place: Philippines | reverse complement strand
GTTGTAACTTTTCCATCATTTCAAAAGATTTGTATTTGCATTCATTACCAACGATTTTAATTGTGTAATAGCAATTTGGTTGAGTTTTAGTAAACGTTCACCTTGTGGTAGTTCCATTCGGATAAATTCTGCATTCATACTTTCCATATTTGCTAAAACTAATAGTTGCTCAATGGTAGCATGGTCTCGAATATTTCCGTTTAAAGTAGGATTTTCATCGCTCCATTGACGCGCAGTTTTATTAAATAGTGCCATGTTTAATACATCAGCTTCGCTTGCATAGATTTGCTGTATTTGTCCTTTTGAGATGTTTTCAGGTATAATGGTTTCTTTGATAGCATCAGTATGAATGCGGTAATTCAATTTAGAAAGCGTTCGGTTTAAATTCCACGATAATTTAAGACGGTCATTTTCATCATCTTTTAAGCGTTGAAATTCTTTGATGATGTAGAGCTTAAATTCAATTGAAATCCAGGATGCAAATTCAAATGCAATATCTTTATGCGCAAACGTCCCTCCGTAGCGACCTGATTTTGAAATAATTCCAATTGCATTCGTTGATTCTATCCAACGTTTAGGAGTAAGTACAAAACTGTTCAATCCCGCTTGTTTTCTAAACCCCTCGAATTCGAGGGGTTTAAAATTCACGTTATACATTTGCTCCCAAAACCCAAGGAGTTCGATGGTGTTTCTGTTTCTTAACCAGTTTTGAATGATTGTATCTGTGTTAGAGACGTCTTTATGGCGCGCAATGTCAGTTAACGAAATATAGTCATCAATGTCTCCTCTAAAGATGGTTATTTCTGTACCCTGAATATTTATAGTTTTACTTTTAGCCATCTTAAAACGGTATTTTGATATTCAACTGTTTACAGAAGTTAGATAAAAGCGTATCAATATCAACCATCGCTTTGTCAAGGTTCACAATCTCTTCTGCTACTGCGTTTAGGTCGATTTTTTCTTCCTCTTCAAAGGTATCTACATAACGCGGAATGTTTAGGTTGTAATCGTTTTCGGCAATTTCAGATAAGAGTGCTTTGCGGCTGTATTTTTCTTCTTCTGTACGATTGCGGTAGGTTTCAATGATTTTGTCAATGTGTTGGTCGCGCAGGTAGTTTTGCGTTTTTTGTTTTTCAAAATGTTGGCTTGCATCTATAAACAAAATATCCTCTGGGTTCTCACGGCATTTTTTGAACACCAAAATACAGGTTGGTATAGACGTGCCGTAGAAAATGTTGGCAGGTAAACCAATCACGGCATCGAGGTAATTTCTGTCTTCAATCAAATAACGTCGAATGTGTTGTTCAGCCGAACCACGGAATAAAACACCGTGCGGTAACACAATGGCCATAATACCATTATCCGCTAAATGATAAATCATATGCTGCACAAAGGCAAAATCTGCCTTGCTCGAAGGTGCTAATTTTCCATATTGGCTAAAACGGTCATCGGAAGTAAACAAAGGGTTTGCGCTCCATTGTGCCGAGAAAGGTGGGTTAGCAACAATCGCCTCAAATTGTTTGTCTAAATGTTGTGGTCGTTCGAGTGTATCTTCTTGTTTGATATCAAACTGACGGTAATGTACATCGTGCAAAATCATATTCATACGCGCCAAGTTGTATGTAGTGCGGTTCATTTCTTGACCATAAAAATCAGAAACCTCACCCACTTCTTTCGCTACACGCAACAATAAGGATCCTGAACCACACGTTGGGTCATATACCGATTTTAATTTTGTTTTTCCTGTGGTAACAATTTTCGCTAACACTTTACTCACTTCTTGTGGTGTGTAAAATTCCCCTGCTTTTTTCCCTGCACCACTCGCAAATTGTCCGATTAGGTATTCGTAAGCATCACCCAATACATCCAATTCAGTATCGTTTAATTGAAAATCAATTTGGTCTAAATGAAACAATACTTTGGAAATGATTTCGTTTCGTGCATCAGGTGTTTTCCCTAATTTGGTTGAATTCAAATCCATATCTTCAAAGAGATTATCAAAATCATCTTCACTTTCCGTACCCATTGTACTTTGTTGGATATTGATTAAAATACGCTGCAAATCTTCAATGATGAAGTTGCTATTGGATGCTGAGCTTGTCGAAGCACCTTTTTCTGCAATTTCAGAGAATAATTCACTCGGTTTCAAGAAATATCCTAATTTATCCAACGCTTCTTCTCGAATTGCTTCAATGTATTCTTTACCGTCTGCTGAATTTTCGTTTATCTCTCTAAATTTCAATCCATCTTGTTCTAAAATACTATCGGCATACATCTCCATTTTTTCAGAGAGGTATTTAAAGAAGATAAATCCAAGAATGTAATCCCTGAATTCATCGGCATTCATTTTACCTCGTAAGGTATTCGCTATATTCCAAAGTTGTTGTTCTAACTGTTTTTTTTGTTCTTCTGACATCGTACTAATTTAAATTAATCGGGATAAAGATAAGAGTTGAAGTGCGTAAAAATTTTACGTGTTGGTATTTATTTTATTCAACAGAATGTTAATCGTTTTAATTTGACAAATAAAAAAAACCGCTTCAATATTGAAGCGGTTTTAAATTTATTAGAAAGAAAAGGAATTATTTTTTCTCTTCTTCTTTAGAACAGCACGCTTTTTTCTTTCCTTTTTTGCACTCTTTTTTAGATTCGCATTTTTTGTCTTCTCCTTCAGATTTACAACAAGCTTTTTTACAGTCTTTTTTGCATCCTTCTTTTTCTTGGTCACAACATTTTTCTGTGCAAGCACATTTGTCATGGTTAGTTTCAGAAGCTAATAAAGAAGTAGATGAAGTTGCGAATAATGCAGCTAAAGATAAACTTAAAACTAATTTTTTCATACGGCGGTGTATTAGTGTTTACGCTAAATTACGATTTAATTTGATAATTCTCCAATCTTGGTAATTCTACCCTTAACAACATCTCCAATTTTAACATTTATTTTGGTATCAAGGGGTAAAAACAAATCGATTCGAGAACCAAACTTAATAAAACCATATTCAGAACCAGTTTCGACTCTTTGACCTGGTTCAACATAATAACAAATTCTTCGCGCTACAGCACCGGCAATTTGTCTAAATAACACTTCCTTACCAGATTTGTGTTCAGTAACTACAGTTGAGCGTTCATTATCTGTTGAACTTTTCGGATGCCAAGCAACTAAAAACAGTCCTTTGTGGTATTTCACATATTTAATTAATCCCGAAATCGGGTTGAAATTCGCATGTACATTTAAAGGCGACATAAAAATAGAAACTTGAATTCTTCTATCTTTAAAATACTCGTTTTCCTCTGTCTCTTCAATCACTACTACCTTACCATCTGCAGGACAAAGTATGTCATTTTCACCAAATACAGGAGTAATGTTTGGAACTCTAAAAAACTGAATAACTAAATAATAAAACACTAACAAAATCAATGAAATCAAAGCAAACAACCAAGTCCAACCCAGTGATTTTAATAAATAATAATTTCCTAATTCTAATACTCCGATAATCACGGTAGCAATTGCAATAATTAAATAACCTTCTCTGTGTAATTTCATTTTAAAAAAATTTGTGCAAAAATAAACATATTAATCGGTTAACCGGCAATAATCTCGGTATAGATTGTCCACCAACAAAAGAAGAAAGGAATGGTAAATAAAGCCGCATCAAAGCGATCCAAGATGCCGCCATGACCTGGAAGAATATTTCCAGAATCTTTTATGTTTAAACTTCTTTTAAATAAAGACTCCAATAAATCACCAAAAATGGCTCCTGGAACAATGATGATCGCTGCTGGGATCCAAAATAACATTCCACGTGTAGGGTCGATATAAGCAAAAACAAAACCAATTAATATTGTCAGTACTATCCCACCTATGGTACCTTCCCATGTTTTCTTCGGGGAAATTCGTTCAAATAGCTTTGTTTTTCCAAAAAAACGACCGGAAAGATACGCAAAGGTATCATTGGACCAAATCAATACAAACATACCTATCAATTGAATCACAGACTGATTATCTTCCACGCGAATTAAAATCAAAAGAAAAAATGGTATAACCAAATAGAAAAAACCAAAAATTTGAATCCCAATATTTACTAATGGATTTGTTTTTTTACGCCAAAGTTCACTAACAAACAAAAGCAAAAACAAAGGAATAATTAGCGCAAAAACCACATCCATACTCCACAATCCAAGTGCCCCAGGTAACATTAAAGTGAATATTGAAAAATTCACAATGGATGGTACTTGCCATTTTAACTGAACTATTTTATTTTCTTTGAAAAGTTTAAAATACTCGATTATACCTAATAATAAAAACAAGGAAAAAACACCAATCGTTAAAAATTTATTAGCATAAATGGAAAATACGATTAAGGCAACGAAGATGGTTCCTGTAATTGCTCTTTGTACTAAATTACTCATAAAAACATAAAAAAAGGCTGTCCGATATGAACAGCCTTCAAAATTAATGATTTTAAATTTATTCAGATGATTTTTCTTCGTTTGAAAGCGCATCCGATTCAGCAACCGTAGTTGCCTCCTCTACTTCATTTGTTAATTCAGATTGTGTATTTTCAAGTTGTTCAATTTGTTGAGAGATTGTTTTTTCAACTACAGGTACTTCCTCCTCTTTTTCCCAAGGTCGTTTACCAAAGATTGTTTCTAAATCTTCTTTGAAAATAACCTCTTGATCCAATAACTTTTCAGCCAACTGAACTAATTTATCTTTATTATCTGTCAAGATTTGAAGTGCACGTTGGTATTGTGATTCAATAATTTTACTAACTTCCTGATCCATAATACGTGCTGTTTCGTCGGAATATGGTTTTGTAAAAGCATCTCTACCTTGTGAATCGTAGTAAGAAATATTCCCCACTTTATCATTTAATCCGTATATAGAAACCATCGCATAAGCTTGTTTCGTAACTTTTTCCAAATCACTTAATGCACCTGTAGATATTTTTCCAAACATCAATTGCTCAGCAGCTCTACCACCTAATGCTGAACACATTTCATCCAAAATTTGCTCTGTAGTAGTGATGCTTCTTTCTTCTGGCAAATACCAAGCGGCTCCTAAAGATTGACCTCTTGGAACAATTGTTACTTTTACCAAAGGAGATGCAAATTCAAGTAACCAAGATGTCGTTGCATGGCCTGCTTCGTGAAAAGCAATGGCACGTTTCTCTGATTTAGTAATGATTTTATTTTTCTTTTCTAAACCACCAACAATACGATCAACAGCATCTAAGAAATCTTGTTTTTCTACACTCGTTTTGTTATTTCTTGCAGCAATTAATGCAGCTTCGTTACATAGATTAGCAATATCTGCACCTGAGAAACCAGGTGTTTGTTTAGCTAAAAACTCAACATCAATTGCTTGATCTAGCTTGATTGGTTTTAAATGAACTTCAAATATTGCTTTACGTTCGTTAATATCTGGCATATCAACATATATCTGTCTATCAAAACGACCAGCACGCATTAGAGCGCTATCCAATACATCTGCTCGGTTTGTAGCTGCCAAAATAATCACCCCTGAATTAGTACCAAAACCATCCATTTCAGTTAATAACTGATTCAACGTGTTTTCACGTTCATCGTTTGAACCAAAACTATTGTTTTTACCACGTGCACGACCTATAGCATCAATTTCATCAATAAAGATAATTGAGGGAGATTTTTCTTTCGCTTGTTTGAAAAGGTCACGAACGCGTGAAGCACCTACTCCTACAAACATCTCTACAAAATCAGAACCAGACAAAGAGAAGAAAGGTACTTTTGCTTCTCCGGCAACTGCCTTTGCCAACAAGGTTTTACCCGTCCCTGGAGGCCCTACAAGTAAGGCTCCTTTCGGTATTTTAGCCCCTAAATCTGTATAACGTTTTGGATTTTTTAAAAACTCTACAATTTCTTGTATTTCTTCTTTTGCACCTGTTAAACCAGCAACATCTTTGAAAGTTACGTTGGTAGATTTTCCCTTATCATATAACTGAGCTCTTGATTTACCAATATTGAAAATTTGGCCGCCGCCTCCGCCGCCTCCGCCGCCCATACGACGCATCACGAACATCCAAATTAATACTAAAATGATAATCGGAGCAAGGAAATTTAAAATAGTAAATAAATAATTCACTTCCTCTTTCAAATCATATTGAACAGGTCTTCTTCCTCTTTCTTTTAGAGATTTATTTACTTCTCTTATCTCTTGTTCAAAGTTGCCAACATCCGCAATTTCCATTTGAACTACTGGAGTACCAGTATTCATTCCTTTAGATGTATTTTGATACACTTTTTTTAGTGCAGAAAACTCAGCTCTGGGAGAATTGATGACAAAGTTAACACCTTCTTGATTTAATTTAAAATCAACTCTTTGGTGATTTACAATGGAAACATTTGTTACATAATTTGAATCCGCCAATTCAAGAAATGCTTCTCTGCTAGTGAACTTAACTTCATTAATTCCACTCATGTAAAACTGAACTAAAATAATGGAAACGGCAATGATTCCATAAATCCAGTATACATTAAACGAGAATTTCTTTTTATTCTCGTTATTGTTATTATTTTCTGCCATGTTTTAAAAGAAAAAAAATTAATCAAGATTTGGGATATCTTTTCTCTGAGCATCTGCCCAAAGGTCTTCCAAATCGTAAAAAGAACGCGCATCTTTTTGAAAGATATGAGCAACAACACTCACATAATCCAATAAAACCCACTCTGAGGGGCCTTTTCCTTCTGCACCCCAAGGACGTTCTTGAAGTTCTTTTCGAACGAATCGTGTAACCGTATTATTTATACCATCTACATGTGTAGTAGAATCACCCGAACAAATCACAAAAAAATCAGTTACTCTATTTTGAATTTCTCTAAGATCCAGCACCACAATGTCCTTCGCTTTATTTTCCTGCATCCCTTCTACTATTGCGTCACAAAGGATTTTGGAATCTATGTCTTTTGCTATTTTATACATTCTTTTTATTTAGTTACACAAATCTAATTAATTTTAACTTTACAGCGCTACAAATTAACAATTACTAACGATGATTGGTTCGGAAATAATCCATTTTAAACGTGTAGATTCAACTAGCAATTATATTGCCACATTGTTAAAAGAGTCAAAAGTTGTTAACGGACTGGTAATTTTGGCAGACGAACAGACGGAAGGCAGGGGTCAACGCGGGGCAAAATGGCAGTCAATTCCTGGGGAAAATCTACTTTTATCTTTCTTCATAGAATACAAACAATTAGAAGTAAACAAACAAAAACATCTTACTCAAGCAGTAAGTATTGCCATCCTTCAGACTTTATATTATTTCCAAGTATTTGGTAAAATTAAATGGCCGAATGATATTGTCATAGCACATAAAAAAATAGCGGGTATCCTTATTGAAAATCAGTTTCAAGGAAAAAACATCAAAAGTAGTATCATTGGAATTGGATTGAATGTATTGCAAAAAGAGTTTGAAACCATAAATAGCACGAGCATATCAATTGAATCACAAGCAAGTGTCAACTTGAAATTAGTTTTGAATCAATTGATTTATCAACTTAATCAGCAATTTATTCTTTTAGCGCAAAAATCATTTGATGTATTAGAGCAAAATTACATCAAATCCTTATGGTTAAAAGATGAAGTTTCATTCTATGAAAAAGAAAGCGGGGAAATATTTAAAGGGATAATCAAAGGTATTGATTCAGAAGGTAAACTTCTTATCTATCGAGATGATCTAAATGCAATCGAAACTTATGGATTAAAGGAGATTAAATTTACTAAGCGAAACGTTCAGTAAGTTTTGTTGCCATTGTATTAAATAAGTTACGCAATGGTTTTTCAGCAACAAGTTGAATCATTTTACTGACTTTAGCATCAAAAATTAATTGTCCTTTTGTTTGCAATCCCGAATCTTCCAAATTAACAGTCAATGTAAAGGGAAAAGGCGATTTGGCACCAGACTTTAATATTAGTTTCGTTGGTTTTTCGTCAGAAAGATATTCCATCGGAATAATTATACCTCCTTGCACTTTAAAACTACAATGGTCTGAAGAAGACTCCCAGTCTTTAATTTTGTCTAATGGAAGCAAATGATGTAAATTAGAAACCTCACGTAAAAAAGCAAAAACTTCATCAACGGATGCATTTGCAACAGCAGGTGAACTTTCAATAATCATATGAATTATTTATTCCAATTAGCAGGATCTTGTCTCCAAGATTGTAGAGATTCAACATCACTTTCTGTAATATAATCATGCTTCACAGCTTGTGACATCAAATAATCATAATTTGTCAAAGTCTCAAAAGGACATTTTGCGTTTGTAAAATTTTCCTTAGCTACATCGAAACCATAACTAAAAATGGCAACTAAGCCTTTAACTTCACATCCCGCAGCCCTTAATGCGTCTACAGCTTGAAGGCTACTACCTCCTGTAGAAATCAAATCTTCTATTACAACTACCTTTTGACCTGTTTCAAAATCACCTTCTATTTGATTACCTAGACCATGAGCTTTAGGAGAAGTACGAACGTAAACAAATGGAACACCAAGTTCTTGAGCAACGAGTGCCCCTTGTGCTATACCACCAGTAGCAACACCAGCAATAACATCTGGCTTTCCAAATTTATCTAAAATAACATCAGCATAAGACTGACGAATGAACGTTCTGATTGTTGGGTAGGATAAAGTTTTTCTGTTATCACAATAAATTGGAGACTTCCATCCAGACGCCCAAGTAAACGGATTTGCAGGCTGTAATTTTATTGCTTTAATTTGCAACAAGAATTCGGCAACTTTTAATGCTCTTTCGTTATTCAAAATCATATTGCAAATGTATAAAGTTTTTATTCAAAACAAACCACTGATTTTCGCTTCTAGTGGAGAAATTGATAAATTTAATGGAATTCTTATAAACGAAAGTTTGGCTTTTTGTGACAGAAATCTCGTTTACAACCTTTTAAAACAAAGCTCAACATTAAATCCTGTTTTTATTTTATGTGAAAATGCAGAAAAAAGTTTTCAACTTTATTTTGAAGATCACGAAAAAATTGAAGCAGCAGGAGGAATTGTACGTAGAGCGAATCGATTTCTGTTTATCAAAAGAAATGGTGTTTGGGATATACCAAAAGGGAAATTAGAACCAAATGAAACACCAGAAGCGGGCGGAATACGAGAGATTGAAGAAGAATGTGGGATTTTGCATCCCGTCATAGAAGAATTAATAACAATCACCTATCACACTTATGAATTCAAAGGTATTCAAACACTCAAAAAAACCTACTGGTTTTCAATGATCTACGATGGACCAAAGGAAGTCAAACCGCAAATTGAAGAAGGCATTACAAAAGTATCATGGAAAAAAGCGAATAAAATTTCTAAAATTTTAACAAATACATACACATCTATTGAAGATGTTGTACGTCAATTTATAGAAAAAAATAAAATTGATATCGAAAACTAATTAAATTTGCAATATTAAATTAGAAATTATGAAAAAAGTACTTGTCATATTAATCTTGTGTGGTGGCTTCACTACTATAGCAAAAGCTCAAGAAGTAGTAAAAACAGAAGTAAATTCTAAAAAGAAAAAGCCTGCTATTACTTTCAAAACATTAACAATTGAAAGAAGTAATATCCCTTATGGTTCTGACGAAACTTTTACGTTTACATTTAAAAACACAGGTAAGGAACCTATTATTATTTCAAATGTACAAACTAGTTGTGGATGTACAACTGCTAAAAAGCCTGAAGCTCCTGTTGCCCCAAAAAAATCTGCAGATATTTCTGTTAAATATGACACCAAGAGAGTTGGACAATTTACAAAAACGATAACTGTTTCTTCAAATGTAAGTGAGCCAATTGTATTAACAATAAAAGGTACAGTACTTCCTCAAGAAAATAATTCTACGCCTACAGAAAATCCGGCAAACAAAAAATAATACATATTGATTACAAAAAAAGCTGTTCTAAGAACCACTAATGGTCGGAAGAAATTCCGGCCATTTTTTATGTTTTAAAAAATAATTCAG
>VFQS010004532.1_pt1 | contig 10012 bp, 8 predicted proteins | sample 3512361 | NCBI WGS metagenome assembly VFQS01 (sample SAMN10412375, study PRJNA504923) | tailings metagenome | isolation source: Relicate 1 Philex TSF3 active mining | place: Philippines | reverse complement strand
TAACGTTTAACTTTTTTCCTAAGAGAGAGTAAAGATGTTTCTTCACGGAAAGCCCGACCCCCGCTCCCGCTCATTCAACCTCGTCATCGGACCACCTCAGTCCTCATCCGGTATACCCGAAAACACAACGCCCATCTCTATGCTCACCTCTTCTGAACCCACTCTTCCGCCCTCTCAGAAATTCGAAGCCGTCAAAGTATTCGCTAGCAACCTCTCACCCGGAGCTCAAGCTATTCAGATCGTCCCAAAGTAACCTCTCTTTGCTCGGCTCCTCTCGGTAAACCTACTCTATAGTAAGTTTACATATTACCTTGAAAACCACTTCTTCAAGTATGAGAAAAAGCGGTGACACTCATAGGTATACCACTTTTTCTTCTCTGGATCCCACTGTCCACCAAAGAACTTGAACACTTCTTTATCCTTGTAGTCGACTTGAAAGTAGACTTTATATTGCATCTTCTCCTTCAACCACTCGTAAATCTCAGCGCACACCTCCACATCCGCATCCGCCCGATGGAGCTTATTCACTGGCGGTCGACCAAAGCACGTCTCATACAACACCCCAAGTCGCGGCGGCTTCTCTGAAATACCCGCAACTCGAGCAAGCTGCATCGTACACTCCTTCTTGATCACATCGCTCTCCCACTCACAGACCACGCCCGCCCGATACATCTCATAGGCAATCACCTGATGGTCAAACTCAATGTTGTGCGCCACCACCACCGCCACCGTCTTCAAGTCCTCGCATAGCTGTTTCAACACTTGTCTCATCGGAACCCCTTCCTTCTCCGCCTGCTCTTGTGTAATACCGTGAATACCCGTAAGCTGAACCTTAAAGTCATCCGGACGAATAATATAGTTTCGAGATACGCCGGAACTCAACAACTTCCAAGCGATCTGAACCACTCGACATCTCTCCCACTCTGCTGAACTCATCGCCACCGACTTGTGAGGAGGCAACCCAATCGTCTCCGTATCAATCACCATCACCTCAGTCCTCTCCTTGCAGTCATTCTCTGTCACCTCTACAAACTCCTCCTCTTTTACCACGACCTGAATCTCTCCAAGAGCTTCCACATCAACTATCTCTCTCTTCTCTAAAATCTTAGGCTTCTCCTCTTTTACTACTACAGGAATGTCTCCAAGAGAGTCTACGTCAACTACCTCTTTTTCCGAAATCTTAGGCTTTTCTACAATGGTCTCGAGAAACTCTTCTTTTACGGCGACCTGAATATCCCCAAGAGAGTCTACGTCAACTACCTCTTTTTCCGAAATCCCAGGCTTTTCTACAACGGTCTCGAGAAACTCTTCTACTACCGGGTCACGAAACAACTGTTCCTCTGGCCTAACCATCTCTAGAACAATTTTTTCTTCCTGTGGAGAGGCGTCTTCTACCGGGGGAAAGATGGAGCTTTCTTCTACCGGAATCGGCTCAAGAGGAGGAGGCGTATCATCAAGTCCTACGATCGGGTGTTGTACCTCTACATCCGAGAACACCACCTCTTTGACTTCAACTCTTTCTTCCTCTTTTCTCTCCGAGTGATACGCACAGTTCACCCGCAGACACTTGCGACCGGCGCGAGGACCAGATTTTAAGACCACTTGACACTTCATCCGACGATACGAAAGAGTATTAGCTAATACTCTTATCTCATTTTTTATACCTTGAATTCCGGCTTCGTAAACTCCGCTTCGTAAACTCCGCTTCGTAAACTCCGCTTCGCTTACATAAATTTCTGGACAAGCGACTGTATCGCCTTTTTCCGAATCGACATCTCTTCTCTATCCACACAAAAGATGCCCGGGTTGAGCGCAAGTGCGACCGACGACACCTGCTTTTCTCCGATGAGCGGCAACATACTCTCATACATGGCCGTATTCACCACATCCATCTTCTCCGGATAAGCGCGATACAATTGCCCCACTTCCGGATTCTCTTTTGCCATCACCCAATCAATACGGTCCGGATGAGCAAGAAGTATCTCTATCGCAAACGGATTTGCCGAGAAGTTCTCAAAAGACGCCAAGTCCACTCGCTTCGCCACCATACGCATCGCCCACGCACTCTGATTTGCCGACAACAACCGGTAATCCACCCAATCCGGGTTAGACTGCAACAACTCCTCTGCTCCCGTATTAAAGTTTATGGCAAAGTGGTCTACCTTTTCCGGATGACGCTTTAAGATCTCCACCGCCATCGGGTTGAAACTCAGCTCAAACCAATCCACTCCCACACACCCTCTATCCGAAATCCACTCCATCATCTCCTTGGAAAGACAGGCCGACGCCTCTCCCCAATTTACCTTTTCCGGATGTCTCTTTAACAACTCCACCGCAGAAGGATTCGACGACAACACCTCCCAACACACCTTGTCGAGATGGCGCTCGATCAGGGGCATCGCGTGTGGATTCGATGACAGCTCCACATAATCCAACCGACTCTCGTGCTTACGAAGAAACTCGAGATCCGGACAATACGCACTCACATACTTTAGATGCGCCGGCAGCCACTTCTTGACATACCGCTTCAAGAACGGAAACGCCTCCGGATTACGACACAACATCTTTGACCACAATACCCGGCCATTTCGAAGAAAACGATCTCTAAATTCAGGCTTAACCTCCACCTGAGCGGAAACCAGAAAAGAAGCAATAATACTCTCCGTCATCTCTTTACGAAACAAGTAAAGAGATAAATCTCTAGGGTCATTTTAAGGAACCTCGCTCTCCGCTCACTCCTCGCTCCGCTCACTCCTCGCTCTCCGCTCACTCCTCGCTCCGCTCACTCCTCGCTCCGCTCGGTATCTTTGCCATAGATGGATTCGATAGAGAGAATTAATTTCTACTCAGCAAGCAAAAATGTCTAGAGAGGAGTATAGCACTCAACTCGTCAATCCCGCTGTCCTCACCCGAGCTCAGCTTGTCGACTATGCCATCTCTCACCGCTCCGGATCAAGACGGGAAGGGTATAACGTCAAGATCGAAAAGATGAAAGAGTATTCCTCTCACACTACTTCCTCTCAATCTACAGCACCGAAAAAGGAACCCTATGGAACTCTTCCAGTTCAACAGTCCACCACTCCCGCCTACGCCGCTCACCAACCTCCGACAAGCCAAGTCGTTGTCCGAAATGTTACCCAAAAAACCGACCCCCACCTCGGATCCAACGAGTTTTACTCCTCGATGACTCCAGGCGTGCAGATACTAAGACGCTACAATAATTTGTATATTCCTCAGCTACCTCCTTACTAAAGACTTACTTTTTACGAAAGTACATAATCAGGCAAATAACAATCACCGCTCCTAGCACCAGACGATACAAGTTATCTCCACTACACATATCAATAATCCGGTTACGAGACGCCAACTGCTCTCCCACCTTTTGTGTATCCAGCGTTCGTAACGCTGGCTGAACCGGTAGTAGTTGCAAATCCTTGGCAATCGGATTCAACACCGGAGGACGCTGCTCCACCGGAATGTTTCGCGACTGGTCAGGCGGCGCTCCCATCGGTGCTGCTAGAATGTTGACCGGTGCCTGCGACTGAGGCGGTGGCTGTTTCGACGGGTCATAGGGATACAAGTCAGCATATTGCTGAACCAACTTTTCCAACTCGCGATTCATCCTATTATATACTCTATCGATAAAAATTATTTTTTCTTCCTTTATCCTCTCCTATGAAGATAAAAACTTATTTAAAGAGTTCGGAACGCCTTCTCCAAGCCGGTAAACAGGTAGTCCAACTCCACGTCCGACGTGGTCAAGGCCGGACAAATACGCACCGTATTCCGGTTCGCCTCTCGAGTCACCAACCCAAAGTCCGTCAGCCGGTGACACATCTCTAGCGCGTCTACTTTTGGTTGAAGCTGAACACCAAACAACATCCCCTTCCCCCGAATCTCTTTCACCACATCCGGAAACTTGTTTTTCAAGGATGATAACTCTTTCCGAAACAGTTTCTCCCTACGCTTTGCTACACTCAACAAGTCCGATTCGTGTAGCAACTCTAACGACGCTCGAGCCATCGCACACCCAAGCGGATAACCACCAAACGTACTGCTATGCTCCCCCGGCTCCACCACATCAGCCACATCCCTTCTCATCACACACAGACTAATCGGAAGAAACCCTCCTCCCAACGACTTGCCAAGCAGAAACATATCCGCCTGTGTTTGATAGTCAGACAAACACAAGCCATCGCTTACCCGACCCATCCCCGTCTGTATCTCATCCGCGATAAGCAAGACGTTAAAGCGAGTACACACCTCTCTCACCCGAGAAAAGTAATCCTTGTCAGGCACATTAATCCCACCCTCTCCCTGAACCGGCTCTAGATAAACGGCAACAATGTCTGGATCTTCAGACAACGCCTTCTCTATCGCCGAAACCGAGTTGTAGTCTACCGTAAGAAATCCAGGCGTTTTCGGATAGAATAACTGCTGAAACTCATAGTCTGAGGTTGAGATGGCCGCTATCGTCTTTCCCCAATAATTATTCTTGGCAAACAAGACCTTGGCGTTACCTCTTGAAACCCCTTTCTTCGTGTATCCCCACCTTCGGGCAAACTTAACCGCCGTCTCTCCGGCCTCCACGCCAGAGTTCATTGGAACCACTCCAATGCGGCCACCTACGACATACTTGCTATAGTATTCGTAAACCAATTCACACAAACTCTGTAAGATGTCGGAAGTCAGAGTGCGACTAAACACAGAAACACGTTGGCTTTGTCGTATCAACTGCTGATACAACAACGGATGCTGATGGCCAAAGTTAGCCGAACTATAAGAACTAAAAGCGTCTAGGTATTTCTTACCCGACACATCCCAAAGCCAAGAACCCTTGGCCTTTTCCAAAATCATACGCAACGAAGTCGAATTACGAGCAAGATGAGCCATTTTTTTAAATCGTGGTCATATCACTTACTTCTATGCAAGATTCTTTTTAAAAATCAGGCAAACTCAAGTCCATCACACCACTATAAGCAGGCATCTCTACCGGCATCTCATACGACCTGATTTTCGCTCCACCCGAACAAGTCGACGCCGAGCACGAACCACACTTTGTTCCTAGATACTTGTCCGCACCCGGAACATACAGCAAGTCATAACCACACAAGATCACCAACACTCCTAGACCCACCATCAACCACTGCAGCATTCTCTTGATGTTGCGCATTTGCTCCTTCTTCTCCGCCGAGACAATATCCGACTCAATGTTAATCTGGTGGTGAAGGCGGAAGTAAGTCAGCGCCGCTAGCACAAAGAGGATACAGACGATAGCAAACTTCATTTACAAATACACGAAGAAATTATTTTTTCCCTCTAAACTTTTTCCGAGTCTGCGAATACGACACCGCCACCGCTTGCTGCGGCGACGCCCATCTCCCCTGATGGTACTCTTCCATATTCGCTTTTATCTTTCTCCGAAGATACCTCTTAAACGCCGGAGACTTTTCCACTCGCTGACTCAACTGACCTCGGTATTTTCCCGATCGACTCTGTCTACCTCTAGACCTCGATTTCGCTCTCGGCATTCCTTATAATAGTAGTTTAAAAATGATTAAACACGTTTCCTTATCTATATCGCTAATAAGAAACCATGTTGTCTGCTCTTACTCTCGCGCTCCAGCAATCCGAGGCACAGCTCGCCCGATTTTTAGAAAAGGTATCTACTCGCACCAACATTCCCAAAGACGAACTACTCCAAATGTGGGAGAGCTCTTCGCAAGAACCGGGGCTCGCTTCTCAGGAAGCGGTAGTCGAACAACCTGAGGTTACTCAACTCGTTCAACCTCCTATTCCGGAACAAGCTAAACCTGTGGAGAAGATTGTCGAGCAAGCTCCTCCACAGGTTATTCAACCACCTCCAATCGTTCCTCTTGAGCAAGCTCCTCCACAGGTAGAAAAGTCTAAAAAAGTAATCATAGAGGACGAAGAAGATATTCCAGTGCCACCTCCAGTTGTAACAAAGTCGAACAAGGTTATTATTGAAGAGGATGAAGACGACGTCAAGCAATCGCCGCCTCCTCCACCCCCTCAGCAATCGAGTCGCTGCCGCCACATTATGGTCTCCGGCAAGTCCAAGGGTCAGCCTTGCGGCGCTCCTGCTCGAGAGAATGGATTCTGCACCAAACACAAGTCTTCGGCTCCTCCGGAACCCGCTCCCAAACCGGCGCAAGAACAGGTACCTAAACCGGTCGAACAAAAGCCGGTACCTAAACCGGCGCAAGAGCCTATTCCGGTAATTGAGAAAGTAGATCCACCGGTTCAAGAAAAGCCTACCATTGAGAAAAAGGTAAAGACTCCGCCTAAGGTTCCCCAAGTCGAGCATGTCAAACTAACTACGCTAGAGGAAGAGAAGCGCATTGACTTTCGGGTCAAGGTTCGAGACTTTATCCTAGACAATAAGAAATATCCTGAAGCTCCCGTCAAAACCTACAAAGACTTTCTTCTTGTGGAAGGAACCCGAGTAGTTCTCAACTCGGACAAGAGCGCTGTTCTCGGCTATCTCGACACAAAAGACAACCTTGTCCGAGTTCCTACCAAGGATACAGACAAGGTTGTGCTAGAGTATGGAATTATCTTTGACGCATCTCATATCAGCGACTCGGACATTGATGACTAAAGGTAAAACGATAGATTTCTTCTTTGAAATCTATACCCAATCCCCTATGTAGCTTATCTCCCTCTCTTACGAAGAAGATTGCGGAACCTCGACGACTATAGGACTCGAACCTATGCGGGCATAACCCAACCGATTTCTAGTCGGTCTCCTTAACCACTCGGACAAGTCGTCTCGTGATAAGCCACGTCTTTAAGCTGATTTAGTTCAAACAAGAACGAAATCTTACCTTTAAAAGATAGGACGGACCTCTTCCCACTCAGTGTTAGTAGGCTCATAGCCGTCGTAAAAGAGATACTTTACCTTGAATCCAACCATCCAATCTTGTTTTTCGAGACAATACTTGACCCATTTGACTAGAGTGTCTTGACGCTCAGATAGAGGAGCCTTTTTCTTACTCTTGTATGCATCCGGGTTATAGCGTAGAAACAACACCGGCAGGCCATCAAAGCACTGTCCTACTTCATACATACGGATAGCCTCTCCTTTCATCTTACCATCTTGGTCATCTCCATAGGCAGTACAGAGGTAGCCTTGGTGCTGATGTTCGTCTACCTCGATGATGACGACGTGAGTTCCACAGTGGTAAACAAAGTCGGGGCGGCGTCGAGAGCAAGAGGAGTCGATGATTTTATCGGAGGAATATAGCTCTTGGGGAATTTCCTTTTGTAAGAGTCGACCAATGGCCTCTTCCTTTTGCTTGATTCTCTTCTTGAACACTCGGTCTTCCTCCTCGAGCGAACAAAAGTTTACGCATAGACCTGCTTTGTTGAGAACGTCCGTACGTTGGCATCGGAGGCAAACTTTTTCGACGAGGCAGATCTCTCCGCTTACTACGTGAGACTCACAGTGGAGAGGAGTAGTTCTGTCTGGACCATAAGTAGCAAATTCTTTACACTCCTCCTTTTGGTCGCCAATACATTTACGAAGAGGATTTGCTATAGTTCCTTTAGGATGGTGTTTAACACAGAATGTAGCTGATTTGCCTGGATATCCATAGCATGGCCTCGTTCTACATTCTGCATTAGAACACTTTCTTGATACGATATCCTCCATCCCTACACCCGAGTGGGCTTTACAGAACGCTGGTTTCTCTCCAGGTAAACCGAAGAATGCTTGTGTAGAGCATCCATCGTGAATACACGTTCTTTGCTTAAGGTTAATCATGCCTACTCCTAAGTGCGTTTTACAGAATGTTGGCTTCTCTCCAGGTAAACCATGAGATGCTTGTTTAAAACACCCATCTTTAGCGCATAGGTGTATAAGTATGATCATCCCTACTCCAGAGTGGGCTTTACAGAACTTTGGCTTATCTCCAGGTAGTCCGAAGCTTGGCTGAGTGTAACAACCTTCATGGTCACATTTATTAGTGCGTAGACTCACCATGTCTAAACCTTTATGAAGTCTACACCACTCTGGCTTTTGGCCTACTAGACCAAATAGAGCTGCTTTAGAGCATCCATCGTGTACACACTTAGCTTCCTTTACGTTGATCATCCCTACGCCCGAGTGAGTTTTACAGAACGCGGCTTTCTCTCCTGGTAGAGCATAACTTGGTAATAAAAGACATCCATCGTGTATACACTTAGCTTGCGTTACGTTGATCATCCCTACGCCCGAGTGAGTTTTACAGAACGCTGCTTTCTCTCCTGGTAGAGCATAGCTAGAACTCTTTAGACAACCATCGTGTCTACACTTAGCTTGTTTTACGTTGATCATCCCTACGCCCGAGTGGGCTTTACATAACTCTGCTTTCTCTCCTGGTAGAGCATATGCTGCTCTCTTTAGACATCCATTGTGGGAACATTTAGCCCTCCTTACATTAATCATCCCTAATCCTGAGTGAGCAGCGCAAAACCGAGGTCTTTCATCCGGTAGACCATGACTAGCTTGTTTAGTGCATCCATCGTGGCTACACGGGCGATTCTTCATGTCAATCATTCCTACTTCCATGTGACTTTTACAGTACGCAACTCCCTTACCTTTTTCTCCGTAACTAGCGCTCTTCAAGCACCCGTCTATCTTACACCTCGGCATTTACTCTTACTTAATAACCTACTACTACCAACCTTTCTAAGCTCATTTTTAGTCTTATTCGACCAAAAATACTTTAATTACCTTGAGACTGACTAAGCTCTTGTCGAGCCATTCGAATCTCCATTCTTTCGCGTTGGATTCTCTCGAACTCTGCCTGAAGCAGCTCCTCGTCATCCTCTTCTTTTCTATATCTGAATCCGATGAGTCTGTTCACGATGAAGAACTTGGCATATCGAGTAGCGAGATATTCTTTCATCTCGTGCTTGGGGGCGATATAACTACTCGTGTAGTTCGTTTTATACCACTGTTTATAAGAGTCGTACAAGTCGTTTAGCATCAAACCGTTGCTCTCTGGGTCAGAGATGAGCTGATCGGACATGTAATTAGCGTATATGTCGTTGGCTGAACGATACTTCTTGGTCTCGCACACCACTCGCTCTGGCTCCCAAACAGGAAATCCCTTCTTTTCCGCCTCGAGATAGCGCTTGAAGAGTTTGCTCATAAAGGCGTATTTCATAGCCGGAAGCTTGCTAGAAAACGTAGGGTCTACAGGAAACTCCTTTCTCTTGAACTGTTCCTCAAACGTAAGCGCACATTCGGCTGGATTGATAAAACGACTCTCAAACGGAACCACACGCAGTCTGTTCCATACCGCCTGATCGTCCGTGCTCACTCTAGGTAGTTTATTACAGATCACGCACAATTTAAACTGCGGGCGAAATTCAGTCTGTGACTTGAAGAGGTCTCGACCCGATACCTTGTCATTACCAGAGAGAAGCTTAAGCATTCCGATGTTGATGCTTGCCTCTGGACCTGGCTCCTGAATTACCACGAAACGACGACCCTTTGTTTTAATGATGTCAGGGGTAGCAGAACTCGATTTGGCCGCCTTGTCAGTTAAGACTGAAGTCGGCAATTCGAGAGAGTAGTCTCCTAGCGTGTTTTGGATTAATTCTATTGAAATCGATTTTGAGTTATCTCCTCGCGAATCCGCAAACACGAGCACCTTCTTCAACAAGTTTCCACCGCGTAAAAGCAAACAGGTTTGGTCAAGAAAGTATTCCCGAATATTGGGGTCAGGGAATACTTTCAGGAGGTAGTCATCTACGACTTCCATCTCGGCGGAATTATCGTCTACCAACCGAAAGTCGTATTTTGTGTTAAGGCTCACATAGTCTTCCGGTCGGCCATCGCGGAATACTCCTTCCTTGAGGTCTAGCACACCATTTGTAAATCCCACTAGATTCACGTTGGCGTCTAGCTTTGACTCGAACTCGGTGTCAAGAAACAACTCGCGACACTCCTTGAGCACACGGTCTTTGAACGACGTCTCCTCTAGCTTGTTTTTCTCTTTGA
>VFQS010004529.1_pt1 | contig 10015 bp, 9 predicted proteins | sample 3512361 | NCBI WGS metagenome assembly VFQS01 (sample SAMN10412375, study PRJNA504923) | tailings metagenome | isolation source: Relicate 1 Philex TSF3 active mining | place: Philippines | reverse complement strand
CATCATCACCGAGCCCAACTCGGTGAACTTCGTGAACATCCGCCAGTGGCTGGCGGCGACTCAGTTCGTGCTCGCCTTCTTCTTCCTGGTGGGTCACCTCTGGCACGCCGGCCGCGCCCGCGCTGCTGCTGCTGGCTTCGAGAAGGGCATCGACCGTCAGGCCGAGCCCACCCTGGCCATGCCCGACCTCGACTGAGGTTCGGCCCAGCGCCTCAGCCAGCCCCCGCCCCGGCGGGGGCTTTTTCATGGGCCCACGCCGGCGGGCTCAGCCGGGCAGCTCCAGCAGCCAGCGGCGCAGCAGCGGCAGGCTGAGGCCGATCACGTTGGAGTGGCAGCCCTCGATCCGCTCCACCAGGGCGCCGCCGCGGCCCTCGAGGGCAAAGCCGCCGGCGCACTGCAGCGGCTCGCCGCTGGCCACGTAGGCGGCGATCTCGGCCTCGCTCAGGGGCGCGAAGCACACCCGGGTGGTGACCGTGGCCAGCCGCTCTCCGCCCGGGTGCAGCAGGCAGTGGCCGGTGTGGAGCTCACCGCAGCCGCCGGCCATGCGCCGCCAGCGGGCGATGGCCTCGGCCGCATCGGCCGGCTTGCCGAAGACCTCGCCGCCGAACACGAACAACGAGTCGCAGCCGAGCACCGGCATGGCGGCGTCCTCAGCCGGCCCAAGCCGCTGCTGCACGGCAGCCGCCTTGGCCCGGGCCAGCAGCTGCACCAGGGCGGCGGGATCGGGGTGGGCCAGGGCCTCCTCATCCACGCCGCTCACCTGCACCCGGTGGGGAATGGCCGCCTGCTCGAGCAGACGGCGCCGGGCCGGCGAGGCGGAGGCGAGCAGCAGCATGGCGGGCCGCAGCGAACAACTGGTTCACGCTGCCATGGCTGGCTAGGGTCCGCCCAGAATCCCTCGCCGCACCGTGCCCCAGCCGTTGCACCTCCAGCGCCAAGCCCGTCACCGCCTGCGGCTGGCCGGCCTCGCGGCCGCCGCTGCCGCGGCCCTGCCGCTGCCCGGCCTCAGCGTGGACCTGCCCCGCTCGGGCGTGGTCTGCGACCGCAAGCAGCAGATCTGCTACGACGCCCGCGGCGCCTCCCTGGAGCAGACGCGGCGGGAATACGGCCGCGAGGCGGAGCGCAACCTGATGCGGGAGCTCTCGGGCCGCCCGCCGGAGCGCACGATCGAGTTCAGCAGCGGTGAGCTCTGCGACCTGCGCGAGCGCCGCTGCTGGGACGACGGCTGGAAGAAGCGCAACGACAGCGGCCGGCTGACGCGGCAGCTGTTCAGCGGCAGCAACAGCGGCAGCTGGGACAGCGGCAACCGCGGCGACGCCCGCTGCCGCCTCAGCCAGCGGGGCAGGCGGCTGTTCGATGGCGGCTGCAACCTCGAGATGCGGGGCGACGCCTACCGGGTGGAAACCCAGGACGGCCGGCGCTACACCTTCTACCGAGAGGGGGGCCGCCTGGTGATGCGCGATGCCACCGGGCGCTGGCCGGTGAGCGCCTGGAACAGCGGCAACCTCACCACCTTCCGCTGGGCGGATGTGGAGCTGCTCGCCTCGCGGCGCAGCAGCTGGGGCAACGACGGCTGGGGCGGCTCCAGCGGTGGCTATGGCGGTGGCTCCGGCTACGGCAGCGGGGGCTACGGCCGCCAGGCTCCGGCGGAGGCCAGCGGCGCCACCCTGCAGCAGCTGCTCAACGGACTCTTCGGCACGAACTGACGCCATGGCCGCCTCGCAACCCGCCGGATCCAGCGATCCCCTCGCCCCCGCCGGCGGCAGCGCCGATGGCATCGCCCTGGCGCGGGCCAGCCGCTCGCTGCGCTGCCTGCCCTTCCGGCGGGCTTTCTACAGCGAGGTGGCCGACCGGCCGATCAGCAGCAGCGAGCTGTGCGCCCGCAGCGACTGGCAGAAGCTGGTGTTCGCCCCCTTCGGCGTGGAGCGGGCCGAAGACCACTTCCGCTGGCTGATCCTGCTGGGTGTGCTCCGCCGCGAGGTGGACGGCCAGGGCCTCACCGAACGGGTGCGCCTCACCCCCCTGGGCCGCGCCGTGCTCAGCCGCTGGCCGGGCGAGGTGCCCCGGGCGGGCCTGCGCGAACGCATGCTCGAGAACTTCCGCCGCCACCGGCCGCGCCTCTGAGCGGCCCCATGCCCTCCCCCACCCCCCTGATGGTGCTCGGCACCAGCAGCGGCGCCGGCAAGTCGCTGATGACGGCCGCCCTCTGCCGGGTGCTGCGGCGGCGCGGCGAGCAGCCGCTGCCCTTCAAGGGGCAGAACATGAGCAACAACGCCTGGGTGGACCAGGACGGCGGCGAGATGGCCTACTCCCAGGCGCTGCAGGCCTGGGCGGCCGGGCTGGAGCCGCACCACAGCATGAACCCGGTGCTGCTCAAGCCCCAGGGCGACAGCACCAGCGAGGTGATCCACATGGGGCGCTCCGCCGGCGTGGCCCGGGCCGAGCACTACTACCGCGACTGGTTCCGGCCGGGCTGGGCCGCCATCCGCACCGGCCTCACGGAGCTGCAGGGGCGCCATCCCGGCGGGCGGCTGGTGCTGGAGGGGGCCGGCAGCCCGGTGGAGGTGAACCTGCAGCCGCGCGACCTCACCAACCTGCGGCTGGCCCAGTTCCTGCGGGCCCGCTGCGTGCTGGTGGCCGACATCGAGCGCGGCGGGGTGTTCGCCCAGGTGGTGGGCACCCTGGCCCTGCTGCGGCCGGTGGAGCGGCCCCTGATCCGCGGCGTGCTGATCAACCGCTTCCGCGGCCGCCGCGAGCTGTTCGATGAGGGCCGCCAGTGGCTGGAGCGCCACACGGGCGTGCCGGTGCTGGGGGTGATGCCCTGGCTCGATGAACTGTTTCCGCCGGAGGATTCGCTCGATCTGCTGGAGCGGCGGGGCCGGCGCACGGGGGCCGATCTGGAGATCGCGGTGCTGCGGCTGCCCTCGCTGAGCAACTTCTCCGATCTCGATCCGCTCGAGGCCGAGCCGAGCGTGCGGCTGCGCTGGCTGCGGCCGGGCGAGGCCCTGGGCCGGCCGGATGCGGTGATCCTGCCCGGCAGCAAGCAGACCCTGCGCGATCTGGCCGCCCTGCGCAGCGGCGGCCTGGCGGCGGAGCTCCGGGCCTACGCGGCCGGCGGCGGCGAGGTGTTCGGCCTGTGCGGCGGCCTGCAGATGCTGGGCCGGGAGCTGCACGATCCCCAGGGGCTGGAGGGGGCGGCGGGCAGCGCCGCGGGCCTCGATCTGCTGCCGCTGCGCACCCTTTTCGGTGGCGCCAAGGCCCTGCGCCAGCGCCGCAGCCGGGCGCTCTGGCCGCCGGCAGCGCAGGGGGTGGCCGCGCTGGAGCGGGAGCTGGAGCTGGAGGGCTTCGAGCTGCACCGGGGGGTGAGCGAGCCGCTGGATGCCACCGACAGGAACGGCGCCGCGGGAGAGCCCGGTTGCCGGCCACTGGCCAGCGATCCAGGCCTGGGCTGGTGGGCCCCCCTGGGGGAGGGCATGGTGGCCGGCACTTACCTGCACGATGTGTTCGCCGCCGGGCCCTGGCGCCGCCGCTGGCTCAACCGCCTGCGCCAGCGCCGCGGCCTGGAGCCACTGAGCGAGAATGTGTCACACCACACAAGACATCGAGAGCAACTCTTAAACAAACTTGCAGATGCCTTCGAGGGCCACATCACGCTAGACAACCTCCTACAAGCCCAATGACATACAGAAACGACGAGAAGTGCCCAACAGGCATTGCCAAAGTCCACAATAAGACGGTTATCAACAAGTACAAGCAAGGGCCATCCTGGCAAACTAGACATCCAATTGGAATAGGCGACTTCATAAGAGGATGCTGCTTCCTTATAAGCAAATCACACGAGCTCGGATTTGACGTAGAAGTAGACCTAAGCAGCACCGACTTTGCCGAGGTAATACAATCCTTTAACAACCCACTACTGAGACAGCGCCATCAAGATCAAAGCACGTGCGACAGCGAAGAACTCTTAAATTTTGAAATCGATAACCTGGACTCAGTACTTCATGCAAGGCTGAGCGATTTCATCGATTCAAACTCTAGCGAGTGGCTCGTGACCACTAACGCCGGCTGGTGGGGAGCAGATAAGCTATCTCCAGCTGTCAAAGAAAAGATCAGAGATCTCTACAGATTCTCTCCCGCGGTCGTCAACTACGTTCGGACAATAAACCTACCCAGCGCATACAACATACTTGCCGTTAGAACCGGTGATGAATTCAAAACAAGCAGCCACGATTATATCAATACGACCACTAGAGTCGCTCAACTAGAAAAAGCCATCAAGAAGAGCCTGCGCATCCAACCCCATAATCCCACCGTACTAATGATTGACTCAGAGTCACTTAGAGAACGACTATCCAACAGCTTTAACTTTATAACTTTACCCCATAAAGCTCATCATGGATGCAACAATGGAGGCTTTTATGTTGCCGCTGATTTACATGTGATCAAGCAGGCTAGCGCAATTTCACAGATCAATCTTTTCGGGCAATGGTGGTCAGGGTTCACGCACTATACAGCGTTGATACACGATATTCCAATACTGCACATGCGCAGAGAGTACTCAAAAAATTTCAGGCTAGTGACGGAAGCGGTCGTGCCGGGCACTGGTCTGGTCATTTCTCCGGCAGAGCGAGCCCGGCGCAGGCTTACCCGTCTCAAGTCAAATACAAAATCACTCATTAATAAATTTGGCATCAGCTAATCAAAACCTGAAAAAGGTTGCGCCTCAGATTTCCATCCACTGGCCCAACGGTCGCCACACGGCGGTGGAGCCCGGCACCGACTGGCTGGTGGCCGCCCATGGCGCCGGCGTGATCATCCCCACCGGCTGCCTGGGGGGCAGCTGCGGCGCCTGCGAGATCGAGGTGAACGGCCGGATGGTGCGGGCCTGCATCGCCCGCGTGCCGGCCAGCCGCAGCGGCCGGCTGGAGGTGACCCTGGCGACGGATCCCTTCTGGTGAAACGGCTGGGGGCGCCTCAGGGCTGAGCCTGGATCAATCCCCCGCCCAGCAGTACCTCACCGGCGTAAAACACCGCCGCCTGGCCGGGGGTGATCGAGAACTGCTCCTCGGCGAACTCCAGCCGGCAGCGGTGGGGCCGCTCGGCCGCCAGATCGGCCGCGTCCGGCGGCAGGGGCGTGAGCAGGGCCCGCACCGGCGCGCTGCGGTAACGCACCTGGGCCTCCACCTCCAGCGGCCCATCGGGCGGGGCGATCGAGAGCCAGTTCACCGCCCCCACCACCGCCGCGCCGCAGGCAGCCTCGCGGCGCGGCGCCACCACCACCCGGTTCATGGCGCCATCGAGGCGCACCACGTGCAACGGTTCGCTCCAGGCCACCCCCAGCCCCTTGCGCTGGCCGATGGTGAAGTGCTCGATGCCGTCGTGGGAGCCCACCACCCGGCCGTCGGGCAGCACGATCTCGCCGGCCCGCGGCGGCAGGTGGGCATCGAGGAAGGCCTTCATCGAGCCGTGGTGATCGGCGAGGCAGAGGTCCTGGCTTTCGGGTTTGGTGGCGGTGCGCAGGCCGCGGCGGGCCGCTTCAGCGCGGGTGTCGGGCTTGGTGAGCTCACCGAGGGGGAACACCAGCCGGCCCAGGGCCTCCTGGGGCAGGTCGTAGAGGAAATAGCTCTGGTCTTTCTGAGCATCGAGGCCGCGCAGCAGCTGGTGGCGGCCACCTGCCGCGCCCGGAACCGCCGCCGCCGGCCGCACCCGGGCGTAGTGGCCGGTGGCGATGCGGCCGATGCCGCGCTCCGCCTCGGCCCAGGCCAGCATCGGCCCGAACTTCACGGCCCGGTTGCAGCGGGAGCAGGGCAGGGGGGTGCTGCCGGCGGCATAGCCCTCCACCAGGAAGTCGACGATCTGGGCGCGGAAGTGCTCGCGGAAATCCACCACGTGGTGGGGCACGCCCAGCTGCTCGCACAGGCCGGCCGCATCCACCAGGCCCTCGGCGCAGCAGGCCCCCTTGCCGCTCATCAGCCAGAGGGTGAGGCCCTCCACCTCCCAGCCGGCATCGGCCAGCAGGGCGGCCGTGAGCGAGCTGTCCACCCCGCCGGAGAGGCCCACGGCCACCCGCCGCTCCCCGGGCCAGGCGCGCAGCCGCGCCAGCACCGCCTCCACCGCGGGAGCGGGTGCGGCGGCGGGTGCGGCGGCTGGGTGGGCGGTCGGGGACTCGGTCACGGTCACGGGTGGTCGGCCGCGGCTGGACTCCCCATCATGAAAGGACGCCGCGGCCAGCCGCCATGACCCTGCCCGCCTGGCCGGACCGCGATGCGGACCACCTGCTGGTGGGCGGCGCCGAGATGGCGGGCCTGGAGGAGGCCCTGTTCGCCAGCGGCCTGCCGGTGGAGGCCCTGATGGAAAAGGCGGCGCTGGCCCTGGCCCGGCGGCTGCAACGCTGGCTGCGGCAACAGGGGCGGCAGGGGCCATGGGGCGGTGCCCCGCCGGCGGTGCTGGCCCTGGTGGGGCCGGGCCACAACGGCGGCGATGCGCTGGTGGTGGCGCGGGAGCTGGCGCTGGCGGGGATCCCGGTGCGGATCTGGGCTCCGTTTCCGCGCTGCAAGCCCCTCACCGAGGCGCACCTGCGCCATGCCCGCTGGCTCGGCATTCCCTGCCTGGAGGCCCCACCCGAGCCCGGCGATGGCCCCCTCTGGCTGGACGGGCTGTTCGGCGTGGGCCAGCGGCGGCCGCCGGGCCAGGAACTGGAAGCGCTGCTGGCGGAGCGGCAGGCGCGCCGGCCCGGCGGCCTGGTGGCGATCGATGTGCCCACGGGCCTCTGCAGCGACCAGGGCCGGCCCCTGGGGCGGGTGGCCGCCTGCGCCGCCCGCACCTGGACCCTGGGGCTGTGCAAGCGGGGCCTGCTGCAGGACGAGGCACTGGCCTGGGTGGGCACGCTGGAGCGGATCGACCTGGGCCTGCCGGCGCCGCTGCTGGCGAGCCTGCCGGCGGCCACGCCCCTGGCCCTGCACCCGCAGGACAGGGCCACGGCCCCCTGGCCCCAGCCTCCAGCGGCGGCCGACAAGTACGGCCGCGGCCGGCTGCTGGTGATCGCCGGCAGCCCGCGCTGGCGCGGCGCCGCGCGGCTGGCCCTGGCGGGTGCGGCGGCGGCCGGCTGCGGCAGCGTGCGGGCGGCCCTGCCGGCGGAGCTGGCGCCGGCGCTCTGGCAGCTGCAGCCGGAGGTGGTGCTGGAGGAGCCGCTGGCGGCCACGGCATCCGGGGGCCTGGCCCTGGCGGGGCTGGCGCCCGCGGCGCTGGAGCGGCTTGACGCCGTGCTGCTGGGGCCGGGCCTGGGGGGCACATCGGAGGCGGAGGGCCGGGCGGAGGCCGGCGTGTGGCAGCGGCTGCAGGCCTTCCCTGGCCTGCTGCTGCTCGATGCCGACGGGCTCAACCGCCTCGCCAGCGGGCTCCACGGCGAGGCCACGGCCTGGCTGCGGGGCCGCGGCGGCCCCACCTGGCTCACGCCCCACGCCGGCGAATTCGGGCGGCTCTTCCCTGAGCTGGCGGGCCTGCCGGCCCTGGAGGCGGCCCAGGCGGCGGCCCGGGCCAGCGGCGCCACCGTGCTGCGCAAGGGGGCGCGCAGCGTGATCGCCACGCCGGATGGCCGCTGCTGGCAGCTGGCGGCGGCCAGCGGGCGGGTGGCGCGGGCGGGCCTGGGCGACGTGCTGGCCGGCTACGCGGCGGCACGGGGGGCGCAGGCGCTGGCGGCGCTGGCGGCGGAGGGCGGGTGCCGCGACGGAAGCGGAGGCGGGGGCGGGAGCGGCGGCGGGGGCGGAGCCGACGGGGCCCTGCTGGCGGCGGCGGCGCTGGAGCACGCCACGGCAGGACTGAACCATGGCGGCACTCCCCTGGGGGTGGCGGAGGCCCTGCAGATCGAGAATTGCACACATTCACAGGCCGAGACCGGTAGGAAACGGCACGGTTGGTGATAGACAAATGCGCACATGGCCACAGCCAGCCATTGAGACGGGCGAGCCCGAACTGCGACAACGTGAGCATTCGCAAAGGAAATCTAAAACCAACCTGTAAGACTGCCGATTTCTCCACCTTTCAGCGGATAGTCAACGTCCGACCAGCCGCCCTGCCATGACCAGCTCCCCCGTCAGGGCCTCCGAGGGCTCCAGTCGCCGCAGCGGCGATTCGATGACCTGGTACCTGGCCAGCATCGGCCGGGAGCCCCTGCTCACCCCCGCCGAGGAGATCGAGCTCGGCAATCAGGTGCAGGCCATGATGCAGCTGCTGGAGCAGAAGCGCGATGATTACAGCGATCATGAGCGCAAATTGATGCGCGTGGGGCGGCGCTCAAAGGAGCGCATGATGCGCGCCAACCTGCGTCTGGTGGTGAGCGTGGCGAAGAAATACCAGGGCAAAGGGCTGGAACTGCTTGACTTGATCCAGGAGGGCTCCCTCGGCCTGGAGCGGGCCGTGGAGAAATTCGACCCCACCCGGGGTTACAAGTTTTCCACCTACGCCTTCTGGTGGATCCGCCAGAGCATGACCCGGGCGATCGCCTGCCAGAGCCGCACGATCCGCCTACCGGTGCACCTGAGCGAGCGGCTCAGCATCATCCGCAAGGCCAGCCTGGATCTGGCCCACAAGCTGGGGGCGATGCCGAGCCGCCAGGAGATCGCCGAGGCGGTGGGCATGCCGCTCGAGGAGCTCGATTCGCTGCTGCGCCAGGCGCTCACCACCTCCAGCCTCGATGCGCCGATCAACGCCGAGGAGGGCCGCAGCTTCCTGGGTGATCTGATCGCCGATGCCAACGCCGAGGAACCGCTCGACCGGGTGGAGCGCAGCATGCACCAGGACCAGCTGGTGCGCTGGCTGGGGCACCTGAGCGAGCAGGAGCGGGAGGTGCTGGCGCTGCGCTTCGGGCTCGACGGCCAGGAGCGCCACACCCTGGCCGAGATCGGCCGGCGCCTGGAGGTGTCGCGCGAGCGGGTGCGCCAGGTGGAGCTGAAAGCCCTGCGCAAGCTGCGCAACCTCACCCGCAGAATGCCCCAGAGCCTCTGAGCCGGCCCGTCTGCACCCCCATCTCGTCTACCACCCGGCCTATTCGGCGCCGCTGCCGAGCAGTCACCGCTTTCCGATGGCCAAGTTCCGGCTGCTGGCGGAGGCCCTGCGGCGGCGCGGGCTGAACGCGGCCGACCGCTGGCATGAACCAATGCCTGCACCGAGGCGCTGGCTGGAGCAGGTGCATGGCCGGCCCTACCTGGAGGCCTTCAGCCGCGGCACGCTCACGCCGCCGGAGCAGCGCCGCATCGGCCTGCCGGCCACCACACCGCTGGTGCGGCGCACCTGGCTGGCGGCCGGCGGCACCGTGCTCACCGCCCGGCTCGCCCTGCGCCACGGCCTGGCCTGCCACCTGGCCGGCGGCACCCACCACGCCTTTCCAAACCACGGCAGCGGCTTCTGCATCGTGAACGATGTGGCCGTGGCCGCCCGGGTGCTGCTGGCGGAGGGGGCCGTGCGGCGGCTGCTGGTGGTCGACCTCGACGTGCACCAGGGCGACGGCACCGCCTGGATCTTCGCCGGCGAGGAGCGGGTGTTCACCTTCTCGGCCCACTGCGCCAGCAACTTCCCGCTGCGCAAGCAGCACTCCGACCTCGACCTGCCCCTGGCCGACGGCCTGGGCGACGACGACTACCTGGCCGCCGTGGGCGAGCGGCTGCCGGGCCTGCTGGAGCAGCTGCGGCCCGATCTGGTGCTCTACAACGCCGGCGTGGATCCGCACCGGGGAGATCGCCTCGGCCGCCTCGACCTCAGCGATGAGGGCCTGCTGCGCCGCGATCACCTGGTGCTCGATGCCTGCCTGCGGCGCCGCATCCCGATCGCCACAGTGATCGGCGGCGGCTACGACGATCTGGCGCCGCTGGTGCAGCGCCACGGGCTGATGTTCCACGCCGCGGCCGAGCAGGGCCGCCTGCACGGGCTGTAGGGCCGCCCAGGTGCCCCTGAGGCGCGGCTCAGTCTTCTGCCCAGATGTAGCGGGTGAGCTCGGCGCCATCGGGCTCGGGGGCCGCCA
>VFQS010004524.1_pt1 | contig 10027 bp, 6 predicted proteins | sample 3512361 | NCBI WGS metagenome assembly VFQS01 (sample SAMN10412375, study PRJNA504923) | tailings metagenome | isolation source: Relicate 1 Philex TSF3 active mining | place: Philippines | reverse complement strand
CTGGGATAGCCCAAGCACACGCACCTTGCGCCCCCCGGTTTCCTATGACTTCACAGACCCCAATGCGGGCGCCCTCCGCCTGTTCAACACGGTCCAGCTTTCCAGCCCGACCCGATATCAGGCTGGTACGGCCGTGACGGCCATCGATACCTTTACCAAGCCTCTTTCGTCCTTGACGATCCTAGACGCGGTGGACACGACCAAGGCCTATACGGGCAAGCTGGTACTCGCCCGCGAAACGGAATTTTTTGGCGGCGAGGCGACGTTCCGCGCGGGGTTCCAGTTCGACCAGCGCACCAAGACTGTGGATGAGAGCGAGATTAGGCTCACAACAGCAGCCCAGTTTACAACGGCGGGGATCCCGACAGACTATAACCAATTCTCGCTGGACCAGCCCTTCCTCGGCAAAATTCCGATGGGATATACGTTCCGCTATTTCGATACGGACAAGATGGAGCAGGTCTCCGCGACCGCGCGCAAGAACTTCACGTTTGTGCCAAATACCGGCAACATTTATGATGTTCGTGAACAGATTTATGCCGGCTTCCTGATGGGCAATGCCAAGTTTGACTGGGGTTCTGCTGTTGGTGGTGTTCGTGTTGAGCACGTCAAGAACCGGGGCGTCGCTGTCGGGACGATCGTGGGCGTTAGCGGCTCGGTAACGGCGGAATCGAGCCAGACCCTCGTTTTCCCCAGCATGCACGTCAACTATAATGTGGACGATACCAAGAAGCTGCGCCTCTCCTTCAATTCTGGCGCGGCCCGTGCGGATTATGATCAGCTTCGGCCAAACGTCACTGTCAACGACTCCAACCAGAGCATCTCTGGCGGCAATCCGGCCGTCAAGCCGGAGCGCGCTTATGGCGTCGATGCCTATTTCGAATGGTATATGAAGCCGCAGGGCTATTTGATGGCAGGTGTATTCGCAAAGAAGGTGAAGGATGTCCTTTACCGCGAAACCCGCACATTCGGGTCGGACGCACTGAACAGCAACAATGTTGATCGTTCGGCCTATACCTTCTCGGGAATTACCAATGGCGGCGACGGACGCATTTATGGTTTTGAAGCTGCCGCCCAGCTTCAGTTGGAACCTTGGACGAGTTCGCTTGGCCTGCCGGACTGGATGGGTGGATTTGGCGTCACTGCCAACTTCATTCTCAACGACAGCGAAGTGACGAAGCCAGCCATTGGTTCGGTGCCAGCCCGAAAGGTACGCCTGCCGGGCACGTCCGACGTCGTTTACAACATTGGGGGCTACTATGAAAAATATGGCCTCTCAATGCGTCTCCAATATCAAAAGCGCAGCACTTGGCTTGATGGCATCGCTGATGATTTGACGGATGCGGGCGACACTTATTGGGCTGCAGATGATGAACTCGATTTCTCGATACGCTATGCAATCTCTGAGAATGTCGAAGTCTTTGCCGATGCGACCAACTTACTGGACCAGCCGGGCCGTCGCTACTCAGAGCCTGGCAATTTGCTGACGGCGACAGGCACACCCGCGCCAGCGAGCACAAACCAGACAATCGAATGGGAACGGTTCGGCCGTCGCTACAGCGGCGGTGTTCGGGTGACATTCTGATACATATGTCGCCCGCCCTGGCCCTCGCGCTAATCTGGGCAGCCCCCGTGGCTGTCCAGAAACTGCCGGTCACTGCCCAAGTGACCGCGCGGGCAGAGACAGTCCCTGTCGGCACGGCCAACGACGATGCCGCAGATGATCCGGCGATCTGGCACAATAGGGCGCGGCCCCAAGCCAGCCTGATCGTGGCGACCGACAAAAAGGCCGGGCTTTATATCTATGGCCTTGATGGCCAAGTGAAGAGCTTCACTCCGGCCGGCCGGGTGAATAATGTTGCCCTGGTCAACATGGGAAAAAGCGGCGTGATCGTAGCCGCGAGCGACCGCAACGATCAGGCTCAGGCGTTGATACAGCTGTATCGACTTGATACCAGCACGGGGTCACTGGTCAGCCTGGGGGCTGTGCCCGGCGGCGCGGGTGAAGCCTATGGCCTGTGCCTGTTGCGCGAAGGGTCGCGGCTCAACGCCTATTCGGTGCTGAAGCACGGGGCGATCCACCATCTGCGGATCGACCTGAAAGGCGCGCCGCTCGCAACCGAAGTCCGCAAGCTGCAATTGGCTACTCAGACCGAGGGCTGCGTTGTCGACCCACGCAGCCGCAAACTTTATGTGGGAGAGGAAGCGCGCGGGGTCTGGTCCTTTGATGCCCGCGCCGATGGCCCGATGGACGGTCAGTTGATCGCCGCAGTTGATAATACCCAATTGGTCGCAGATGTCGAAGGGCTGGCGATCATGCCGACGGGTCGGCAGGGCGGCTGGCTCGTCGTCTCTAGCCAGGGCGACAATGGCTTTGCCCTTTACCGCTTGCCGGATCACCGCCCGCTTGGCCGTTTCCGGGTGACCGCGGGCATTGTTGGCAGTGTCGAGGAAACTGACGGGATCGATGTTCATCCCGGTTCTTTCGGGCGTCAATTTCCCAACGGACTTTTCGTCGCGCAAGACGGACATAACGATCCATCCGCGCAGAACTTCAAACTGGTCTCTTGGCGCGATATCCTGCGTGCCCTAAAGGTAGCCGATAAAGAGATGCCGAAATGACATTGACCCGCCGCGGCTTTGCCGCGTCCAGCATTGCCGCCCTTGCTATTGGCGGCTGGACTCGGATGGGATCGGCGCAGGCGATCGACAGCTATCGCAACGAAGTACCGGGCTATGGCCCGCTGGTCGCAGACCCCGCAGGCTATTTTGACCTGCCGCAGGGCTTTTCCTACCGCGTGCTGGCCAAGGCAGGTCAGGTCATGGACGATGGCTTTATCGCACCGGACAATTTCGATGGCATGGGCTGCTTCCTCCTTCCCGATGGCAAGCTAGCATTGGTCCGCAATCACGAGCTGAGCCTCGGGAAAGAATTAAAGGGGCCAGCCGGCTCTGATCCGACGCTAGAGGCACGACTGGCCGCGTCCGCATATTTTGATCGCGGAGAGGAAGGACGCGTGCTTCCGGGCGGCACGACCACGCTGGTGTTAGATGCTCGTGGAAAAAACGTCCTCCGCCAGCACTTGTCGCTTGCAGGCACCTCCACCAATTGCGCAGGCGGTGTCACGCCTTGGGGGTCCTGGCTGACGTGCGAGGAAACGGTGATCGCTGCGCCGCGCACGGGCGCATCCCATGGCTGGGTGTTCGAAGTGCCCGCGAGCGCCGCAGGATTGGTTCCGCCCGTGCCGCTTAAGGCCATGGGCCGCTTTCGGCACGAAGCGGCCGCGGTCGATCCGCGCACCGGCATCATTTATCAGACCGAAGATCAGGATGACGGCCTCTTCTATCGCTTCATCCCCAGAGTGCGCGGCAAGTTGGCTGAGGGTGGTCGGCTTCAGGCTTTAGCTTTTGTCGATGGCCACCGAGACAGCCGCAACTGGACCACAGCCGATTTTGCGGCGCGCAGCACGCGCGCTGTGCGCTGGATCGATCTGGACGATGTCGAAAACCCCAAGGATGACTTGCGCCAGCGCGGCCATGCATCTGGGGCCGTTCGCTTTGCTCGCGGCGAAGGAATTCATCTTGGTCGCGGGGCACGCGGCGAGGTGGAGTTCTTCTTCACCTGCACATCCGGCGGGGCGGGCCGCTTTGGCCAGATCATGCGCTATATCCCTTCGCCGACTGAGGGTCGGCCGGAAGAAGCAAAGCACCCTGGCCAGTTGGAGCTATTCCATGAGTCCAAAGACCCGCTGCTGATGGACTATGCGGACAATCTGACAGTTGCCCCCTGGGGCCATCTGATTATCTGTGAGGACCGCTCCGGCAGCAAGGTCAACCACCTTCGCGGCGTGACGCCTGAGGGGCAAAGCTATACCTTGGCGCGGCTGAATGCCGACACGGAATTGGCCGGGGCCTGTTTCTCGCCCGATGGAGAAACCCTTTTTGTTAATGCCTATGCGCCGGGGCGGACTTTAGCGATCACCGGGCCTTGGGGGCATGCTCCTTTAGACCTAGTCTAATTGATCACGCGCCCGGCTGGATTTTGAAGCCGAAGGAATGCGCGGCCGCCCCCTGAGAGCTCTCTTGCGTTCCGCCTTTGCATCAACCTGCAATCGCCCTTCCACTGCGCCCCAGATGGCGCGCATCGCCTCTGCGGACCGAGATGTGCGCGCAAAAGCTTGGATGGGCGCTCGCTTGACCGCCATCTGCTCAACACTGGTCGCGTGCGGGATGGCGGGCCAATCAGGATGGTCTTCAAGAAAGGCTCGGTGAAGCGACTTGCGGGTATCAACCATCGATATGACCGGCATAACGTCCGGCCCCTTGCTGCCGCGCTCCGCCAGATAGAATGTCATCTGATCCAGCGCCCTTAATCCCAAGGGGGTTGGAACGACGGGGGCGATGAGAAGATCTGCGGCCTTGAACACCTGATCACTGAGTTCGCTCAGCCCAGGTGGACAATCAAGAATGATGCGATCGTAGAGCGGCAAGAGATCCTGCAAGATTTTAAAAAGGCGTTTCGGCTTCGCGGCATCCAGCAGCAGGCGCTCAACTGCCCGCAGCGAGGGATCCGCCCCCAATATGTCGAGCTTTGGCCAATGTGACGGCGTAATAAGCTTTGCAGGAGCAACCTCTCGCTCGAAGATCGCCTTGGCAGCCCGGCCATGCCCCTTTTCGTCACAAAGGAAGGACGCTGATCCTTGAGCGTCCAAATCCCATAACAGTGTCCGATGGCCAGCGCACATTGCAGAGACCGCTGCCAGATTAAAGGCAAGGGATGTTTTCCCAACACCACCCTTGACGCTGTAAATTGCGATGATTTTCGTCATTGCTGCCGTCCTGATCAGTGGAAAGAAGTTTCGCCTAAACTTCCTCTCCACGCCTCATAAAGGCTCTGCGTGCAGCATGCGAGACTTAAAGGGCGCAACAAGAGGATGTTAACGGCATAGTCATCGATTAGGACGAACGCTCGATTATGCTGAGGAAATTCTAGACTGGAGATCCGAATCTAAGCCCGCTGGCACTGGTATATCTGGCGCGCTGGCGTTCAGCGCCTCAAAAAGAGCGCGTTCAAACTGCCTAGCGCTGGCTTCCCAACCAAAAGATTGACCCAAAACAGCGGCGTCAACGCGTTTGATCTTGAGCGCTTTTGTAATCGCCCGATTAAGATTGGCATCAACCGCGCCTGCGACATTCACTCGCCTATGTATTCCACCGCGACCATCCATGCCCAATATATCGAGAGGCCCGGCTATCGGAAATGCAGCCACAGGCACCCCACAGGCGAGCGCCTCAATAATGACCAATCCAAAGGTATCGGTTATACTTGGAAAAACAAATACGTCTGCCGCAGCATAAGCGCTGGCGAGTGCATCGCCGGAAAGAGTGCCCATGAAAATGGCGTTGGGGTAACGCCGTTGCAGATCAGATTTTGCAGGCCCATCACCCACCACTACATGCGTGCCAGTGGTCGGGCAGGACAGAAATGCCTCTAAGTTTTTTTCAACGGCCACCCTGCCAACCGAGAGCAGGATCGGCCGCTGAACGTTCTCCAATTGTGGATGAGGGAATAGGCGCGGTCGAAAGACCTTCTGATCTATCCCTCTCGACCATTGTCGCGTGTGGTTTATGCCACGCGTTACAAGCTCTGCCTGCAGGCTTGGGGTTGCAACCAAGACGGATCGGGAAGGGGCATGAAAGCGGCGCATCACGGGCCAAAATCTCTCCGCAGAAAGGCCGGTTCGAACCGCAAGATAATCTGGAAAGCGCGTGTGAAAGGCCGTCGTGAACGGAGTATTGTGCATCCTGCACCAGCGACGTGCGCTCCACCCAATGGGTCCCTCGGTTGCGATATGCACAATGTCTGGCGCGAAGTTTCGCAGAGATCTTCGAACGCCAGAGTGCGGCAACAACGCCAGCCGTATTTCATCATAGCCCGGACAAGGAATATTGGTGAACTGATCGGGGGAGATGACGTGCACCTCATGCCCAAATTGCCTTAAATGGCTGACGGTTTCTGTTAGGGTGCGGACGACGCCATTAACTTGTGGCGCCCATGCGTCTGTCGCCAGCGCAATCCTCACGCGGCCACTGCCTTGGCCATGACGTTTTGAGCGTTGCTCCGCGCCCGCAAATGTGCGGCCCAATCGAGCAAATGCATATGGCCATCATGATCTTCGACCAATGCCGTGCAGCTCTCTACCCAGTCGCCATCATTATAATAGATGATGCCATCCATATCGCGGATTTCGGCGCTGTGAATATGGCCGCACACGACGCCGTCAACACCTCTGTTCGCCGCTTCTCGTGCGACAACAGTTTCATATTCGGTGATAAACTGAACCGCGTTTTTGACCTTCTTTTTCAGATGGGCAGAGAGCGACCAATAGGGCATCTGAAATCTGCGGCGGACAGCATTGAGCAATTGGTTGGCTTTGAGGAGCAAGGTATAAGCTTGATCGCCAAGAAAGGCGAGCCAGCGGGCATACATCACAACCCCGTCGAACATATCGCCATGCACCACCATGAGGCGCCGCCCATCGGCAGTCTCGTGAATAGCCTCTAGCGCGATCTCAACACCGCCAAAGGTCAGCCCTGCATAATCGCGCATCATCTCATCATGATTGCCGGGAATGTAAACGACGCGCGTGCCCTTACGCGCAAGCTTAAGAACGCGCCGGACAACTTCATTATGCGAAGCGGGCCAGAACCAGCCTTTGCGCAGCCGCCACCCGTCAATGATATCGCCAACCAAATACAAGGTCTCACATTCAATTGAATGGAGAAAATCAATCAGGAGATCGGCATTGCATCCAGCCGTGCCGAGATGAATATCCGAAATCCATGCAGTACGATAACGCTGCTTTGGAACAAAACTGCGCGGCTCCGGTTCAGAAAACCAAGTCGGCTCAAATGGAATGCCTGCTAGCCGCCCATCACGCGTGACTTCCAACGCATGTGTCATTGCACTTATCCCCGAAACCCAATCGATGGTTCCCTAAAAGCACGGGCGTGTGACTTTGGAATGGCAGCGCAATGACAGTTTAGGGACTGTCCATCACATCGAGCGGTGCGACCTCTGCCTTCGGCAAGGGAGCACCCAAAATCTGGGCAATTGTCGGGGCAATCGACCGCATATCGATGATGCCAAGGTCTTGCCCTTTGCGAATATCTGGGCCCATGATCATGAAGGCAGAGCGCATAGCGGGTTCATCGGCAAAATACCCATGTGTCCCGCAATTTGATGTCTTGGAGATAAGCGGTGCATTGGCCCCCTTATACCCTCCTGCGGCTGCCCCGGGTTTGAAGCCAATGTAAAACTTAGCATCGGGGTTGCCGCCCTTGGCCTGGATCTCAGATTGCGTCAGAATCCGGTCAATCTTTAGCTCAGGGTTTTTCTTCAAATCGGCAAGCACGCCGGCGACCTGTTGTTCCAACTTCGGATCAGCGGCATCGGCCACTATGATCGCCGCCGATCCGCCCGATGGCCAGGGCATAGCCCGCCACGACGTGACTTTGTTTTGAGCATCAACCTTGATCAACCCCGCATCGATGAAGGCGCGGAACAAATTCACCTCTGTGTCGAGCGCAGCGAAGCCATGGTCTGATGCGATTGCAATGATGGCGTCTGGATGGGCTTCCATCTGCGCTGCGACCAGCTTACCGATCAACACATCAATCCGCTCTAAAACTTTGTATGCCGCTGGGCTTGCTGGGCCTTCAAGATGCTGTTCATGGTCGAGCGCCGTCAGATAAACTGTCATGAATTCTGGCTGGTGTTTGCCAATCAAATTCACTGCAAACTGGGCGCGATTTTCATCGGCATCAATGCTTTCATCAATACCCGCCGCATAGGCTGGGCCATTGGCCCTTAACTGGCTAAGCAACTTCGGTGTCGCGAGGGCACTAAGAAGCTTCGCATCATCTTCATGGCCCGTGCGCCAAATCTGGGGCAGGTTCCAGCGGATCGAGCGAACCCCAACGCTGACAGGCCAATGGACATTTGCGGTCGACAATCCGACCTTTGCGGCCGCGTCCCACAAGGTATCGCGCTTGATATCGCTGCCATACCAAAACCAACCGGTTTGATTAATCTGGAGCGGGTCAAAGCTTGTGTTCGAGACGATTCCATGGCGCGCAGGGGCTGCGCCCGTCAATAATGTCGTATGGCTCGGATAGGTGACTGTAGGCAAAACACCCTGCACGCCTCTGGCCGAGCTTCCTTCATCCATGAACCGTCGCAGATGAGGAATATTGATGTTTTTGTCCTTCGCCTCTCGCACATCGACGGGCCGAAGCCCGTCAATGGCGATCAGCAGGACTGGCGCACCCCAAGCAGCTCCAGATACCGAGGAGAGGAGGGAGACTGCGACTAGCGTGGTGCGCCAGCCCTTCATCAGAAGCCGACCTTCAGCGAGACGAAGATCTGCTGCGGCGCCCCAGCAAGGAGCGTCTGGTTATCACCACGGCTACCAAAGCCGTTTGACCCAATTGTCGCCACATAGTTGCGATCGAACAAGTTGGTGGCGTTCAGCTGAACCTCAACTGGCTTGCGAAGGCCAGCATCAAAACGATAGCCGATCGTCGCGTCCACAAGAGCCCGAGCCGGAACGGACTTGTCATTTTCATAGGTGAAGTACCGCTTCGACATGTAATTGACGGCAACCCGACCAAAGAACGCGTCATTGTCATAGGCCACTTCACCCCGGATCAGCTGCTTGGGCGTATCAACAACCGTCTTGTCCTTGGTCGCCGTCACCACGGCACCGAGCGCGTTCACAACATCGTTGCGATAGGTCGTGTCGTTATAGCTATAAGAGACAAACAGGCTGAGGCCGCCGCCCAAGCGAACATCCCCCGCCGCTTCAAAGCCAAGCGCGCGGACATCGCCCACATTCTGCAATACCGCTGGATTGCCGACAATGCCGGCCCCCGTCGAAAGGCCGAGGAGACGATTGCGGAAGTTCACATAATAGACGCCAACCGTGCCGTTAAAAGTGCGGTTATTGAACCGCGCGCCCAGCTCATATGTGTCGGACTCTTCCGGCTTTAACGTGCCCTTGATCGCATCAAAGCCAGCCTGCGTTGTCGAGAACGGGCCGCTTGTCGTCGACGAGACAAAGGCGCGCGTGACCTGTGTGAAGCCGCCGAAAAGCTCTGCATTATTGCTCAGCTTATAAGCAGCGCCAATATGCGGCTGGAACCAATCCTGCGTCTTGATCTTGCCCGTGGCACGCCCACCGGCCGTGACAGGCGACGAGTTGTTATCAACCTTAAAGCCCTTCCAGCCCAAGTTGATTGTCGCATTGCCCAGGGTGATTTTGTCCTGCACATAATATTGCATCGTATCGGTCGTGAAGTTGAACGCCCACTGGGTGAAGAAGGGGTTCGTCATGAACTTCAGATGGTCACGGCCCGGCTCTGTCCGGCTGGTATAGGCGTAGAAGAGGCGCGCTTGGTTGAACTTGTTATTCTCAAACCAAAGCCCGGCTGTCACCGCGTGATCGCCCAGATCTGCATTTAGGCTGCTAAAGGCGCCTTTACGCTTCATGTCATATTCGGTTGTGCGCACCGACATCGGGACACCGGTTAGGCTGTTAACATAGGGCGTCCCCCAAGTGCCCTGACCATCATTTTCGTGATAATAGCCCTTGACCTTTAGTGTCACCATGTCCGCCAAAGAGGCGGTGAGACCTAAAGCGGCGACCATATCCTTACGAAGGCCAGATGCGTCATAATAGGCATCATCTGCTGACGTGATCGGGGATGGGTAAACGCGACCTGCACTCGCATTGAGCGGGGTTGTGCCGGTGTCACCGCGGTTCGCTGCGATGTCGGCAACGAGAATAGCCTTGGCATATTGAGACGGGCCAAAATTGTCCCAGCTATATCCAAGATTGTTGATCTGCGCGAGCGAGAGATCCTGATAATCCTGCTCTGCCCGGTCAGAATAGCTGACATAGGCATCAACTTCTGCGCTTCCCAGCGGAACGATGCCCTTGGCATTCAGCATCATCGTTTTCTGCGC
>VFQS010004521.1_pt1 | contig 10031 bp, 2 predicted proteins | sample 3512361 | NCBI WGS metagenome assembly VFQS01 (sample SAMN10412375, study PRJNA504923) | tailings metagenome | isolation source: Relicate 1 Philex TSF3 active mining | place: Philippines | reverse complement strand
GAGTCGTTTCGTTTGAGGTTTTTAGTTGTCGCTTCATGCGAGTCTTCGCATCACACACCCACCGTGATTGACTGTGTCTCACAGCAATCATAATCAAGCGACACTTACGGTTGATCAGTCCGTTATAGGTATGCTTAATTTATTACAGTAGAGGGGAAATTTGAAGAGAAGTTTAGGATAGGAGTTTTAATTTGGGAAATTGCGTAAGGTATTCTTCAAGTACAGTGGTTTCTTTCAGTTCAGAAAAGGGCTCCCAGGAATTCTCTTCTTCAGAGAAACCGGACCATTTCACTTTAAACCAGTAGTCACTAGGTTTGGTCCCCTGAGGACGAGTTGGTCCTGGAGGACGATGGTCTAAGATAGCTTGGACTTCGTATTCTTCTTTGTCAAGAGCAGCTAATTGCTTGAGATCTTGAAGCATAGTGGCTTCCTCAAACCATCCGGTTTTGAGTAGACGGCAGTCTTCGATCGAAGCTTCGAAAATTTTCGAAGTGACCAAATCGAGCAAGTCTAATACTGGATGACTGGAGTCATTATTCCTTCTGGACAGGACCAGTCGTGGTCCAATCCAACGGGTGACTAGTTTTCCTCGGATTCCGGTAGAGGATTTTGCTTGGAGTACAAAATCTCCTTCTTGAAAGGTGCGGTGAACCGTAGTGGGGGTCACCATTCTTGAATAGTATTTGCTTTGGACATCCTCAGCCAGATTTATCAGACGGGTTTGCCATTCCATCAATCCTTCAACGTAGTCAACTGGGTTCGATTGAACATCAGAAGGTCTAGGTTCAAGGAGAGGTTGGTCATAGTTTGAGAAAACCCCGTAAACCATTGATAATGGGGAAATAGCTAAGGGTAGTTTGGGGGTATTATTCACGATCGAATAAACAAACGGGAGAAGGTCTGACCAAGCATACATACTGTCAGATCCCAGTTTGGCTCCGTAGCAGAGGGCACGGAGGTGGACCATGATAATTTGGTTTTGTCGTTCGCAAATACTGTTTGCTTGTGGATGGTAGACCACACATTGAACCATTTCAGTTCCAGCAAGAGTGTTGAGTCGGGTTATAACATCCGAAGTAAATGCTTTCTCTCTATCAGAACGAAGGCGATGTATGGGTCCAAACCGGGCCTTGATTTCCATCAGGAAGATAGCAACTCCTTGTGCACCTCTGGTGGGAGCACTTTTGAGTTCGACTAGCTTCGAAAAGTTGTCAACTACAACGATGATGTATCGATTCCCGTTTCGGTCCACTTTATCAAACACTATGAAATCATAAGAAGCTTCCAAAAATGGACGCGATATGATAAAAGAATGTTTGCATTTGACTTTCTCTTGGAGTCCTCGGACTTTCTGGCAGATAGGGCAGTTTTCAATGAAGATTTTCAATTCGGCACGGATTTTGGTGGCTGTGGCACGATCTTCGGCCCACAAGGATCCACATTTCACTATTAGTTTCCGGTAGCTATGAGCTAAGCCGTGATGGCCTTCTTCATTATTGTGTATAGCTTTGAAATCTTCCAAATGTGGAAGGTCAACTTTCAGAGCTCGAAAATCTCCTGGAGTAGTTTGTGTTCCCTGGCTCACATCATCAAATTTTAATTTGAATCCGATTCTCGGAACCTCGTCGGTCAATGATACTCCGTTCTCTAATGAAATTGGGGGTGATTCAAGAAGAACATTTTCGGTTGAGCAGGGTTCTCCAGGAACCACACTGTTTCTTTGCCAGGTCTTAGAGAGCCTGCCTTTTCCAAGGGCCGACAATGGCCCATGTTCTCCTTCCAGATTCGGGTCGTCCGAGGGCTGATGTTCACAGGGCCGAAGGACAGTAGCTTGCTTCAATTTCCATTCATTAGATAGTTGTCTTGTTTGGTTTCTGGTAAGGACAGATCGAAGACATCTTCCTTCACAGACGAATCGGGAGACGTCATCTTCTACCTCAGGGTCCATTACTGAAAGTTCCTCAGTAAGAGTAAGGTCGGTAGTTTCGCTACACATGGAAGTGACTAGAGCTTGGGCAGCAATGTCATCTTCCTCAACCAGATGGTCGTTGCAAAGGAAACAACATTCTCTGTTTGGGCACTGATTGAATGGAATGTAGGTGGTGCATAGGACCTTGGCCGAACCGGATAGACCCTCATTAATCTCTCTAGATCTGCATAGAACAGCAACGTCAGAGGAGACTATGATATCTTCCAGAGTATCGGTCCCTCGGCTAGTGACACTGAACTCATCGGACGCTCTGGTAATGGTAGCGGAATTCAATCTTCGTACATCCTGAACTGGTAGTCGGTCGGTTTCCAAACGGCTGATTCCGTCAGCCGGGTTATTCCAATTTCCTGGCACATGGACAACTGTCATATTAAACTGTTGCATGTAGTATCGAATTCGGATAACCGCTCGATTCACTGAGCTCGATAGGAAGGTAAGGTTTCGATGATCAGTTAACAAATAGAAATGGCAATAGAACAAGTAGTCATAACAATCTTTGAGCGCGCTCTGAATTGCATGGGCTTCTTGCCTAGTGACTTCCCAGGTCGATTCTGAATCATCGTATTTTGTCGATCCATAGTGGATAGCAGTAGGTACTAGCGTTCCGTTTTTCCCTACTAGTATCTGCCATAGTACCCATCCTTCGCCTTTCAGACAAGCATCAACGCTTAAGAATAATGCTTTGCTGTAATCAGGGATCATTAGGATAGGGCTACTGAGAAGCGCAGCTTGGAGCTGCCGCAAGCATCGTTGTAGGTTGTCGTCCCATTTAAAGTCTGGATCATTGTTTCTCGTCCCTTTTGCTCTTCCTGAGGCAGGGCCCTTCCAGACGATGCCTTTAGTAGCAGCATAGAGAGGAGCAGCCAATACTGAAAAATTTGGGACAAACATCCTAACAAAGTTGTAACTGCACAAAAGTGCATGCAATCCTTCTTTGCTCTTTGGAGCCGGGATTTCCATCAAGCTTGAGATCCGTGAAGGATCTAAGTGTTTTCCCCTTTCGCTGACCACAAATCCGAGTAGAGGAAGATATGGTAAGCAGAGTTTTGCTTTTTTGCGGGAGAGAATCAGATGTTTCTCTTCACAGAATAAAAACCAGAATTCGCAGAGTTTAACCATTGCTTTTGGTTTAGTAGCTGGAATACGGCAATCATCGATGAAGATATCCAGTCGAGACCCTGGGACAATTCCCGTCTTTTCATCTATAATGTAAGGAGGATCTTCTCCAAGTTCATTCTGTATTCTGGCCCATCGAGTGAAAGCCACTCCATTGGTGTACTCGTGTTCTTTCATTGCTGGTCGAACACTTCTAACCGCATGTTGAGGTCCGCCTGTGAGGCCAAACAAAATCCTGTTTGGTTCAAAGGTGCCATTTTCAGTCATAAATGCCGCGAGATACCGGTGTTCTTTTACTAACTCATATTGATTAAACATTTTAGCACAGTCAAACGAGCAGTATAATGGAAAACCAGCAGCTTCATCTAGGAATTCATGAACATCAGGCATTGGAAAAATCGGGCACTCCGTTCTCGAGTTCCTTTCGCGATAGTCAATGCAGATACGGTTTTCCCTTCCCTTCTTGACTACTACACACACTGGGCTGGCTACTGGAGTAGTAGATTTCGTGATCATGCCCGCAGCCAGAAGACCATCAGTCCAATCGTTGATCTGTTGCCTTATATTTGGATCCTTAAAGCGACGTGGTTGTATAGATCGCTCTGGCGGAGCATTTTTTTTCGTGATTATTTCGAACGGGGGAAAAGAGCATGGCGTAGATAACGATTTAGCGAAGACGGTATTCGCAAAGCGGAAATCCATCATCTCTTCTATTTGAGCTTTTGCTTCTGAACAGTCTTCTGGCACTGCTCGAGTATGGGCAGCAGTGATGCAGTCGGCCCATTCTGGCCGGTTCTTCGACAATTGGTTCTGGAATTCGAGGAGCTCTGCTGAGGAAGGGTTTACCTCAGTCGGTTGTTCAGCAATCCTCTTAAGTAGATCCATGGCTACTTTGATTTCCAAATCGCTTGGGGGTTCCGGTCCTACTTTTAAGGAAGCTGCTTCCTCGATACGTTGTTTCCTTTCTTCCTTGGTTAGCGTCATTTGTTTTGACGTTTGGTCTTTGCATTTCGTTTCTTCTCCATTCCCCAGTTTCTTTCCTTCTGATGCGGGAATATCTGGTGGAGAAATGAGCTCCGCGGATGTGGTCCACATACATTGACCGCCGCGTATCATCTGTTGAATTCGCTGAGTGTTCACATTCAGCTCATTAAAAGTTGATGGTCTCATCTTCCTGTCTTGAACTTTGTTTTCCAATAGTTTTTCGTATCCCAGGGGTGGGTGATAAACTAATATCCCCAAATATTCCAAGATATTATTGGCTATCAAGACTCGGGCTCCAGTATTTGCAACGAGAAACAACACTTTGTCAAACCCGACTAGTTCATTGGTAGTTGAAACTAGCCACAGAGAACATAAATGGACTGTCGTAGCGTCTGGTAGCCGAGCTCCTTGCCCCACTGGGAAAGGGGTGATCGGAATAGGATGATTTCCTTTCTTCGTGAGCTCGTCGCTACATTGTTTCGAAATGAAGCAATGACTAGCGCAAGAGTCGAGGTGTCCCCACACAACTTCATCGTTAACGATTATTTTTCTGACCATAACGTTTGGTGAGGGCATTCCCGCATTTGTTGTGGTGAAGTACGCCGATGCATACTTCGTCATTCCTGAGGAAGGAAGTGGTAGTGAATCAGTTCGTTCCTCAGGTTTGACCGATAGTCACATAGAAGAGTCTCTGTCCCGCTTGCGGGTTTCAGAGTATCTCTTAAGGCGTGCCAACACATTGCCGGGAATTTCCTTGTCTTCCAATCCTTTCCAAGTCAAGCAGTGACCTGGATGCTTCCATTTGGATCCTTCTTGGTATCTAGTGTTCATAGAAGGGTGTCCAGTATATTGGCAAACTCCGTGGCATGGATATGGGAACGTTTTCCCACTATCTGATTTGTAGGACTTTCCGCAACCTTCACAGTGTGCATCGAAGGAAGGTAGCTTCATGAACGCTATTGTCCCTTTAGGGAGGGTAGCAAAGGAGACTTTTTTGTCTCCTCCGTTACCTCCTTTTGCGGCTTCTGTCAGGAAGGCTCTGGCTTGTTTCATGGTAAAAGGAGCCTTGCTAACATTTTCTTGTTTCACTCTAGCTTCCGCGCCTTTCGGATTTTGACTGTCTGAGGTGGTATCGGAATTTTGTAGTTGTTTTCTGGCCACTGCAGTTTTGTTCTCATTCAGCACTTGTTCTCCCAAGTAATCGGAGCAACTCGCAATTAAGTCCTCTACAGAGAGTTTGGAGAGAACTCGGGCATGATCATGTAACATCTTACAGTCTTGCAAGCTTTGAATAAATACATCACTGAGATTGTATTTGTCCAAATCCTTGTGTCTTTCCTGATTCAGATTTAATTCTGAAAGCCATTCTGTGGCGTAAAGGTGAAAATCTTCATGAGGAATGTGTAGCTCATAGGAAGCGAGAGATTTGGGTCTCGGGGGTACAACGAATTTCTTCATGAGTAAATTCGTTTTTTGAGCGATTTGGAATTTTTGATCAAGGAGATTGATCAATTCTTCATCACTCATTGCAACGATCCGAGTTGCAGGTTTGATTTTCAGGGTGGCCACCATCATTTGCAAGATACCAAAAGATATGAATGTAACATATTTTTGGGGAGCTCCTTGAGCTCTTCTCTTTTGGCAATGATTCTTCCAGAACAAGTACGCAGATTGTACAAATCCTGCACAAGGGTATTTCGGGTCGGTACTCTTAGTTTCCCATTGTATAGGACGGTCGAGTTGCAACGAGTAAGAAATTCCTTGATTCTCGGCATTCTGGGATTCATCCAGGAGTGCTCGTTGGTAGCTGTCCTTCAAACTCGCATCTTCCGGAAGGGGCGTTCGTTTGGGAGGCTCTGGTCTTCCATGAAGCTGACCTGACCACAGGGCACTGGAATCCTTGAATTCCATTGAATTCTGGGGTTCGGTTCTGCTGGATTCCTGCTTGATCGGGGAAAATTGTTGAGTTTCGTCAAGTTTACTGCCGGTGGGTGGCAAGTAGTCGGTACCAGTTGTTGCTGGGAGTACAACCTCTGTGGCACTTGTGGCACTTGAGGGAGTATCTTCCTCTTTGTGAGGGTTCCTCAGAGTTCGCAAAGTCTCTTCAAAGGCTTTTGCAAACTGTCCATGCAGTTTCAGTTCTTTAGAGAACACAGCAATCCCTGAACCTTGGTGTCCAGGGATTTCTTCACAGAGGACTTCCTGGATTTTGCGCCTGCACTCCGTGCGGCATTTTAGGAATCCTCCTTGGCAAGCTCTCCAAAACAATTGCATTTCCGATTCATTTGAGCAGATGGTCAAATTTCGGACATGCGCCGAAATGACGGAAACTTCGATTTCAAGTCGCTCCGCCACTTCCATGCATGCCGTTTGCACATTCATAGTAGTTTCGAGAGCGATGTTGAATAGTCTTTGTATTTGTTCTACATTGTTTGTGCTTGATTCGTCATTGATCAAGTTAATCACAAATTTCCGAACCTTGGCATATTGGTCTATCTCAACATCTGGGGTTTGCATTTCCACTTTAGGAACGCACCCTTCATAGATTTCCCTCAGAGCGTCGATTGGCGATCTGAATTTATCCTGAGTTAGGATAGAAATAGCTTGTGCCATTGCCGAAAGTGGGGTCGGGGTCATGGACAGAGTAGAGAAAAATTTCTCTTCTGCCTCCTTCCTTGCACATCCCACTATGTTGGCAATTTCTGAAATAAAGACATCTGAAGTGTATGTGTCGTTTTCTTCAGCAGTTGCAGCTCTTTTGGTTGCGCTATCTTTCTGATCTGCTCTGTCGGTGAATCTTTCTTCAAAGGAATCGTCATTTGGTAGACGGCCCTCCCTTCTAGCTCGTAAGAATATTGGGTCCCAAGGACGGCGGTGGTAGTCCTTGATGTGTCCCATCATTTGTCTTTCACCCCAGTCTCTAGCAAATGCTTCTTTGGATTCTTGAGTGGCTGGGGGTGTGTCATTCCTGAACTCCTTCCCGCCGTCCGATCGTATTGTCAGCGGTACACCGGAGTTCCCGGTGGGTGTGACAGTACGGAACACTTGGTTGTCGCAGTTTTTCCCGTCGTGAACGAGTGAGTATTGGTGTCTGAATCCATTTGATGTGTCGTGAGCCGAAACTGGAGAAAATAAATTTTCGCTAGAAAATTTGATTTTTTCGTCTAGGGTAAGAAATTTCTGAGAACCAGAAATCGGCTTGGCAGGAGCCATCACAAGGCCCTCAGTAAGGGGTACATGCAAAGATTTGGCTTTTTTCGAACGATTTTCCCGTTCGAATTTTTGCATGTCCGACAGTGCTTTCAAGCAGTCCTCGAAGGAGGAGAATTGCAGGAAGCTGCCATCGTCATCCTCGTCATCGTCGCTCATGCCGGCGGGCGAGCTTGGCGAGCGGCGAAGCGCGCTGTTAGCACCGTAAAGGTTTGCATTTACTGATGGTTCACTGGATGAGATGGTGGCCAAGCGGGCGCGTTTGGCTTCACGTTTAGCCGCTGCCTTGGCCCTGTCGTCCTCGTATTTCTTCCTCTCGTAATCGAGTTGTCGGCGTCCAGCATTGCGCCAGCATTCATCACAGAGATGGGGTTCCACCCTGCGAGCAAACGTGAGAGCGCGGTACGGGTCGAGGTTGTGTCTTCTGCGGGCCTCAGGGGAATCTTGAGTGAGACCGCCACAGAAGTGGTGGAATGCTCTGGTGCATCCTTCGCAATTGAAGAGGTCATCACGGTCGTCAGCAAAGCGTTTGTTCAGGAAAGCTTTTCTTCCAGCACGCTGCTTGCAGGTGCCACAGGTACTGTCAGCCTGATGATTCTCATCAGACTCATACTCTTGCTCTGACAAGCGATGTTCGTAACGCATTTTCCAGTCCTTTCGATGGCGCTCCTCGGTGGCCGCTCTTTCACGGGTGTCAGCTTCACGTTCGCGCCGGAGCTTCGAGCAAGACCCACAGTCATGGAGGACAAGGGCAAACAGGTTGTCGCGCTGTTCGCTAGTCGGAGGGAGGAGCTTGCTGCCAGGTACGCTGCTAAAAGTCCCTTTCTGCTTCGAGATATTGTAATTTGTGGCCAGGTGCTTGCATAGCACTTCGTATTTGAGTTTGTCGAAGCCCCATTCGCCGGACGTAGCTGGACCGTGAGCATGGCCGCGTTGCTTCGAGTGCACTTCAAGAATCATGTCTTTTACTTCATGTATTCTTTGAATGCTCCAGGCTTCCACCTTCTCCTCACTCTCGCTTTCAGATGACGACACGAGGATTTGAGCATTCGGCTTCCTTCTTCTTCTTTCTTGGCGCAGCGCTTCCATTTGGAGCTCCAGATCCAAGTCGGAGGCCATGGTGAGTGGTTGTTCCACTTGCATCAAATCTGAGGCCGTGGCGAGCACCGGCAAGCTTTGTTGACGTTTCGCTTCAGGTGTTGGTGTCGTCGCAAGGAGACCTGGAGTCTTGATGAGCTCCTGAGGAGCTGCGGCCTTGGAGGTTCTTGGCGGCTGTGCAGGATCAGGTATGAGGCTTTCACCCCAGCCTGCGGTGTTGATGCTTGCTTGTAACGCTCTTAGGGGTGTATCGGATGGCGGCTTGACTAGCGTCGGGGCTGGGAACTTGGCGCCGCTGACGTTGCTGCTCGATTTGGTTGGCTTCGCAGCTTCAGCAGGCTTGGCTGCGTTAGCCGTGCTTGATGACGCCGCTGCTGGCGCTGGCTTGATGGTTTCTTTCTGCTTGACCGCGCCGCCGCCGCTGCTTGAATTCGAATAAATCGTTGTGTTTGTGTGAACTCGAGTAGCTGCTGCGTCGATCGCCTCCTTTGAGGTGGGCGGTACTTCGGCTGTGCGAGCTGTTGATCCTGGCGGAGAGCTGCGAGGAGAGCACAGAGAGAAGATGGCAGAAGTTTTTACTTCTGTTGTCTCACTCTCATGAGCTCGAACGCCGACACAGAGAATAGAATGACGGCCCCAGTCGGCAGCGTCGCTCTCTGGCACGAGGAGCTTGACGGCCACGTTCACGTCGGCGGTCGCCTCTTGAAAGAGAGGGTTGGAGGAGCAGTAACGAGAGGCCTCGAGACACTGCCACATAGCTCCTTTAGCGGGAACAAGAGTCTTATCCCAGCACTCCAGGGCTTCTTTGAAATCCTGTTCGATCAGCGAGACTTGGAGTTGATTCAACTGCTGCCTCAGTGGGCGCAAGAGGATGTCACGCCGTTCCGTGAGATGCTTGAGGACATCAGGGTGGATTGTCGCGAAACGCTCCGCTGGGACGTTGCCGGTAGCAAAAGGATCGAAGTCCGAATCGTCCTTGGGTTCAAGCAGACAGGCAGTCCACACACGCCTCCCGGGGTTGATGTCCGGAAGCAGAGGGAGGCCGCTTCGAACGAATTGCTTTGAAGAGGTAGAGACAAGCGAGCTGCTGCTGCTGCTGCTGCTGCTGCTGCTGCTACTGCTGCTACTAGGAGTAGTAGTCAGAGTACTGAGTACACTAGTAGGGGTGCTTGGCGGAGAGGACTGGCTGACTGATGCCGGGACTACCGGTACTAGCACTCCAGACTGAGAACTGGCAGTTTCTTCTTCTGCTTTCTTCCCGTACTGAGTTCCTTCCGCACTAGGGGAGATTGCCGAGGATTGAAGTTCGGCTGCTGGAGTTGGAGCATCAGCGGGATCTAGAGTATCAGCTGAGCTGATGCCACCGATGGCCATGGTCGTGCCGGCGGATGCCGGGAGAGCCGAGGCGTCGGGATCCGGGATGATCTGGCAATCTTCCTCTTCAGAAGAGGAGCTGTCAAGGACATTGCTGACGTTTCTAAGAAGATTGGGGTTGGAGGCAGTGCGACGTGGGGGTTGAGAAGTCACAAGGTGCTTTTTGGGTGCCATTGTGCAAGTATTGGTGTACAAAGTGATCACTGTTGTGCAATACAAGTTACAATGAATGCTATGGTAGTGAGTTGTTTATTGAGAC
>VFQS010004520.1_pt1 | contig 10033 bp, 7 predicted proteins | sample 3512361 | NCBI WGS metagenome assembly VFQS01 (sample SAMN10412375, study PRJNA504923) | tailings metagenome | isolation source: Relicate 1 Philex TSF3 active mining | place: Philippines | reverse complement strand
AACCAAACCGTGCACATTGTGAAAAGCAACACCCGCCCTCATGAAATCATTCAAGGAGTTTTCAGTCTCAAATACCTCACGATGTTCACCAAATGCACTAACCTTAGCAACACCGTAGAGCTCTTCATTAAGAACTCATATCCCCTGGTTTTGTGCTACAGCGTAGCCTCCCTGGGACAGATCAAGCTTTGCCTGTCTCATCAAGATGTCTCCGAAACATAATTGTGGAGTAGCTTGGCACCGTAATATCGTAATGGGATATATGACCCCAGTCTTCTACACCTACCCAGACCCGTAAAATGCAATAATTTCTCTTTGGCGAGATGCTGACGCCACATATCTTGCTCCAATCTTTTGTCGATCCTTTTTTCAACAGAGTCTCACCAAGAGCTTTGCATGATAGCTCAAACCATGCATTTGCAACTTCTGGTTTCATTATTTTATAGGATATGCATCCACCCGCACGACAATGTTCATCCTCCCATTCAGGCCGAATATGTTCGCGCATCAAGAAAAACATGCCCTTATGCCACATATCCCGCATCTGATGATGCACCTGTACCCAATCATCTACTGTGCTAATTGTACTGATCAGTTTCGTGGCATCGCGTTCCCAGTTATCATCATTTGGGTCGTGAAAATACAAGCACCACACATCGCCCAAGAATGTGTCTGATTCGCCATCTGACATTGTACTGTAACACGTGTTCGTGTTATATACTTAAAAAAGAAAATTCCTTATATTCGCAACTTAGAAAGGCAGACAAGGGCAGCACTTAGTCTTGATGGTCTCCATGTTCACAGAGTTCAACATTCCAATGATATCAGACGCCATTTTTGTTTCTAGCAACGTCTTTAGATGACCTAGGACAGTAGGAGAAATCACATCATCCGCAGTACCCAGCACGCCATCCTGTCCTGCAGCAACCTTTTCAAGGACTTTGACAAGTACCACCTTCTTGTCCTCTACAGTTGAAGTGGTTAGCATTCCATTGACAAGTTCGTAGCAAGTTTTTAGGATGCTAACGGCAGAAGCAGCAGACCCTGGACTAAGCTTAAGCTTTTGGAGAAGAGCATTGGCAATCTGTTCGATGTTTGCCGCAGACATGTGTGTTCTATATACATAGGAACATAAAAAATGATATAAACAAGATCCGATACATAATCTTAGTATTCATCACCAACATGTTTCGTTGCTTTCTCGATTCTCCTTTCGCAAAGGTTCCTGCTAAGGCAAACCCATTGGACGCAGGATTTGACCTCTACGCCGCAGAAGATTGCACCATTGAACCGAACACCTCGGAAATCATCAACACTGGCATCATCATCGAAATCCCACATGACTGTTATGCCCGTATTGCACCTCGATCAGGGCTTGCAGCAAAGAATGCGATCGATGTACTCGCAGGCGTGGTTGATTGCACGTATCGTGGCGTAGTAAAAGTGATTTTGATCAATCATGGTTCACAGGTCTTTGTTGTACAGAAAGGAGATCGTATTGCACAAATGATCTTTGAAAAAATCTATACCCCCGCTTCAATTGATGTGGTCTCGAATGTGAATGAGTTCACGCCTACGGAAAGAGGCGAAGGTGGCTTCGGAAGTTCTGGAATCAATTGAGAGGAGTACTTGTGATGTTCATGCCACAATATGGCACAGGTTTCTTGTCAAAGTCTTGCTTCACATATACACCTATATTGATTGACTCCTCTAAAAGCCATCTGAAATTATCCCAAAACTCTTCCGTGTGCCCAACACTTTTGGTTGCAATATGTGCGACTTCATGTAATGTGACGAACATCATCGTGTTTAGATCCATCAAATTGTTCTTTTCTTTGTCTTTTTTGTCTCGCAAGCATAGCACGATCTTCTCACCTTTATTTATGCTGTAACTAGTGTACTTGCTTTCATTCGGCCCTTCCATAATGCGGTTGGTATCAAAGTTCTGCAATAGTCTCTCAACTCGTTCATCTGATCCGTACATCTTCTCCAAGTGTTTCATCAATGTGTCTAATCTAGTACGAATATTCGCCAAGAGCTCGGCAGCCTGTTGCTTGTCAGGGCGATCTTGTACAACATAATCGTTGCCGTCCAACATGGCTTCTACACGTTCTGTGTTACCCTGCCAGTATGTATCGTATACAAGATACCCCACAACACACCCTAATCCGATCATCACCAACGTATTATTTTCCATATTATGACCCTACTAGGCTATCAGAAAATGTGTCTACCAATCTTTCATAGGGGTCCTACGGCGACGGATATTTTCAGCTAGAGGATACATTGGTTGTTGAGTGAAAGCGGGAGGTTGCACTTGTAATACCAACAAGTCCTTTGAATATACTGCTTCAATTCTTGCAATCGCATTATTCACTACACGATTCACAAGGCGTTTATGTGATGGGACTGTCGTTTTCTGCAACAGCTCTTTCAAGCGATGTATCATCATAGTGCTTGCAGTCAATACGTCTCTATCAATCTTGGCTTCAATACCTCCTTGGATGAAAATCCTATAGGCCACAGGATCGTCAGTTTTATAGATGGTCACCGTTGCAAATGGAACAACTGTGTCTCCTTGTCGAACCACGTTCATCTCAAGTAAGCGTGAATCTGTTGGGTCTTCCTCATAAAAACGTATGCTGAACACCATACTATTCCAACTTACAAGCAATCCAGGCGAGATGAATAGATCGTCCATCATGTCATCATTCGATACCATGTGAATGGAAACTGTAACGGTGGCTTCATCAATCAGCTTGTCAAGAAAGTCATCCACTTGATCAGGTAATGGAACGTTTTTATAGTACTTGCGTAATTTTGATAAAGATTGTTTATAATGACGATATAAATCAGCATCTGACGTAATAAGCGTCATCGCAGTCCGTGGGGATAACTTCGACAATACCTCGCCAGCCAGGTCGTATGGAAGATCACGTAAGGTAGGTGAATTTGGGTTCATCTACTGTCTTCCTACAAAAATTTGGGCCAGGCCCAAATGAAAAAATGACATGACATCCAAATACATTTAAACCTGTCTTGACATACATTCTTATAGAACGCACTATCTGTGAATAATGTTGCAGGAATTCCCAAGGCAACCTGCGCCTGACTTAGATCCCTCAGAAAAGGAGCTTACGTTCCAAATTATAGACTGGTTTACGCCAGAATCTGATAAATCAAAACGAATTATCCAACAGCAAACAAGAGAGTACAATTGGGATGAGCCAGCTGAATCGTACACTATATACATGTATGGAGCAACCGAGGAAGGATATACCGTCACTGCCCGCGTCGTCGGATTCGAGCCTTACTTCTTCGTGAAGCCTCCTGAGTCTTGGTGGAAGAACATGAAATCGAAAATAGCCGATTTGAAAGTCACCCTCCTTGAAGGGTATGTCGCCAACCCCAAAACAGGCGCACAGCGACCCATCATCTCTAAGCGTCTCAAGGATCATTTGTTGTACGTGAAAGCAGTCAAGCGCAAGGACTTCTGGGGCTTCACCAACGGAGCCGATTTCCCTTTCATAAAAATCAAAGTCAAGTCGCTGGCACTGTTCAACAGTCTCAAATACTATTTCCAAGGCAGAGCAAAAGATGGATTCAAGTTGTATGAAAGCAATATCGATCCCTTCCTACGTTTCATTCATGAACGTGATATTCGCCCCTGTGGCTGGGTAACACTTCATCAAGACACGTATGATGTGATCGAAGGTGATGAAGACAATCATTTCTCTAGATCTGGATTCAATGTGGAAGTAAGGTACACCGATGTTCATCCGAATCATAACATGAACAAGATTGCGCCTCTTCTCATCGCATCTTTTGATTTGGAATGCACATCCAGTCATGGGGATTTCCCTGTGGCGAGGAAAACGTACAGAAAGTTGGCCATGGACTTGGTGGAGGCAGCATATGCCCTTACCGTATCCGAACCGCTGACTGAGGAGATATTGAAGGGATGGATCATTGGAGCATTTGCGAAGAAACCGACAGACACGGAGCAAGGTGTGACAATTCATCACGTTTATCCAAAATCAGAAGCGATCACACAAAAACATATCGATCGCATTCTGTCACGTGGAGATGTGATGCTGGAGATTTACAACCAAGTTGTGGCAGATGTGAAAGAACGTAGAACCAAACGCAAGGAGACGACTACAGTTTTGATGGGCGACGACAACGACGATGACGAAGATGGTCCCGAAAACGACGGAGAAAATGGATTGGCGAATATTTTGACCTCATACTTGCCTCCTTTGCAAGGAGACCCAATCATTCAAATCGGTACAACGGTCAATCGATATGGATCTGATGAAATCATCTACAAACATATCATTACCTTGAAATCATGTGATGAAGAAGAGTGTGAAGGAATTGAAGTAGAGAGCTACAAGACGGAGGAAGAAGTGATCTTGGCATGGAAAGAACTCATGTGTAGATTGAACCCAGACATTCTCACTGGCTACAACATCTTTGGATTCGATATGGACTACATATGGGAGCGCGCCAAGGAGCTGGGATGTGAAGAAACGCTTTCAGAAGGATTGGGTCGCATTTCGGCCAGAAAAACAATGTTGATCGAACAGAAACTGTCATCGTCAGCATTGGGTGATAACATTTTGCGGTACTTTGACATGGATGGCGTTGTCAGCATTGATATGTTGAAAGTGATGCAGCGTGACCACAAATTAGACTCGTACAAGCTGGACCATGTGGCATCGGTATTCTTGGGAGACAATAAGAACGACTTGAAACCAAAGGAGATATTCGAAAAATTCAAGGGAAGTGCGAAAGACAGGGCGGAGATCGCGCGCTACTGTATTCAGGATTGTGCGCTCGTGAATCGTCTGATTCATAAACTCAAGGTCTTAGAGAACAACATTGGCATGGGCAACGTATGTTCCGTGCCTCTTTCATACTTGTTTATGAGAGGACAAGGTGTCAAGATTTTTTCGTTGGTAGCCAAGGAGTGTAGAGAGACACAGCATCTAATTCCTGTCTTGCGGAATTTCAATGAAGAATCGTTGGATGAAGATCAGTCAGGTTACGAAGGAGCGATTGTGTTGGAACCTATGGAAGGCATTTACTTGGACGATCCCATTACGGTATTGGATTACAGCTCTTTGTATCCGTCATCGATGATTGAACGTAACTTGTCCCATGACTGTTATGTCGTGGACGACAGATATGCGCATTTGGAAGACCAAGGCATCTCGTATATTACAGTGACTTACGATGTATTCGAAGGAGTGGGCGACAAGAAGAAGTGTGTGGACAAAAAACATTGTACATTTGCGCAGCTGCCGAACAATCAGAAAGGGATTATTCCCAACATTTTGATGAAGCTCTTGCAGCAACGCAAGAATACAAGGAAGAAGATCGAGTATGAACGTGTTTATTTGAGCGATGGCCGAGTTGGTATCGGATTGACAAAGGAGTTACCTGAAACGCAGCAGTTGGAGATATTGAATGTGGATCAAGCAAATTTGGGTGAAGGCTTTGGCGGTCACAAGGCTCTTGTTTCCTTGTCGGACGTTGTAAAACGAGAGCAAGCGTTCAACAGCTTTGAGCAAGCAGTCTTGGATGCCCTTCAGTTGGCCTACAAGATTACTGCCAACTCTTTGTATGGACAGATTGGGGCCAGAACAAGTCCCATTTACTGGAAAGACATTGCCGCTAGTACAACCGCCACTGGCAGAGAGCGAATTATGATGGCAAAATCTTTTGCGGAGAAGGAGTTTCAAGGAGAAGTCATCTATGGCGATAGTGTTAGTGGAGACACCCCACTTATTCTACGTTATCCAGATGGCCTTATTGACATCAAAACGATTGAAACTTTAAATGACGAGTGGTCCGAATATCCTGGTTTCAAGCCATGGGACAAGGATAGACATGATAAAGAACAAACAACATATGAAGCAGAAGTGTGGTCTGATGGTTGTTGGGCGAAGATTCGTCGGGTCATCAGACACAAAGTCAAAAAGAAAATCTACAGAGTCAACACCTTCAAAGGTTGTGTGGATGTGACAGAGGATCATTCTATTATAGGATTGAATGGAGACCCAATCAAACCAACTGAGTGTGTAGTTGGCTCAACCAAAATAAGACACACATTTCCAGACGAATTTCCAGAATCTGACCCCATGCTTCCAAAATATATCAAGATGGGTAACACACCAAAAGAAGATCAAGAAGAAACAATTACGTGCAGCAAGTGCAAAATGGTGTTAAGACCATGTGATTTTAACTACTACAAAACAGGCAAGGTTAGAAAACCATGCAAACTGTGTTGCAAAAAACGTATTTGTGAAAGGTTGAACTTACCATTTGACGGACAGGTCCATACAAAGATCTTAACATATGATGTCTCGCCGAGGACTGTTACTGTTGAGGAAGCATGGGTAATGGGTATGTTTTTCGGAGATGGAAGCTGTGGACATTATACTGACTGTCCAAGTGGATCAAAAGCTTCATGGGCAATCAACAACCAAAACCTAGATTTCTTGAATCAAGCAAAAAAGTACCTTGAACAAGTCGAACCTAGAGAAGTTGTGAAGGAATTCAAAATTCTTGATACCATGAAGTCATCAAACGTGTACAAGCTGGTACCAACAGGTTCAATGCTCTACATGGTGCGCAAGTATCGAGAACTCTTTTATGATAAAGATGACTATAAAAAGGTGCCTAAGATCATATTGAATGCACCAGAAGAGATTATGTGGTCTTTCTTAGAAGGATACCTTACAGCTGATGGTGGAAAAGCAGAAATGCATGTTGGAAACGTAGATTTTGCGTGCAAAGGCAAAATTGGAGCAATGGGACTATACTACATCTGCAAATCATTGGGTTATAGTATGTTGCGTATCAACATTCGTGAGGAAAAAGAAAATACATACTGGATTCGTGGATGCAAGGATAGAACGTATTTTGAAAATAATGAAAACAATGTCATGAAAGTACTTGACCTTGGATATGCACCAGACGGTAGTTATGTTTACGACCTTGAAACATCGATGGGTAAATTTCATGGAGGTGTTGGCGAGACTTTATTATTCAACACTGACTCAGTCTTCATCCGCTTCTCAAATTTGAAGGAAAATGGCACCAAAGCGATTGGAAAAGAAGCACTCGCTTTATCTATTAAAACGGGTATGGAAATGGCGAGACGAATTAAGAGCATTCTACCTGCTCCACAATCATTGGAGTATGAGAAGACCTTCTACCCGTGGATTTTGCTTAGCAAAAAGCGCTACGTTGGCAACTTGTATGAAGATGATCCACACAAGAAGCCAAAACAAAAATCCATGGGTATCGTATTGAAGCGGAGAGACAATGCACCCATTGTGAAAAAGCTATATGGTGGTATCATTGACACGATTCTGAACCAACATGATTTAGCTGCTTCAGTTGAGTTCTTGAAAAGCGAGCTCCAGAAGATGGTCGACGGCAATGTTCCATTAGAAGACTTGATCATCACAAAAACCCTTCGAGCTCAGTACAAAGACCCTAAGAAAATTGCACACAAGGTTCTTGCTGACAGGATGGGAGCACGGGATCCTGGAAACAAACCTGCGGCCAATGACCGCATTCCTTTCGTCTATGTACGTCCACCCCCTGAAGTCGAAGTCAAACTTCAAGGCGATCGGTTAGAACACCCTGATTACATACGTGAACACAATCTCAAACCAGATTATCGATTCTACATTACAAATCAGTTGATGAAACCAATCTGCCAACTCTACGCTCTTTGCGTCGAACAACTACCTGGATATGGTTACCCGCCGTCCTACTGGGTGCAGATAGATGTGGAACTGGAAGAAAAAGACTTGTATAAGAACCCTAAGAAACGCAAAGACCGAATCTCGGCACTGAAGATGAAAGTCGTCGAAGAGTTGTTGTTCGAACCATATCTGGTCCAGCTTGGGGAAGACATCATGAAGAAAGCCAAAGCAAAAACTGCTGCGCCACGAAAAAAACCCGTCGCTTTGTGTATCGGCGCAGACGCAATCGCCACAGATGCACCTATCTTACAGCTGATTGTCAACGACAACAAAAAGAACAAGTGTTACGATACTGAAATGACCCTTATCCATCAAGATGAAGTGATCTTTGAAGAAAAATCCCAAGTCGAGAAAAAACGGTCCGTTACCACCAAACAGTCAGTCTATCAACTGACCGCGGAAAATGCCATGCAACGTTTGTATAAAGAGAAAAGAGGCAGCCAAGGCGTACGCATTCAAGTAGGAGACAAGATCTTCCTTCGAAACTGGAAAAAGGCATTGACTATGGCCGAAGACATCAAACAACAAATGGCAGAAGCGATTCAAAATCAAGACATTGGGGCCTTGAACGAAACCAAAGAACAGTTCACGTTCATGAATTTGGTGGACGTTTCCGACAAAATCCCTTACTCTCTTGAGAGTTTACCAAGCGAAGCCAGTACACCGTCCAAAGATGTGTAATCTATGACTCATTGCATTGGTCCCACTACATTCACTTTTACACCGTTTTTGGTATTTTGGGCCAGGCCCAAAATTGGTAATGTCAGCAACAGATAAAAAATGATGATCGTGCATAAACATGTAATGATCGCATGATGTTGACGGCATCACAGGATCAAGTGATTGACCTTGTTACAGAAGGACAAAATGTGTTTTTAACAGGGCAAGCGGGTACTGGGAAGTCTTATGTATTGAAGCACCTTCTCAAAAAAGCGATCCATGAACTTTACTTGCAGCATGGCCTAACGGCGACCACTGGTGCAGCAGCAGTTCTCATTGAAGGTCAAACATTACATTCATTTCTTGGGATTGGACTTGGGAAGAAATCCGCGACAGAACTGGCATTCTATACACGTAAACGTAAACCAGACGTTTATACACGGTTAAGGACATTGCAATTGCTGGTGATTGATGAGGTTTCTATGTTGGATGATGGACTCTTTCAAAAGATATCAGAATACTTGTGCATATTGAGAGATAATGTTAAGCCCTTTGGAGGGGTTCAGCTGGTCTTGTGTGGCGATCTGCTTCAATTACCCCCCATTGATGGTACTTATTGCATCAAAGCACCAGTATGGAACGAGGCCAATTTCAAAGTTGTCGTATTAACGGAAGTACATCGACAAAATGACAGTTTATTTTTAGACCTACTTGGCAAAGCAAGGATAGGAAACATCTCACAAGAGGATGTTGAAGTCTTGTTGGCAAACTGTACGGGCAATTTTCCAGAAGATATCAAGCCTACACGCCTTTTTGCTTTGAAGAGGGACGTCCAGTTTATCAATGAACTCGAGTATGAACGCGCCAAATTAAAAACTTCAAGTGTACATACATATCCGACTTCATATAACAATCTAAGAAGCAAAGCATGGGCAGAGTCGATGGGAATACCTTCTACGTTAGAATTATGTGTTGGCGCACAAGTGATGGTGACCATGAACATTGAACATCCAAATTTGATTAATGGTACACGCGGTATCATTACACACTTGAACAAAGATTATGTGGAGATTAAGACCGTGGATGGATATCATCAGCACGTGAAAATGTACACTTTGACGGACGATAATGACATCAGCATTAAGGTATCTTTCATACCTTTGTGTTTGGCGTGGGCGATTACGCACCACAAGTGTCAAGGTGCAACATTAGATGCCGTGGAGCTTGACTTAGGATCCAGTATATTTGCGTATGGTCAGGCGTATACAGCATTGTCACGGTGCAAGACAATGGAGTACATACGTCTTGTCAACATATCTAGCAAAGCTTTCCGCGCACATCCAGAAATCATCGACTTCTACAAACAACATCTATAACCGTATCACATATTGGATTTTTACATATTGTTTACTTTTTCTTACTGTTTTGGTAACATTTGTAACATAGACGTTCGGTGCTACTGTAACGAAGGGAAAAACCAGAAAAGATTGTCATTTTTCGAAAAAAAGGGGGGTCGAAAAAATTGGACCCCCCCCCCCCTGCTCGTGCTCGCGAGCACCAAGGATCAGTAAGGATATCCGTGACAAACT
>VFQS010004519.1_pt1 | contig 10037 bp, 8 predicted proteins | sample 3512361 | NCBI WGS metagenome assembly VFQS01 (sample SAMN10412375, study PRJNA504923) | tailings metagenome | isolation source: Relicate 1 Philex TSF3 active mining | place: Philippines | reverse complement strand
TCCGCCGCTCGAAGCCCACGAGGTCGAGATTGGCGAGCACGTCAGCGACGATCGCTCGGTCGGACACGGACTCGACGCCGAAATACGAGATGTATGGATTGCGCCCGAGCAGCACGTAGTCCTCGACGTTCATGTCCGGAGGGATGAGCGGGTTCTGCGGGACGAAGGCGATGTGTCGCGCGCGCCAACGCGCGGACGTGGCCGGAATCTCCTTCTGATCGACGGCAACGGAGCCGGTGTAGGCGATGAGCCCCGCGGCCGCTCGTAGCACCGACGACTTGCCCGCGCCGTTCGGACCGATGACGCACACCCATTCGCCCGAGTGCAGGATGTCGTTGAACGACTGAACTGCGACGTGCTCGCCATACGACACACCGAGATCACAGAATCCGAGCACCGTCATCGTGCCGACTCCCTCGTGCGCAGGAGCAACAAGAAGAACGGCGCACCAAAGAACGCCGTCACCACGCCGATCGGTGTCTCCGCCGGATCCGACAACACGCGGCTCGGGATGTCGGCGAGCACGAGGAACGACCCGCCGAGCAACAGGCTGAGCGGCAAAACCTTGCGGTAGCTCGCGCCGACGACGAGACGCACCGCATGGGGAACGATGATCCCGACGAAGCCGATGAGCCCACTCACCGCAACGACGGCCGCAGTCCCAAGCGTGGCTGCTCCAACGACGATGAATCGCACTCGACGAATGTTGGTGCCGAGGGCGACAGCTTCGTCGTCACCGACACGCAACACGTCCAGCAGTCGACGGTGCATGAGGAGCGCCACCGTACTGAGGATCACGTACGGCAAGACGAGTCGCACGTCGCCCCACGTCGCACTCGAGAGCCGCCCAAGAATCCAGGCGTACACCTGGCGCACGACGTCGTTGTTGCGCTGCAACACGAACGTCTGGATCGCAGTGGCGAGCGAGGTCACAGCGACTCCTGCGAGCACGAGGCTGATGTTGGATCGAGTGCGACCGAACGACGTTCCCACCATGTAGGTGACGAACACCGCCACCATGCCCGATCCGAACGCAACGAGCGGGAGTGGGTCGATCAGCCAGTCGGCGGGTCGGGCACCACCGAGAGCAAACACGAGCGTCGCACCGAGACCGGCACCCGCAGCCACTCCGAGGAGGTACGGGTCGACGAGCGGATTGCGGAACACCCCTTGATAGCTCGCGCCCGACAGCGACAGCGTCCCACCGACGATCGCGGCGAGCACGACGCGGGGCGCCCTGATCTGCCACACGATCGTCCAGTCGCGATCGGAAATACCGCTGTCGAGCGAGATGAAGGGCAGACGATCCGCAAGCTCGAGAGGGATCCTCCACCACTGCGGCCCGGCAGGGCCGATCATCAATCCGACGATGCACGACACGACGAGCACGGCGGCACTCGACACGATCCACCACGACAGTCGTGAGGTGTCTCGAGTGCGCGCCATGAACAAGTCCCGTCGGATCGAAGGCGCTTAGGCGTTGGCCAGGAGCGCCGCGATTGCGTCACGGATCGAGATCACAAAATCCACGATGCGTGGTCCCCAACGTGACGGAATGTCGTCGTCAAGTTCGATCACGTTTCCATTGGTGACTGCCTTGAGCGAACTCCAGCCGTCGCGTGCGGCGACGGTCGCGCCCGTCTCGCCACAACACTTGGTGTCGGCGAGAAAGATGAGGTCTGGATCAACAGACACGATTACTTCGGCGGACAATTGCGGATAGTCGTTACCCGCCTCGACGTTGTCAGCAATGTTGCGCAGACCGAACAGCGAATAGACCGAGCCAATAAAGGTGTTCGACGTCACCGAGTACAGGGTGTTGTCCAGCTCGTGGTAGTACGAGAGCGGCTCTGCTGGCAGCGTCACTCCGGCGACGGCTTCCTCGATCTGTGCGCGCATCGACTCCGTGAGTGCGACTGCCTCTGCTGCATGGCCCGTCAAGAGACCGATGTTCTCGATCTGCTCGTAGGCCGCATCGATCGATGTCACGGCATCCGCGAGGTAGACCGGAACACCGATCTCGCCGAGTTGCTGCACGAGACTGCCAGGGTCATACGACGCGATAACGAGGTCGGGGGTGAACTCGCTGATCGCCTCGATGTTCGGCTCGTAACCCGACAACTTCGTGCCAAGGTCGACTGCTTCCTGCGGGTAGTTGGAGTATTCGTCCACTGCCACGACCTGCGACCCTGCTCCAACGGCGTACAGCATCTCGGTTGCGGTCGGCGAGAGCGACACGATGCGCATTGGCTGTGCCTCGAGGGTGACGCCACCGACGGTGACCGGGTAGGTGGCTGCTGGTTCTGCCGCCACGGTGGTGTCGGACGATGACTCCGAACCAGAGCATCCGCTCAGGACTGCTGCGATGGATAGAAAAAGGCCGGCAAAGCCGACCTTGAATGACGTTGTCATGATGTTCTCCTTGCCCTTCTTGCGAGGGCGGTTGATAGGCATCTCAGCCAGTCGACCGGACTAGCGCGGTCCACGTGGGCCGTGCTTTACCGTTGCGCGACAGTCTCGGAATCTCACCGAAGTTCGCTGGCGTTGATACGACTCGCCTATTGACGAGGTGGACTCACCCTAGCCCAGATCGAGTCGCGGCGGAGAATCTCTCAGCCGCGGACGAACGACGACAACCGTTCGATTCCCTGACGCAAGTCGTCGTCACCGAGCGCAAAACTGAATCGAGCAAAACCAGGCGCACCGAAGGCCTCACCGGGAACGAACGCGACCTTCGCCTTGTCGAGCACAAGGTCGGCGAGCTCGAGCGACGACGATGCCGTCGAACCGCTGAGGTTTCTGCCGAGCAGTCCCTTCACGTTCGGGAAGCAATAGAACGCCCCTTGTGGTTCCATGCAGGTGACTCCAGGAATCTCGCTCAACAGGTGGTGCATGAGCGTGCCGCGTCGGGAGAACGACTCGCGCATCATCGCCACCGCAGAGAGGTCTCCACTGACCGCCTCGAGCGCCGCCATTTGGGCGACGTTGGAGACGTTCGAAGTGGTGTGCGACTGGAAGTTGATCGCCGCCTTCATCACGTCCTTTGGTCCGATCATCCAGCCGACGCGCCAGCCGGTCATCGCATAAGTCTTTGCGACGCCATTGACGATCACGCAACGATCGGCGATCTCGGGCACGAGGGTCGGCATCGATGAAAACACGTGTCTGCCATACGTGAGGTGTTCGTAAATCTCGTCGGTCAGCACCCACACGTCGTGCTCGGCTGCCCACTTGCCGATCGCAATGGTCTCCTCTGGTGTGTACACCGCTCCCGACGGATTGTCGGGCGAGACGAACAGCAGCACCTTCGTGCGTGGAGTCCGCGCGCGCTCGAGTTGGTCGACCGTGACCTTGAACTCCGTCTCTTCCGTCGTGTCGACAACCACCGGAACGCCGCCTGCAAGGGCGATCGCCTCCGGATAGGTCGTCCAGTACGGCGCGGGAACGATCACCTCGTCGCCCGGATCACACAGTGCGGCGAAGGCGACGAACACGGCGTGCTTGCCGCCGTTGGTGACGAGTACCTGCGACGCATCGCAGACGAAGTTGCTGTCACGCTTGGTCTTGACGGCGATCGCTTCGCGCAGCTCGGGAAGGCCTGCAGCGGGCGTGTAGCGGTGGTATTTCGGATCGCGTGCGGCGCGCACGGCAGCCTCGACGATGTTGTCGGGGGTCGGAAAGTCGGGCTCCCCCGCACCAAATCCAATGACGTTTTCTCCCTTTGCCTTCAACGCCTTCGCCTTGGCGTCCACGGCGAGCGTCGCCGATTCAGCGATGGCCGCGAGGCGGGCAGAAACACGTCGGGCAGGGTTTGGATGCGAAGTCACGGCTGCCATGCTTACACAGTGAACTCGCTCGGGGCGAACGAAAAACGCGGCCGTTTGTGAACCACGTCGACGTGATGGAGGCCGACTGGGAGGCCGTCGGGCCCCTGCGAGACCCCGTGCTCGTCGTCGCCTTGCGAGGCTGGTTCGACGTGGCTGGCGTTGCCACCGGAGCACTCGAATGGTGCATCCAGGAGCGAGCGGTGACCGTCGTTGCATCCATCGATCCGGATCCGTTCTTCGACTTCACCCAGGAACGACCGGAAACGTTCCTGGACGAAGACGGCGACCGCCACATTCGCTGGCCCGAAAACGACTTCCTCGTCGTGCGCTTTCCCGACGGTGCCCGTGACCTCGTGCTGATGTCGGGCGTCGAACCGCACCTGCACTGGAACACCTTTGCCGACTGCATCGTCGAAGCGGCACGGCGACTCTCCTGCGACGTCGTCGTCACGGTTGGTGCGGCGGCCGAAGGCGTCCCCCACACTCGATCCCCACACGTCTTCGGCAGCACGACGAACGCTTCCCTCGCCCGCCGACTCGGGTTGTCACGTCCGCAGTATCAGGGTCCGACGGGTGTGGTCGGTGTGATCCAAGAACGCCTCGACCGAGAAGGCATCACTGGAGTGGCGTTGCGCGTCAGCGTGCCCCACTACTTGTCGAACGCACAGCACCCCAAGTCGTCGGCGGCCTTGTTGCGACATCTCGAACACGTCCTCGGTGTGCCGACGTCCCATGGACTCATGCTGGAGGAGATCCAGCGCTGGGAGGAGCTGCACGACGCCGCAGTCGATGGCGACGAGCAGACCGAGCACTACGTCCAGATGCTGGAAGAAGAATACGACCGCAGGACGGAAGAATCAGTTCCGAGCGGCGACGACCTTGCACGCGAATTCGAACAATTCCTGCGCGAGCAGGATGACTCGGACGACTAACACTCCAAAACGAAAATGGCTCGGGCTTTCGCCCGGGCCACAATCGTGTAACGAGGGGTGTTACTTCGTGGAGACCGTCTTGGCAAGGGCCAAGGCCTTGGTCTTCAATTCACCACCGAGCGGAGCGTAACCAAGTGCATCGGCACTGGCTGGTCCGTAGGTCTCGAGGATCCATGTGAAGAACTCGCGAACGACGTCGTTCTTTGAGCTCTTTGCGAGCTTGGCGAGACCGTAGGTCACTGCGGTGATCGGATAGGCCGACGTATTAGTCGTCTGCTTGTAGTTGAAGGTCACAAAGCCCTTTGCGTCGATGCCGGCGCCGCCGATCGATGATGAAGCATTCGCCGCAGTCGGGGCGACGTAACGACCCGCTGCGTTGCGCACGAGCGCGGCCTTCATTCCCTTCGCTGCGCGAGCCGCATCGGTCACGAAGGAGACTTCGGTGTAACCGATCGTTCCCGAGTTGTCCGCGATGTAGTTCGAGACGTTTGCCGAGCCGCTCTGGCCTTGGTATCGACTGCCGTAGGAGGCGACTTGTGCCGATCCACCCGGGATGCACGAGGTGAACGCATCGTTCACTGCCCAGTCTGGGTTGGTCGCGTTCTTCAGGTAGTTGCAGAAGTTATTGGTCGTACCCGAACCATCCGAGCGATACACCACGGTGATGTTCTTCGACGGCATCGTCACGTTGACACGCTTGAACTTGCCGACTTCCTTACCGCCGATCTTGACGGAGTACTCGACGCCATCCTTGGTCTTGGCATTCAAGGACAGCTCACCCTTCGAGGCAACCGTCGCCGTCGAAATTGCCTTCTTTGCGGTGTTGTCGATGATTTCCACCTTCTTGCCCTTTGCGCCCTTGAGTGCCGAGGGAACGATGGACACGGTTGCCGTGACAGCAAACGGACCGGTCGGAGTCCACTGCACGCTTGCACCCTTGTAGTCGGTCTTCTTCTTCGTGTTTGCCCACGTCGGGTTGGCCCTCATGTCAGCCACAATGTTGGCATCGGACCAGTTTGTGATCTGTCCGGCAAAGATTGCATTGATGGTGTTCGCCGACAGCGACAGGGTCGCACCCTTCAACTCATCGAGGCGGTATGCAATCGCGATCGCTCCACCGACGTACGGGACATAGGTCCAGTCAAACGAAGCAGCCTGCGACGCCGAGACCGCCGAGTCGCTGCCACCAAAGTCGACGAGGTTTCCCTTGAAGTCGGCCTTGCCCTTCGACGAGCCACCACCTGGGTTTGCGTACGTGACGTTGTGGCCGGTCGCCTTGTTGAATTCGGCAGTCGCCGACGCAAGGAACTGCTGAGGGAATGTTGCTCCCGAGCCACTGGCGCTCTCGGCCAGGGCGACGGAGGTGGTGGAAAGCGATGCAACGACTGCAACGCCGACCATCACCAACGACTTACGAAGGTTTCGCATGGATGATGTCCTTTGTGGTAGGTGATACTGACGAAGGGGAAGATATCCGTACCTGGTATCCACACTGTGGACACAAAGCGACCTGCGACTGTCGGTGAGGTGAATTCTTGATGAACTGGTGATCAGCCGAACTTGCCCTGCACATAGTCGGCAGTGCGGTCGTCGCTCGGCGAGGTAAACATCTTGCGCGTCACACCTGCTTCGACAAGGTATCCAGGTCCGCCATCCGTGAGAAAGAAGGCGCAGTAGTCGCTCACACGACTCGCCTGCTGCATGTTGTGAGTCACGATGACGATCGTGATCCGCTGTGCAAGTTCCTTAATCGTTTCTTCGATACGCAGGGTGCTTCCTGGGTCGAGAGCCGAGCACGGCTCGTCCATGAGCAGCACTTCTGGTTCGACGGCAAGCGATCGAGCGATGCACAGTCGCTGCTGCTGACCACCGGAAAGAGACCCACCGGCGTTACCGAGGCGATCCTTCACTTCCTTCCACAACCCCGCCTGCGTGAGACAACGTTCAAGTGTCTCGTCAGGGTTATCAATCTTGATGTGGGCAAGCTTCAGACCAGAAAGGACGTTCTCAGCGATCGTCATCGCTGGAAACGGGTTTGGCTTCTGGAACACCATGCCGATCTTCAAGCGGATCGAAGCAGCATCGACTTCAGGTGCATAGATGTCGGCACCATGAAGTTTCACCTCTCCGGCCATTGCGGCGCCCGGGATGAATTCGTGCATACGATTCAACAGACGCAGGTAAGTCGACTTGCCACAGCCAGACGGTCCGATCAAACCGGTCACGCTCTTGGCAGGAAACTTGAGCGACACGCCAGCCAGTGCGTGATGGTTTCCGAACCATGCGTGGGCATCAGCAGTCTCGAGACCGGCGAACTCAACGTGGTCAGGCGTGGTCATGGTCATGGCTAGGTCTCCTCGAACGGCGGAACGGGTGAAATCTTGAGTAGTGGACTTGAGATCGGACATGTCAACGGCGATCCTTGCCGCCCAGTACGCGAGCGGCTGCAAAGAGTACAAAAACGATCACGAGCAACAAAAGCGAACCGGCCCACGCGCGTGCAATCGCATACTCGGTTCCAATTTGCAACAGACCAAAAACATACATCGGCATCGACGCCATCGGTCCGCTGACGGGATTGAAGACAAACGACGTGTTTGACAGTGAGGTGAGCAGCAGTGGGGCGGTTTCGCCGATGACACGTGCCACGCCAAGAATCGCGGCAGTCGTCAGACCGCTGCGCACGGTGGGTAGGACTACGTAGAGGATGGTCCTCCATTGACGTGATCCAAGTGCGTAGCTTGCACCGCGGAGGTCCTCGGGCACCAACTTGAGCACTTCTTCAGCGGTTCGAGCGACAGTCGGCAACATCAACACACCAAGTGCCAAAGAGCCGGCGAAAGCGCTGAAAGAATTCGTCGCGTTGACGTACGTCGTATAGATGAACAATCCCGCCACGATCGATGGCACGCCGCTCATCGACTGGATCACGAACCGCACGAGCTTCGAGAATCTGCCCCTGATCTCTGTTACGTACACGCCACTCAAGATTCCGAGCGGCAGGGTGATCACCGTGGCTATCACCACCATGACGAGTGAACCGAGGAGTGCATGTGCGGCCCCTCCGAGTCCAAGCTCGTCGTCTGGCGTCGTCGTGCGCATGTCTTGATAGAAGAAATTTGGTCGAATCGCGGTAAGCCCCTTGTAGAGCACGCTTGCAAGGATCGACATCCATGGCAGGAATGCGACGACTGCAGCGGCGATGATTACCACTTGAACGAGGGCGTTCCTGCGATCCTTAGCCGACATCTTGCGCGACCTACGAACGATCACCCCGAAGCTCAGGAGGAAGAACACGACCAGCCATCCATCGACTCGTGCGAATCCCGTGAACAGCACGATGGCAAACGACAGGACTCCGATGCCTCCAAAGAGCGCAAGGTCGCTCCTAATCGCGGCGGACGAACGCTTCCATGGCTGGCGTGGTTCCGCGGCCACGTGTGCAGGTGAGGCAAGGTCGGTCATACGGACTTCGTTGTTCTCGTGACGATTGCGGAAGCGATCATGTTCACGACAAGCGTGAGAAGGAACAGCACGAACCCAGCCGCAACGAGCGCCTTCAGCTCATCCTCGGTGGCCTCACCGAACTTGGTGGCGATCAATGATGCGACATTGCCACCCTCGGACTCGAGGATCTTGAACGAGTACCTGAAAGTGAGGTTGAGCACCAAATAGACGGCGACCGTTTCACCGAGCGCACGACCGAGACCCAACATCGCGCCACCGACCACGCCGCTTCGACCGAATGGCAGGACAACTGTGCGGATCGCACCCCACTTCGAACCACCGAGCGCGTAGCACGTGTCGATCAGTTCACGTGGCGTGCGCGAATAGACCTCACGCGCGACCGAAGTCGTGATCGGCATCACGAGTGACGCAAGAACGCATCCTGCGACGAAGGGACTACGACCGAAGATTCCGGACAACGATTCGAAGATTGGGATGAAACCAAGACGATCACTCAAAAAGTAGGCCCAACGCTCACCGAACGAGGTGAAGAACTGCACGCCCCACAAACCAAAGATGAGCGACGGAATTGCCGCTGCAAGGTCGAGCAGGGCGACGAGCACCTTCTTCACGCGCTGTGGAGCATAAAACTCGAGGAAGAGAGCGCCACCAATCGACGTCGGTACCGCGATTACCAGGGCAATCAGCGAGACGATGATCGTTCCCATCAACATCGGACCGATTGAGAAGTCGTTCGGAATGACGCCATCTTCGCTCCCGGCCGTCCAGTTGGCACCCGTGATGAACTTGAGTCCCGTCTCACTGAAAACTTGAGCACCGCGAGCGAAGAGGAATGCGCCGATGAGGCCGAGGATGACGAGTGAGGTCAGTGCCCCTGCAGTGACGACCCCACGGAAGACTCGATCCGCACGGCTATACACCACGTGCATTTCGCGCTTTGCAGGGACAGCCGTAGACACGTCGCGAAGTCTGTCAGTCCGAGGTAACGCCCTAGTGGGGACAAGGTGAACGGAAGATGAACTTCACCTCCCGCACATGACGCGAAATTGAATGTTCACGGGTTGGGGACAACCTGTGAACAGTGGCTACTTGGCGGCGGCAAACCCGGCGTCAAGGTCCGCCAGGATGTCCTCGATCGACTCGAGACCGACCGACAGACGCACGAGGCCTGGGTACACGCCAGTTGCGGCCTGCTCCTCAGGGGTGAGCTGGCTGTGGGTGGTCGACGCCGGGTGGATCACGAGGCTACGCACGTCACCAATGTTGGCGACGTGGCTGTGCAACGAAAGTCCTCCGACGAACTTGCGACCCGCGTCGACACCGCCGACGATGTTGAAGGCGAGCACCGAGCCGTAGCCCTTCCCGCCGCCGTACTTCTTGGCGCGCTCGTGCCACTTGCTCGTCGGCAAGCCCGCATAGAAGACCTGCTCGACCTGCGGGTGCTTGGCGAGGTACTCGCCCACCTTCTGGGCGTTCGCCCAGTGGCGGTCCATGCGCAACGACAGCGTCTCGAGTCCCTGCAGGAAGTTGAACGCGTTGTCCGGCGTGGTGGCCATGCCCATGTCGCGCAGCATCTGCACGCGCGCCTTGATGATGAACGAACCTGCACCGAGTGCCGGCCAGTAGGCAAGACCGTGATACGACGGATCCGGTTCGGTGAAGTTCGGGAAGCGTCCGCTCTTGCCGAAGTCGAACGTTCCACCATCGATGATCGCACCGCCAATCGAGGTGCCGTGTCCGCCGATGAACTTGGTCAGCGAGTGCACGACGATGTCGGCACCCCACTCGATCGGGCGAATGAGATACGGGG
>VFQS010004518.1_pt1 | contig 10040 bp, 6 predicted proteins | sample 3512361 | NCBI WGS metagenome assembly VFQS01 (sample SAMN10412375, study PRJNA504923) | tailings metagenome | isolation source: Relicate 1 Philex TSF3 active mining | place: Philippines | reverse complement strand
CCCCAAAACCCCAAAACCCCATTTAGATTGTGAAAACAAGTGAAAATGATAAATATTTATTAGTAAAACTAAACAAACAAAGAGGATAACTCTCAAGAATTCATCGCGGTCAGCCGTTCAGCTCTCTGCCTCTCTGAGTAGATCGGGGTCTTACTAGTTGAGTCTAGTTATATCTTATTAAAAAGAATTAAGCATCACTGGTTGTTTTATGATCAGGATTAGTTGATGATCTCATTAGTCAATCCTGTATTTACTTCTCAGTTTTATTAATTCTTCTTTAAGCAACCACTATTGAATTTTATTCAAGTGATCTAAAAAAGCCATACGTTCGATTGGAACAAAAACATCTTTGATTTATTATGCATTAAGTACATCATTAAAACCCCAAAATCTTCCTTAATTGTTTTTTGCAACCGTTTTATAGGCTTATTCATTCTTTGAATTATTTAAGCAAATAAGATTTATAGGAATAAAGTTTGTTTCCTTGTTATAGCTTATTAAATCTTCATTTATTTTGGTTTCTCCTATAACAAAAATTTGATACGTATTTTTCCAAGTATCATTGATATTTTTAATCGCTTCTTTTAAAATATCATTGAAATCTCCTTTCGATTATATTTTCCGATAGAATTCAAATTTTTTTACTTCTGCATTCATCCAATGCGAGATTTTTATGCCATCTTATTATATTAGCTATACTTAGATGTGCAATATGTCTGATGTAGTGGGTAAACAAAGATCCTTAATTTCTTTTTTGAGAAATTTTAGAGTTGAATTTATTTCATTGAGTATGAAGCTTTAAATTTGACTTGTTTTCAATGAAAGAGAGTACTAATCAATTAAAATTATAATAAATGTTCGTTTATCTTCAGTCTAATTCTTATCAATACTTTGTTAAGCCATCTCTTTGTTTTCAATAACTTCTAAATCATTAATTTTCCACAAGAACTTTTCCAATTTAAGATCTTATTCTTATGACTTTTTATCGTCTTTATCATCGATTTTGTTATATTAATCAAAAACATGTTTTCTGAATTCCATAGAATTTTCATGATCTTTCTTTATTTCTTGGTTAATTTTAAATTACAGATAATTTTGACAATTAAAATCTCTTTGTCTTTTCCTTAATATAGTATTTGAACATGGTTGCATTAAATTCGAAGTTATTTGGCTCGTTTCTTATTTATTAAGTATCAAGCTGTATGATCCTTATTTTCCATGCTTTGATGATAAACCTATGATACTCATGTGCTCAGTTTCTGTTTAAGAATAAAATGTTTGGATTACGTGAAAATCTTGTTCAAGATTATTGTATTTATACTCTATTCCAATGGCATCTTATTTGGTAATTAAGGAAATTCTGGTTGTTAAATTGCTAAATTCTTTAAAATTGCCGGATTCTACCACAACGGAACCAAATTCTTCAGACATCAATTCTTAGCATTCTTTTGCTAACATATTATTGTTTTTATCATATACTTTGAATTATTTCAGATTTTTATTAGTTTCAAATACAACAATGATCGGTCGGTCTTTTTGATTTTTCATTTCTAATACTATAGACTGAAATTGTTATGAGTAGTAATTCTCTATTTGAGCAGAAAATTCATTGCTTATATTTTTGACGAATTTTTACTCCTCGTGAGAAATAGATGGAATAATTGTAAAATTTTATATTTTCAATTCTTCCAGTATTTCTTTTTGGGTTTAATCTAAATAAGACAAATTAGTTGTAACTCCCATAATTAAACCGAAACTTTAGCATGCTTAAATCAAATGGAATTTGCCTACTTAAAGAATTAAGGAGTAAGCAATTTTTCCATTTTCATTTTTCTATTCATAATGTTTCTGATAGTTTTTCCTGGAATGAGGATCATTTGAATTGCCACCTTTATGTTCTTCAAATTGATTCTTTTCAAAGCATGCCTTATAAACAGTTTATTTCATTAATTTTCTAAAATCTTTATTAAAGAGTTTCGAATAGTTTTTTTTGCTATCACCAAATAAATTTTTTAAAAAATTGAAAGCACTACTAAAAAACGATTTTTACTACCCTTTTTCTTGTCCCTCTAAAATTTTCAAAATTAATTCAGAAGCTTCTTTATTGTCATATCTTATTATTGGTGTTAATAACTGTTAATAAAATTCCAAAGAACAAAGGATTTCAATGTTATCAATAAGCAAAATTTTAGTTTTAACTTCTTCTTTTACAAAATTAAGCTCAGGTTTTTAGTTATCCTTTTTATCCTCTAATTTTAATTTGAAAGCTTCTTAAAGATTTTTTTCTTTCTGTGAAGATACTAATCCATGAGAGGACAAGATGTATTCTTCGCATATCTCTGGTAGTGTTTGATACGAGATTTTATTATCAACACCCAACGCAATGAATAGTCTTTTATACTTTTCATATTCTCTCTGACTAATGAATTTAGATAGGCAGGCACACTTAACTTCACATGAGAAGACAGCAAATATTGAAGCTGCAATTGCAATGACGATTCCAATATCTTCTCCAGGGGCCATGTCTATCACGTTATTGAATATTTATGAAGGATTAGCCAACTTATTGTTAAGTTGTATTCCTCTAACTGAATCAGCACTATTATTTTCAATAATCGGGGCTGAATAGCCTATTCCAAAAAGTCTAAAAATAGCTATTATTTATGTTGGATGCGGTTAATAATGATATTTTTTGAAGGCTTCTAAAGTATTTGGACGATCTTTTGAATTTTCTTTTTCGCAATAAGTATAGATGCATAAGATCAAAGCGATCAAAATTGGTATTTGAAGATTGTTGGGTTTTGAAAATTATTCATTGCTTAAAGTTTCTGCTTTTGTTTTAAACCAAGCTTGTATTGTCTAGTGAGATTTTGATTCAAACAACTCCTTCAAATTCTTATCGTATTCTGATTCAAAGTTTCTATATTGTGTAATCAAATAGTCAATATCTTATTTAGCAATAGGCTGCTAATTTAGATTATTTGTTTAAAGCTTTCCTTAATAGATATTCTTTAATAACTCTCCTAGCTGTGTATCATCAATTGAGATTCTACTTTTTAAGGTGTTTTCTAAATTTTAGAGGATTTCGTTTTCCTTAATTATTGACTTTCCAATTCTTGATTATTACAAATTTTCTACCAATTTCTATTCCAATTGTGGATTACTTTTTAGTTTGAAAGCTTCTAAGATTTGTTGTTGATATTGTTAAAATTATTTACTAGATAAGAAAGGTGAATTTTTGAAATGTTGAAATTTCATTAGATAATTTATGATTTGTTTCTCGTCAGGTTAATTTAAAGATTCAAGAGCCGATTAAAGTGCTTTTTCAGATTATTCTATGAATTTATCTTTAATACGTTTGATTTCATTATCTAAATTTGGAAGTTTGAGATGAATTTATATATCAACAAAGGTTATCAATTTATCTTTAAACTCATTGATAAGATTATTTTCCACTTGAATATTGAAGCAATCTTCGATTTTTTTATCTGATAAGACTTTAGCTTTATTTTTTGCTATTTCATTTAAATTTTCTTGCATCTCTTAATACTTATTTTTCGGAATATTTTAAGCATCCCATTTTAATTCTCTGGCAAAAGAGGAAAAAATATCCAGCAATTAGAAGTCTTTATGAAGAGCACTTAAATTTATCTCATTATTGCTACCCAATTCTTTTAGTTATTCTTTGACTCTAAGTACAATGCTACTGAATATTTCTTTTAGCTTAGTCATAAAAAAGTCATTTGAGAACTTTCTGTTGAATTCAATTTTTTCAGTCGTGAAATCTATATCGTTATTAATTTAGTTGCATGCGGACGAAAAACTTTCATTCTTAAAGCACTATACAATCGATTCTTGTTGAGAATGCTTATAAGCAATTTCTAAGGCGTTTTAATACTCTTATTTGTTGATACTCTCATCAAAGAATTATTCATTTTCATACAATGTTTGATATGCTCTTACAGTAATTTATTTAAGCTTATCTTTGAATTATGGAATTAGCTATGATAAAATCTCTTAACGGTCAGAGATTTTCATTATGTTTTCAAAATTAGTTTAGAATGTTTTTTCATTTTCAATTAAAAATGTCTATTATTTATGAGTCCCTTGCACTTCTTATTAGGAAATACCATTTTTATGATCTAACTATTGCAAACCGTTTAAGATTATTTTACAGATTTCATTGAAAATTTTCTAAATCTAATCTGTTATATCATTGATTCCTTTTTTTGTGGGTGAGGAAAGATGGACATTGATATTATTAGATTTAATATCAAATAATTTCCCGATACAATTGTCCACAACATAGCATAAGTTTTAGCCTTTTAAATTTTCATCAATTAATTTAACTAATCTTATGCATTATTAATCCACTTTTTCTTTGTATTCTTGCTCTAAATTGTTCTCTCGATGCGCTAAAGAATTACTAAGGTTTTTAAAGTCAAGCCTTAATATATCTTAATCTCCTTAATCCAGAATTTATTTCAAGCTAGATGAAATATTCTTTATTATTTGTTAAATTTTCTGTTGGACAATTTAAACTTAAGGCGACATTTCTTCACGAATTTCGGGCCCGACATATGCAAGGGAATTAAAAATTTCATTTATTTCATTCTAGTTATCGTAACTAGCTGAACTTGTGTCTTTTTATTACATTATATCTTAAAATTTCTCTAAACTTTTAGAAATAGTTTTTTTAATAGATTCTACGATCTATCCTTTTTCATTTCTTATATCAATAGCTAAACTATTAAATTTTTCTATTTTATCTAGATCATTTAAAATTTCAATTGCATTCATTCCTTTGAAACGAATTGGGTTTTAACAATCTTTAAAGTATAAGACTTCAGCCTTGATTTCCTCTTTAATGCTTTAAAATTGTTTGTTTAAATCTTAATATTTCATCGTGGCATTCTATTCTTATTTTCTAATTTTATTTAAGGCCTCTTGATCATTCTCGTTTTGTGTTTAGATTTCTGTTTAGATTTTGTCCATCAAAGTTATAGTGTCCATTATGATTTTGCAAGCATCATAAAACTTTTTTTATTTTATAAACAACTTTGATTATTCTAGAATTCTATCACAGTAAGTATTTTAGAATTAGTAGAATTTAGTGAGAGTTTTTTCAAGATTTTCCAAGCTTGATTTTTCAATAAAATTTTTGTCTACTTGATTTATTAGTTAGATTAATGTAATGATCTCTTTGTTTAAATTTTAAATGATATCATCGTTTTTGACATCTATCTTTTTTATCATAGTATTAATATTAGAAACCAAAGCAGATATGTGTTTGTCTAATTTCTGTTGAATTTTTGCCTTTGAACTCTCTTTACTAAGTCTGTCAATTTCGAATTCATTTTTCATGATTTCATTTAAATCATAATAATTTAATTTTTCGATAGCTTCAGTAGCTTTTCTTTCTGATTCACCCTATAAATTTTTGAATATTTCAAAGGATTCTTAGTAAAGTTTATCAAAAGGTTTGTTTGAAAGATCATCAGATATCAATGAGTCTAATTCGCTTAGTTCTTTAAGTATTGTGATATTGATATTAAATTGAGGTGGGTCTAAAAGGTGCAATTTCTACATCTTCTCGCGCACACTTTTGTGAAAGTCGATTGTCAAATGACGCTAAATTTCCTCAATAAATTCATTATCTTTATCAAAGAAAAGGTGCAGTTCGTTGTGATATAGCCTTATTTCCCTGAAGGCCTTGAGTCTTTCACAAATGTTTTTTACTGCATTGCTAACAAAAGTTTCTATCATGTTTATATTTTGTTCTTATTCTCCACTCTTAATTTCTTCTGTTAAAGGATGGGCTATTATTCCGCATTAATGTTTGATGGATTAGACATTTAATCTTACAAAATTATATTGTAATTGAGCATTCTCTTCAAGGAATATTTTGAATTATGAATTAAGTTTAAAAGCTTAGTCAGAGATTTCTAACTTTTCTATCAGCACTTATTTTTATGTTATCACCTTTAAGAATTTAAACATTGATTTGATATTGAAGCATTAATTCTTATAAATAAGAATCGATTCTAATGTTTCAAATTCTTTTTCAATGAATAATTATTCAACATTTATCTTTTCTGAGATTCTTTTCTTTTTTAAGAATAATTCAATTTGATATAAAAGCTCAGAAATCTGACCCTTAATATCTTTAAGATCTAGATTTTCAATTTCAACTTTAATTATTTAAGCGATTCCAATTATATCATCAAGTTGCAGAAATATCTCATCTAGCTTTTATATTTAATTAAAATCTTCAAAACTAAGTTGAATATGCTTGGTTTCCTCTTTAATTTTTTCTGCAAGGGAGTTAAGTTTGTTGCTTAGGTCATCAATAATTAACAAGAAAAATTCTTTGCTTTCAGGCATCAATTCTCTGAGATCCATGATAGTCATCAATCCATCTTTAAGTGGAATCAGGGGAGAATTTATCTTTGACCCTTTAATTGTTAGGAGCTACTCTATCTCTGGCATCAATTATTTCACAAGCTATTTCCTATTTTCCACTAAGTCTTAAAGAAGACTTATGATATTATTATAGCTGTTTTTAGTTTCAGTCTCAATAAAAGGCACGCGTCTCAGAGATAAAATCTGGTCATGCACTTTCTTAATGTTACGGTGCTTTATTCCTTTCTTATTGATGACTGCTTTAAGCTTGTCTTCATTTTTTTAATAGAACTAGATAAGCTTTATCTTGAGGTCATTAATTTCATTTTCAAAGTTATTCAAGAATTGAGTATCAATGCCTGCGATGTTTTGTAGCTTTTCGCTCAATTTAAATTGCATTTGGAAGTAATTTGTTATAGTATCGACATGCTTTTACGTCAAATTAAAGAAAAAGTCTTCCTGGAAAAACTTTCTTTCTTCTTAGGAGATTATCTAATCTTCTGCTCTTTAAATTTGAGCAATTACTTGATTTATCTCTTACAATTAACTGTCTCGAATATGGCAGCATTTATCTTATACAGCTTTAAGTGCTTTTTAAATGCAAGAATTTAATTCACCATTTAGATATTTATCTTCCATCAAATTTTTTGCATTCACAAGCAAAGTAATATTGAAAGTTATTTTTTCGATGGGCGACTTGTTTTAATCATCAATTTGATTGCAGTCTTAGAGAGTCATTTTTGATAATGTTTCTTTAATAAAAGAAGCTATTTTACTGATGTGATCTTCAAAGACTTTTATTAATCTCCCTATAATTTTTTCATCAATATAATTTGCAAAGCTTTCTTAATTGACGATATCTTTGCCTGATGCAAAAAAATTGAAGACCAATACATATTTGTTAAGATATCTGTTCCACAAGGGATTTGCTAAGTTTTCAGTATTGCTCAAAATGCCATGCAACGACTGGTCCAGAAGTTCTCTAAGGTGTTCAATATAATGGTAGCTCTAAATCTTCTCAGTACTTTAATTCTTAAGGTAAGATGATTTTGTAGAGACGTTTTAAATAAAAGGATCTATTCCCTATAGGGCGAGTATGAAACAATCTTTATAATCTTAAAGGTCTTTTTCCATGAGATTATTGTTTTCATCGAGAATAAACGCTTTATCAAGTCTCTATGTCCCCTATTTAAAGATCTAGGATCCAAATTTAAGTACTTCCCCGACAAGAAGCTTGATATCATTTTTGTAAGATTGATCTAGAGGAAAAACTTATTGGAATTAGAGCAAATCTTCAAGCAGATAGATGGCCAAAGGACCTTAATTCCGTTTGATGGCACCGACTATACCATTGATATGCATTTGAAATTGCTGTGAAACTAAAAACTTCGCTCGATCTTCGATTCGTTCCACAAATGCTGATGCATTAGTGATGGGTGTCGTCTTCAAAACCCAGCGATGGAGTTATAAAGGTTAACCGTCAAGAGGTCTTATAATATGAATGTCTTTGCTTTTTCCATTAAGAGTTTCGTTAGCTTTTTTCACAATATGTTTAAACAAAGTCACTAAGTTTGTGTTTCGTTTATCTGATTCAGTGAGTTACTTAAATCCGTCTTCAATTATAGCTAATAAGTTTTGAAGGGAGATTTCGACTGGGACATGAGTAAAACAGAAGGTAAATGCATCAAGGTAATTTTCAAGATCTCTAACTATGCCCGAGTAGAAAGAGAGAAGACCCTTGAATAATTCACCTCTTGCGCCTAATTTAAGGTAGCTGAAGATGATGACGAGGCGAACACTTTTTGCTTCACGTACCGCCCGCAAGATTCCTAAACTATTAGAAATGTCCACTTCAATGCTTTCAGTGTCTTGAGAGCCTGGAGTATCAACTATAAGAACCTATTGATTATCCTTCTGTCCAAGTTGAGTCAAGTTAATATTAATTGGAGTCACGTATCGAGTCTCGGACTTTGCATGAGGAGAACACTTTACTTCGAAGAGGTCACGATTGATGATTTTTTTGCCTTGAATATGAATAAGATCTTTGTCCACAGTCCTAATCATTTGGGAGCCGCACATGTAATGAACTGTTGTTGATTTCCCACATCCAGTACTGCCCAAGAGAAGAGTAATTTCTTTTTCAGAAACCAACTTAGCTTTGGATTTATTAAGAGAGAGAAGGGCCTAAAATTCTTTGAAGTTAAAATATCTGTGCTTAATTTAAGCTGTCTAAATTAGCGGTAGAATTTATTCTAATTCAGTTTGGCTATCACCTAAGCAAGATAATTCATGGAGTTTATGGCGGACTTCTTTATTTAAAAATCCTTCATTGGTGTACATGGCCTCAATATTTGACAATGCATATCCCAATTGTTGTCTCATCCCTATTTCATCGAATCAGAATATTTTATCTTGCTGATTATTTAGGAGGAGATTTGCATAGTAGTATATTTTATTAAGGCCCATTTGAAAGCAATCAGGCATCTCCTTGTCAAGGTTCATCAGATAACATGATCTTTCCAGTCCAGAATTTCTCTTGCTTTTATCCGGATCAATTTCCTCAATTTCATAGGCCTTGGAGTAGTCAATAGAAAAACCTTCATTTATATCAGGATTTTTGATAGGTTGAATAGGGTCGTCAATCGGGACTTGTTCATGTTAAACAATTTGCTCTTTTTTCTTTCCTAAGACTGAAAGTTGAAGCACTTGCTTAATCTTCGAAATTTTTAAATCCACTTGTTCTAGCTTCTTGGGATTAACTAATTTTTGCCTTTAATTGAGGAGTGAATCTAATTCAAGTTCAGCAGTTTCGATGTCATCAAGATTTAATTCTTCAAGAATTTTTTGAATTTCTTGGTCTTGGTCACAAAAAATATCTTTAGGTGTAGCATCTCTAATTCGAAGTAGTAAAGCAAGTTTTTCCTCATTTTCTTTCAAGCCTCTAATCCGCTTTTTTAGTCTCAAATCTTAAATCTCTTACTGAATTTCTTCAATTTCAACGTCAATGCTTTTTTCTAATTTGTCATATTTCTCATGCCATTAATCCAAAAGTTTTTCAAGAGTAAAATTAGTCTTTTCCTCTTCTGGAGGTTAGGCAGAGTTTTATTTGTTTATTTCCTCCTGAGTTAATTAAAGTGCGTAACTGGCGCACTTTATAATTTCTAGCTCCTTGAGCACCTCCTAAGCCTTAAGAAGTCTTCTTGGATTATTTTGTAACCTTTAAACATCTTCAAGAGTTGATTTGAAAAAATCCTCAAACTCTGCATCTGAAATTTCCTGCTCCTCCATTTTAGCCGCTTTAAGATCTTTCAAATACTATAGTTTGGCTTTAAGGAAGTCACTTTTCGTTAGTTAATTCAAAGGTTTTATGGCTTATTCAGTTAATCTTTCGTCATTAAGTGATTTCAAGGTAACTGTAAGGTAGACAGCCTTGAGAACGTCTGGTTAGTTGGCAGATTCAGGCTGCATGATTTTCTAATCTAAGTCTGGGTGAAGAACTAACAAAGAGTTTAACTCCTCTTGGTAGTTTTATGCGAGGTTGCTATTAGCGTTCATCAATAATATCTTTTTAATAAATACATTTTTCACATCAATCTCCCGCCTTTTTTCATGGAAATTGGGGTTTTGGGGTTTTGGGG
>VFQS010004517.1_pt1 | contig 10042 bp, 5 predicted proteins | sample 3512361 | NCBI WGS metagenome assembly VFQS01 (sample SAMN10412375, study PRJNA504923) | tailings metagenome | isolation source: Relicate 1 Philex TSF3 active mining | place: Philippines | reverse complement strand
GGGTGCCCTTTTGCTGGCCACCTGCTGGGTTGGCACCCTGGCAGGCTGCGCGTCTCCATCCGAACGGCAGGCACGGGGTGCCGAGTCCGTCGCCGCATCAGGATCCAAGGCGCCGCTGGTGGCTGAACGATTCACCGAAACCGCATCGAGCACCGCCATCGGGAATGCCTCTGCGTTGTCGGCGCCCGATCTCGCCTGGGATCGATTCTTCACGGAGCCCCGCCTGCAGGCGCTCATCCGGATCGCCCTGGCGCACAACCGCGACCTGCGTGTGGCCACGCTGAATGTGGAGCAAGCCCGTGCACAGGCCACGATCCGCGAGGCCGACCTGTGGCCGACCATCAATGCCAGCCTGGGTGGCGTGCGCCTACCCACCAACACCGGCGGCGTGAGCACCACGGTCACCGGTGGCCTGGCCGCCACGGCTTATGAAGTCGACCTGTTTGGCCGCGTGCGCCAGCAGGCACAAGTCGCGCGTGAACAGCTGCGCGCCAGTGAATTCCTGCAGTCCGCGGCAAGAACCAGCCTGATTGCAGCAGTAGCCGCCGCCCAAGTGAACCTGCTGGCTGATGAAGCGCTTCTGAGACTCACCCGGGACACCGTGCGCACCCGCGAAGAGGGCCTGCAGGTCGTGCAAGGGCGAGTCAAAGCAGGCGCCGGTTCGGCCCTGGACGAAGCCCAGGCCCAGGCCCTGCTGCAGTCCGCGCGCGCCGCTCTGGCGCAGGTGCAGCGGCAGAAGGCGCTGGATGAAAGCAGCCTGAGCCTGCTCTTGGGCCGGCCGCTGCCGCCGGAGCTCGGTTCGGCATCGCTTGATGCTTCGGGCCTGACCCCGCTGCTGTCGACCTCGCCACCGGCACTGCGCGCCGACCTGCCCTCCGCCGTACTGGCCCGCCGACCGGACATCAGCGCCGCAGAAGCACAACTGCGCGCCGCGCAGGCCAATGTGGAGGCAGCGCGTCGGGCACTTTACCCACGCATCACGCTCACCGCCTCCTTCGGCCAAGCCAGCCGCGAGCTGTCCTCTCTGTTTGCCGGTGGCACGTGGGTCTGGGGCGTCGCGCCGCAGTTGCTGGCACCCATCTTCGACGCCGGGCGCGCACGAGCCGGCGTGGCACAAGCCTCGGCGGCCCAGCAGACCGCCCTGGCGCAGTATGAGAAGTCGGTGCAGGTCGCCTTCAAGGAAGTGCACGATGCACTGGCTTCGCGCAGCACCTTGATGGATCAGCTGCAAGCCGTGCAGGCCCAGGTTCAAGCCGAAACCGAGCGTGTGCGGCTGGCGCAGACACGTTGGCGTTTGGGGGCCTCGGCCTACCTGGAGGTGCTGGATGCCCAGCGATCCCTCTATGCGGCGCAGACCGCGCTGATCCAGGCCCAGGCCCAGGTGTTGATCAACCAGGGCACGCTCTACAAAGTCCTCGGAGGCGGCGCCGACTCGGCAGACGCCGTGGTGCACAACACTCGCTAGGCTTAACCAGCCGCATCCAGCAACTGGCTCATGGCTTGAGCCTGATGCTCATCGATGCGGCCACTTTCGCGCGCCAGGCGGATGCTGCGCCGCGTGAGGTCGGCGTACAGCCGCTGTTCGGCAACGCCGGCCTCGCCCAAGGCCCGCAGGTGAGCCGCCAGGGTGCCGGCATCGCCGCGAGCGGCCACACCTGCCATACCGGGCCCCAGCCCGCGTGATTCGATGGCTCGAACCGTGCTGCGCAGCAGGGGCAGCAAAGCCGCCAAGGCCTGTTCATGAGCCACACCAAAACGAGCCCAGTGCCGTACCGCTTCATCCATCAACGTCACGACCATGGAACCCGCATAGTGGGCGCTGGCGTGATACAGCGCACGGCTGCCCGCCGGAAGCTCGAAGGGTCGGGCCCCCATGTCCTGCGCAAGGCTGAACAAGGCGCTCCGAGCGCCCTCGTCAGCGGCTTCGATGGCCACCGCACAACCCGGCAATCCCGCCAGGGCCGTGTCCACATCGCCAAACGTGTGCAGTGGATGAAAACCGGCAACCCGTGCCGCGGCCTGCGTCGCTGGATCCAGAGCGGTCAATTCCGTGGCGCCGCTGCAATGGACCACCAGTTGATCCGCCCGCCACGAGACCTGGCCCGCCACCGCGGCGATCTGGTCATCATTGACCGTGATGAACACGCAGTCACAGTCATCGGACAGGGCCTGGGGATCGCGCATCACAGCGGGCCTTGCTGAAGGCGCCACCTGGCTCACGCGATCAGCCAGCGCCCGCGCCGAGGATTCGCTGCGGCTGTGGACGGCTGCCACCCGCTGACCGGCGTGGACCAAGGCCATCGCCAGGGTCTGGCCCAATCGTCCTGCCCCAATGAACCCGATGCGACCCAAACTAATCGTGGATGACGCCTGCATTCGCGCAGCTTAGCGCCAATACCGAAGGCCCAGCGCCGGGAGCTGCCAAAGGCCATGGCAGATAAGCTCATCTTGCCCCGCAGCGCAGGGGGTCAGGCCCGTTCGTACATCGTCACCACACAGGCCCCGCCCAGTCCCAGGTTGTGCTGCAGCGCCAGGCGCGCACCACGGACCTGGCGATCGCCCGCCGCACCCCGCAACTGCTGCACCACCTCCGTGCACTGCGCCAGACCGGTGGCCCCCAGGGGGTGACCCTTGCTCAGCAGACCACCCGAGGGGTTGGTGACCACGCGCCCGCCGTAGGTGTTGTCGCCGTCCACCACGAACTTTTCAGCACCACCGCGCTCGCACAGGCCCAAGGCTTCATAACTGATCAGCTCATTCTGGGCGAAACAATCGTGCAATTCCACGACATCCACATCGTCTGGGCCCACGCCGGCCGCCTCATACACCTGCCGTGCGGCCTCACGGGCCATGGAAAAGCCCACCACCTCGCGCATGTCATTCGCGCCAAAGGTGGCCGGGCCATCAGTGGTCATCGCCTGCGCGCGGATGTACACAGCGGCATTGAGCCCCTTGCGGGCTGCAAAGCCTTCCGAACAGACAACCGCTGCCGCCGCCCCGCAGGTCGGTGGGCACGCCATCAGGCGCGTCATCACACCGTCCCACATCATCGGCGCATTCATCACCTCGTCTTCAGTCACCTCCTTGCGGAACAGGGCCAGCGGGTTGCGGGCCGCGTGGCGCGAAGCCTTGGCGCGTATCTTGGCAAACGTGTTGAGCGAGGTGCCGAACTCCTTCATATGGGCCAATCCGGCACCACCGAAGTAGCGCAGCGCCAGCGGCACTTGGCCGTTGCCGACCAACTCGTCAGTGGCCTCATCGAAGCGATCGAAGGGGCTGGGACGATCCTTGAACACCGCGCCCAAGGCCCCTGGGCTCATATGCTCGAAACCGAGGGCCACCACGCACTCGGCCGCACCGCTTTGCACCGCCTGGCGCGCCAGGTACAAGGCCGTGGACCCGGTGGAGCAGTTGTTGTTGACATTGATGATGGGGATGCCAGTCATGCCCACCTCATACAAGGCACGTTGACCGGCTGTGGAGTCGCCATAGACGAAGCCCACATAGGCCTGCTGGACATCGGCGTAATCAAGTCCGGCATCCGCCAGGGCCAGCCGAGTGGCCGTGGCGGCCATCGCTGGGTAGGGCTCGTGGGTGCCAGGCTTGGCAAACGGAATCATGCCGACGCCAGCCACGATCACTTTGGACTTCATGTCTGTCCTCCTGATATTCGAGAACGCTCACACGCCGCGGTCAAGACAAACGAGTTACGTAACAGCCGCTTGAGCGTACCCAGAGCCGGCGTCGGGCCGTGGGCGATTTCGCGGCAGCGGCGCGCGAACAAGGCGGCCGTGGGCACGTCCAGGATGTTCAGGGCCTCGGGCCGGTTCAGGCGCAGATGGGCCAGACCCTCTTCTCGCATCAACAGCACCGTGTCGGGAACAGCATTCATGCAGACCTCCTGCGCGCCGCTGAGAGAACTGGCAACATCACCATCGTCATTGTGCCAACCCCCATCCGGGTCGAAATGCGGACCAATTCCACGATCGTCATGCCCACAGCGGTAGACCACCGCAACGCCAACGGGCAATCCAACCGCCGCCAATTCCTGGTGATGGGGGCACTGGCCGGCGGTGGCCTGGTCGTGGGCTGCAGCCCCGTGGATCCCCGCCAGCGCGGGGAACACCCTGCGGTGCCCAAGCCCTCTGGCAGCAGCACCGCCACGGAGGCTGCCCTCAACGCCTGGCTCAGCATCGCCCCCGATGGCCAAGTGACGGTGGCCATGCCGCGATCGGAAATGGGCCAGGGCGCTCACACCGCGCTGGCCATGCTGGTGGCCGAGGAACTCGACACGCCTTGGTCTCTGGTTCGGGTGGAACAAGCCCCACCCGGCCACGTGTACGCCAACACCGCGCTGCTGCACGCCGTGCTGCCCTTTCAACCCGGTGATGAGGGCTGGTTGGCCCGCTCGGCCCGCTGGGCGATGTCGCAGACGGCCGTGATGCTGTCGCTGAATGTCACCGGTGGCTCCACCAGCGTGCGTGCGGCCTGGGAACCGATGCGTTGGGCCGGGGCGTCGGCACGCGAGGTACTCAAGGCCACGGCAGCCCGCCAGTGGCAGGTGCCGGTGAGCGAGTGTCGCGCCGTCGACGGTCAGGTGCTTCACGACAGCAGCGGTCGCCGGACCGGTTATGGCGATCTGGCCCGGCTGTGGACCCAGACCCCGCAGGACCCGCCCTCTGCGCTGACGCTCAAACCCGCTTCCCAGTGGCGCCTGATCGGCACATCGCCCACACGACTGGACACGCCTGACAAGACGCGCGGTAGTGCCGCCTTCGGATCGGATGTCACGATGCCTGGTTTGCTCCGGGCGGCACTGCGCACCTGCCCGTTTCAGGGCGGAAGGCTGGTGAAGGTGGAAGCGGCCAAGGCCCGCGCGATGCCCGGCGTGCGGGATGTCTTCGAATTCCCCGACTGGCCCGTGCCGGCCGTTGCAGTGGTGGCCGATCAGACCTGGCAAGCCCTGAAGGCCGCACAGGCGCTGGAGCTGGACTGGGACGCAGGGCTCAACGCTGGGCTCAGCACGCGGGCCCAACGCCAGACGATGAACCAGATGCTGGCCGATGAGTCCGGCACCCGCTTCCGCAACCTGGGCGATGCGCCGGCCCGCCTGGGGTCGGCCGCGAAGGTGCTGGAAGCGGATTACGAGGTCCCCTACCTCGCCCACGCGGCGATGGAACCCCTGAATGCCACGGCGATCTTCAAGGACGGGCAGCTCACCCTGTGGTGCGGCACGCAGGCTCCCATCCTGGCGCGCTGGCGAGCCTCGCAGATTGCCGACATCGACATCGATCAGGTCACGCTGCACATTCCTTACCTGGGTGGCGGCTTCGGCCGACGCCTGGAGACCGATGTGGTGGAACAGGTCACCCACCTGGCCATGAAGATGCCGGGCACACCGGTGCAGCTGATGTGGACGCGCGAGCAGGACTTCCAGCACGACTTCTACCGGCCGGCTGCCATGGCGCGGATGCGGGCGGCCCTGCCAGCCAAAGGCCAAGGCCAGGCCCGGACCGATCTGGAGGCCCTGTCGATCAAGGTGGTGGCGCCCTCCGTGTCGGATGCCACCTTCCGCCGACTGTTCCCGCCAGCACTGACAGACCCCCTGCCGGCGACGCCCGACAAGGTGCAGATCGAAGGCGCCTACGACCTGCCCTACGCGATCGAGCATCAGGTGGTGGAGCAGGTGCTGTGCCCCACCATCCTGCCGATTGGTTCGTGGCGTAGCGTGGGCCACTCGCACAACGCCTTCTTCACCGAGTGCTTTCTGGATGAAGTGGCGCAGGCGCTGGGCCTGGACCCGCTGGCCTTCCGCTTGGACCTGCTGCGACACCGCCCGCGCCACCAGGCGGTTCTGAAGGCTGCGGCGGATGCAGCACGCTGGTCGTCGCCCCCGGCTCCAGGCCGGGCGCTTGGCCTGGCCCTGCACGAATCCTTCGGCTCGATCTGTGCCCAGGTGGCCGAAGTGAGCTTGGAACAGGGACGTCCCCGTGTGCACCGCATCGTGTGTGCCCTGGACGCCGGCACCGTGGTGCATCCCGACACCGTGCGGGCGCAGTTGGAAGGCGCCATCGTCTTCGGACTCAGCGCGGCCCTGTGGGGACAAGTGCCGGTCGACCAGGGCCGGGTGCAGCTTCAGGGTTGGCAGGATCACCCGGTGATCCGGCTGGCGGACATGCCGGTGATCGACACCGTGCTGATCAAGAGCGAGCGCGCGCCGGGCGGCGTGGGCGAGCCCGGCACACCACCCGTCGCGCCGGCCGTGGTGAATGCGCTGGCTCGGCTGGAAGGGCGCCGGCGACGGCGGCTGCCCCTGATTGAAGGCGCCTGATCCACCGGGCTGGCCCGCATGGTCGGCCCTGCGCGGCGGCCCTATAGTCCATCGATGGGTCGAACGACCCATTCCGTCGGCCATATCCTGGCCTCCACACACAAGGTGACAGCACATGACCCGGTTCTCGATCCCGTCCCCCTCGGTGCACACGCCCCAGCCGCTTGAATCGCTGGCCGCCCGACTACGGCCCCTGCTGCGCTCTGGCGCCACCTGGGCCCTGGCGGCCCTGAGCATCGCCGCCTGGACACCCGCAGCGGCGCAAGCCCCGGCGGCGGCCGCACCCACCGTCACGCTGCGCTGGGCGGCCCAGAACGACATCCTGACGCTGGATCCGCACTCGCAGAACCACAGCACCACATCGGCCATCCTGATGCACGCCTATGAGGGCCTTGTGCGCTATGACGCCGACCGCAAGATCGAACCGGCGCTGGCCACCAAGTGGACCCAGGTCAGCCCCACGCAGGTGCGCTTCGAACTGCGCCGCAATGTGCGCTTCCACGACGGCACACCCTTCACCGCGGACGACGTGATCTTCAGCTTCAATCGAATCCGGCAGCCGCAAGGGACGATGGGCATCTATGTCACCGGCATCAGCGAGATCCGCAAGATCGACAGCCACACGGTGGACTTCATTCTTGCCGCGCCGAACCCGCTGCTGTTCCGCAACATTGTGGACTTCCGCATCATGAGCAAGGCGTGGGCGGAGAAGAACAAGTCCACCGATGTGCAGAACTTCAAGGCCAAGGAAGAGAACTTCGCCTCACGCAATGTGATGGGCACCGGCCCCTACACCATCACCAGCTGGGTCCCGGACCAGCGGGTGACGATGAAGATCAACCCGAACTGGTGGGACAAACACACCAACAACGTGACCGATGTGGTGTACACCCCGATCAAGAGCGACCCGACACGGGTGGCGGCACTGATCGCCGGCGATGTCGACCTGTTGACCGACCTGCCCACCCAGGACGTGGCACGCCTGCGTCAAGACTCCAAACTCAAGGTGGTCGACGGCCCCGAGGTGCGGACCATCTTCATCGCGCTGGACCAGCACAGCAACGAGCTCAAGTACAGCGATGTGAAAGGCAGGAACCCCTTCAAGGACAAGCGAGTCCGCGAGGCTTTGTCGATCGCCGTGGACCGCGAGGCGATCCGCCGCACCATCATGCGCGGCCTGTCGATTCCGGCGGCCATCATGGTGCCTCCCGGGGTGGAAGGCTGGACGGCCGAGCTCGACGCCGTCTCGCGGCCTGATGTGGAGCGGGCCAAGCGGCTGTTGTCGGAAGCTGGTTATCCCAACGGCTTCGAGTTTCAGCTCAACTGCTCGAACAACCGCTATGTGAACGACGAGGAGATCTGCCAAGCCCTGCTGTCGATGTGGGCCCGCATTGGCATGAAGGTGCGCCTGGTGGCCGAACCCTTTGCCCAGCACAGCGTGCGCTTCCAGAACTTTGACACCTCAGCTTACATGCTGGGTTGGGGCGTGGCCACCTTCGACGCTCAGTACACGCTGCAGTCGATCGTCCGCACCCGCACCACCGGTGCTGATGGCAACTTCAACTACGCGCGCGTCAGCGACCCGCAGGTCGACCAGCTGGTTGACGCGATGAAGACCGAGATGGATGCCGCCAAGCGCATGACGATGATGCGCGAAGCGCTCAAGCGCACCCGAGACGAGCACCTGCTGCTGCCCCTGCACCACCAGATGCGGCCCTGGGCCATGAAGCCCAGCGTGACCACGCTGCACCGCTCGGACGATCGCCCCGAGGCGCGCTTCACCAGCGTGCGCTGACGGCTGCTGTCTGCGGGGGACGACGCCCGCTGCACGGACGCGTTCCCTGGCCTCAGCGCTGGACCACCCGGACCCGCGCGCCCTCCCGCAGGGCCGCGGGTGGGTACACCACGATGGTCTGCCCATCTTCCAACGTGGCATGGTCGGGCGTGTCGTCGATCCAGGCCCACCCCCCGCTGCGGGCCCGAACGGTCACCTCGCGCTGCTCGGCCCGCCCATCCCGCACGCTGAAGACAGCCTGCCGATCCGGTTGACCGGGCATCGGAAACACCGCGCCAGCCGGCACCACCCGTGCCTGCGCCTGGCGCTGCAGCACCAGCTGAACCCGCACCGCGTAGCCGTCACCCTCGGGCAGCGGATTCGAGGGATCGATCACCACCACCACGCGCTGCTCCTCCAGACCCAAGGCCGACACCTTGGTGACGGCCGCTGGCTCCACCAGGCGCACGCGGCCCTCTATCCAGCCAGATGAGCCCGTGGGCTGAACGCCCGGCCCCCAAGGATTCAATCGGACCGGCAAGCCCGGAGCCACCTTGAGCGCATCGGCACTCAACAGCGGGACGATGACTTCTGGCTGGCGCACATCGGCCACCTCCATCACCGCGGCGCCCAGAGGCAAGGCCGTGGCGTGCGGCTGCGGCACGCGCAGCACCCGCACATCGGTGGGCGCTGTGACGGAGCGCCGCCAGGCACCCGTTGCTGATGTCCACTCGGCACCCATCACCCGCGTCCACTCCAACTCATGCAAGGCAGCGCGTTCGGCCGCCTGCGCCGCGCTCCAGCTGCGCTCTTCCCGCTGCACATCCAGCACGGCCATCTCGAGCTGTGCACGGCTGATGAATTCCTGCTCGGCCAGGTCCACCGCGCGGGCTACAGCCAATGAGGCACGTTGCCAGGCCACCAGCGCCACCTCGCTCTGCCGCGCCGCCCGCTGCCACGCGGCCTGGGCAGCGGCCCCGCGAGCGTCCCATTCGGCCCGGGTACGGGCATCCTGCAGACTCGGGCGACCGGGGCGAACCCAGAACAGGGCTTCGCCAGCTGACACCACGCTGCCCTCCTTCCACGGCGGTCGCTCCAGTTCCCCGGCCCACGGCATGGTGATGATCAGGCGTTGGCGCACCCGCGTGCGGCCATCGTCCTCCAGCACCTGCTCGAAATCCTGGCGGCGTACGGTGGCCGTCTCCACATCGACCTCCACCGGCTGAAATGCCCACCACAAGAAGAGGCCCACCGCGGCGATGGCGGCCACGACACCCCACCGGCTTCGCCGCATTCGGAGTCGGTTCAACCATTCGGACCAGCGGCGCACGGTCATCTCCCTCACTCACGCGTCTTCAGTGCGGCCACCAGGTCCAGGTGCTGAACCCGGTGCCACACCACCAAGGCGGTGGCCGCCACGGCCAGCGACATGCTCAGCCCCGCCAGGGCATGCGTACGCGGCCAGATCACCACGGGAAACTGGAACTGGTCACTGCGCAGCCCCACCGACAGGCCCCCCACCAATAACCAGCCCAGCGCCACACCCAGGGGCAGGGCCAGCGCCAGCATGAGGAACTGCTCGCCCACCAGCAGCCGGGCCACTTCGGCCCGCGTGAAGCCCAACACACGCAGACTGGCCAACTCCCAGGCCCGTTCGGCCAGTGCGATGCGCGCGAGGTTGTAGACAACGCCGACGGCCAGCACCAGCGCAAAGCCGGTCATGATGCTGCTCATGATGCGGATGTTGCGGGCGGTGATGGCCTGCATGTTGCGAAGCAGGTGTGCCTTGCTGAATGCCCCCCCCACCGCCGGTAACCCGGCCAGGGCCTGCAGCACCGTGCTCAGCACGGGCTCGGGCACCCTCAGAGACAAAAGGTTGAAGCGCTCTGCTTCGCCCATCAGGCGATTGAGCGTCGACCTTGAAGTGGTGGCACTCA
>VFQS010004516.1_pt1 | contig 10042 bp, 5 predicted proteins | sample 3512361 | NCBI WGS metagenome assembly VFQS01 (sample SAMN10412375, study PRJNA504923) | tailings metagenome | isolation source: Relicate 1 Philex TSF3 active mining | place: Philippines | reverse complement strand
CCGCAATCCCTGCGTGATGAAATAATAGAATGCTGGAACACGATGTTTTACGCGAAATCGTAAATAATAAATAATATAATATAATAATACGATTGTTATAATATTATATATCACCTTCGCATCACTTTACTATGGCATCTACACGAAACAAGAATACACGTCCCGATTTTAAAATTGAGCAAAACGCTCAAAACCTTGCGCGCAATTATGTTGCGTTTGAAAACAGTTATGCTGGCAAGGCCTACGCTCCCGCTCTCGCATTTGAAAGTGTTGGCATCCTCCCCACCAAGATGTCTCGTGAGCATTTTGCGCGTAATTCTGTGGATATTGAATCCGCGTTATTCGGCATTAACTCGACGAACCTTGTTGAACCACAGGCGCCGGTTGTTCCTCAGTTGAAGCAACTACCGGAGGTGAAGTTTTTTGACAGAATGGCGATGTTCATGCCGGAACCGCTGGTGGTGGAGAAGGCTGCGAGGCCGTTTCAGCATGCGGAGGCGAAGCTCTTTTAGGGGGAGGCGATGGCTGAAATTATTTTAATCTGTGTGTAATGTATAGAGAGAATATGACTGAGGTAAGTGAAGGCACAGTTGATGGAACTCTTATACCACACATCATACCAGACTATCAATCCTTTCAAGATTATATTTCAGGAATACCGAAATATAGTGGTAATATTATTCCACCAATCTTAACAAGAAAAAGAAGAATACTTAGCTATGACTGGCACTATTTTGATTTAAAGTCTTTTTTACAACATTTTGGTCAATATCATGTATCAGAATCGTGGGTTGTAGCTGGTCTTTTAGCTGAAACGGGTATAAACGGCGATATCCCTGTATTTGGGCCTGTTATTGCTGGTATTAAAGCTGTCAAGGAGAATGTGTGTAAAAAACAGATTCTTTGTAAAAAATTCAAAGATAAGATTGTATTTTTGATTAATGTTACTGATAGCAAGAAAGATGGATTAAATACGAAGTATTCAGACTGTATTATGATTATAGACGCCTCCACACTTAACCCGTCCACGCCGAACGGGTTTCATATGTCACCACCACGCATGGCTGTTCCTGCTGGTGGTTTCGTTGAGCCCCTGTCGCAACGCGCCGCAGACGTTGTAAAAGTTAAAATCTTTAAATTATCACGACATGGTAGTAGTGATCAATCAGATATTCAATTACAGGAGGAGAGACCTACTTCTCTTACAGATATAATGAATACATTATCCGGTCAATATACTTATGTTATAGATCCTAATATAGCTTCTCAATCTAATACCGTTGAATGGTTTAGAAATATGACGCTTAAAGATATTAATGATCTAATTGAAAAAAATATTGCTCAACTGGCCAGAGGAGGTAAAATTCGTTCATCGAAACCACGCGTAACTAAAACTCGTAAATCAATCAAACGTCGTCGTCAGCAACGACGACGAAAAACATCTAGAAAATAATTATACATGTCTAAGTTAAACATTCGGTTGGATTCCATTATGCTTTGTTTTTCTTCATTCACACCCAAATACGTTCCAGTTCAGCTTCCACCAAAAGATATGTATTGACACAACAGATATCAAACGTAAAAACTAACATAAAACTATTTTCTCCAATACTATCATAAAACGCTCTTTGAACCCCTTACTCACTCTCTCGCTCGCTCACTTCGATGCAAACGATCAGTATCCCTAACCCTAACCCCCGCACTTCTCCCGCGGGTTTCTCCGGTTCGTTCAACGCCAACAACAACGGCTACAGCGGAACCGGCCGTGTCACTGTCGGTGGCCCAAACCGAAGCGTTTGGGCTGAAGGCCAAGTCGGCGGTAGTTGGTCTGGCCGCCCCAGTTTTGGCGGAATGGTCGGTGGAACCATCCGTTTTTAGGCGTCATTCGATTCGAAATCGACACGATACGATTCCCGTGATAAATAATATACGATTATATTAGTTATTACGTGTTGGCATGAAATCACGAAAAAAGGTATCGCGTAAAAAAGCGGCACCGCATAAAACAAGATCACGACGCAGTCGCGTTCGCACTAACCGCCGAACAAAACGTGGCGGTATGATACGTTCGGTACGCGCAGTAGCAGGCACGCTACTCTATCACGATATACTTCCGCTGCTATCACGTGCTAGTGTCAATATACATTTTGGTCGAGAACCAACACCGGATGAACATGCTATTACGACAAAAAATGAACGTTTTTATAAAACGATACTAGATTTTCCAGTTGATAACGGTATAAAAAACAGTATCGAAGAGTTACGCAAAGATCTGGAACATCCGGTGAAAACAGCGGATAAAATGAAGTCAATAAAAGAAAAATACGACGCAATAATAAAGAAATTAGACGAAGAAAAGAAAAAGCAACATGCTAAGCAAGCGCGAGAGTTGATGGTTGTAGGAAAACCATTTACACCTCAGAACCAAGGAGGACTTCTTTCTTCTGTTGTTAATGTAGGTCCTGGTGCTGCTTCTGGTGATGATTCGCCAATCGCATCAATTATCAATCCACCATTTTATTCACCAAATCTCAAACGTTATCCACATTATTCGACACAAAGAGAAACATCAACAAATCCACTTTCTAAAAGTGATATTCGACCATCAGATGATAATAAACTACAAATTACCGGCACACCACTTAGACCATTTAATCCTGATGTATCAATAATTTCGCCCTATTCTCAGCCACCGCCGAGTGTTAGACAAAAAAACCTAAAGTCCTTATTAATAAGCCCGAGTCGTGGTCCTTCTAAACAATTGAACTTTAATGAGGACAATGAGGACAATGAGGAGGAGGAAGAGGAGGAGGATGACGGTGCCCTATAACCTTGAATACGTTCTTCCGAAATATTTGTCCAACTGTCCAACAAACACGTCACCATTCGCCACTTGACGTGGTGTCGGGATACTTGTATGCGTGACTTCCGTCACGAGCACCTTTTTGTCGCCTTGTAACCAGTAACAATACGGCGGGCTCGTAATGACCTTACCATTAAACTTATGATGGCTCGGACACGATACACGCATGGCTTGTGCTGCTTCCGAATACCAACCGAAAAATACCGTTGTGTCTTCTGGGTAAGGTGTAGATGGAGGTGTGGCTGGAGGAATCTTGTTGGATGAAGATCGAGACATGTTGTGTCGTATCACGTAGGGAATCGTCGCGTTGTTAATTCTAATGCTTTGATAATAATATGATAATATTATCAAATGATTTCAATTTTACCTTTACCGCAGATTACTCATCCACGTCCAATCCAGCAAACTGGTTTTGAACCTTCACACTTCCGGTTGTCTTTGACCCTTTCACACGAACGTCATCGTTTGTTACATTCTCATCAGACGATGACCTGGGAGGAATTTGAACAGAAAGTGAAGGAACCGAACGTCCCCCTCTTGAAGCACGCGAGTTTCTAAATCCACTTTTCGCGTCGGCACTATTATCTCCCTTTTGATGTGATCGAACGATTTGTTTCTTCGGCTGCTTTTGAAATGTGTTGGCTCTGTCATCAGACTTCGACGCACTATCGCGAAGAGGCAAAGGTGTAGCAATGACACATGCCAGTTGTTGCGCCACAGCCAATTGATTCACGTACTCGATTATGGTATGTTTTGTTACAAAAACGCCGTTCTCTTTCATCTTCGCCAAATAGATATCATAGTGAAGCTTATACATATGAATCTTCAATTCACGGTCATACTCTTTCAAAGGTTTCGCATTCTTCTTTACGTAATGCTCAATATACGCGTCGTACAACTTTTGTGTATATTCGTGAAGACGTTCGCGAATCTGCTGAAAGGCGCGAGAATGCTGAGGATGATACTTCAAATACTCATCAATCGCGCGATCTTTACGCAACTGAAGATACTGGGCCGCTAGTTTTTGCTCCATTCCCTTGCGCTTCTTGACAGTCTCGTATTTGGGATTACGCTTCTTATAGCAGAAGCCAGTATCTTTATCCACAAAGACAACACCGGGCAAAGAAACACTACGGGTATCAGCCGACGCATACAACTTGCAGTAATCTTCTACGGTGTGAGTAGCTTCAGTCGTAGTTTCATCGGATACACATGTGAGCGTTGAAGGCATATGGGAAACTGAACCACCGAAATTCTTGGAAAAGATATCGCGGTCAATACGAACCGCATTCACGCCAACTCCAGCGGTGGGATCGACCTGAGACAATTCATATACCGCAACCAGATACAACTTTGGTACCGTAATGTTATTGACAATTTGATTCTTTGGATGCTGGACAACACAAGAATAGCAGTATTTCTTGGGGATTGTATCAAGTCCGCCTGGAATCAAACTCAAAACGTCACAAACACGACGGCGCAAAACCTCCTTCACACCCAACTTCTGAAATCCGCGTGGTTCATCTGCTGCGCCGGACGCCTCTTCTTTATCGACATCACCTGATTCAACAGCAGCCTCTCCCGCTCCCGCCAACTGCGCCTCTGCCTCCGCTTGAATAATATGGTCAAATGACACTTCACCGACCCAACTTTTTGTAGCCATATACCACTTTCCACTATTTTGCTGGCCATCCTTCCAAAACAAATTCACCATGATTCCTTCTACCAATTCTTCCGCAGTTAGGTTGCTGCCGGCCGAATTTACTTCATGACTCTTCAATTCATCACTCAAAGTAAGCATCTTCGGAGGCGCGACGCAACAAATATTACCATCCGAATCAAAGACCACCGAACGAAACCTTCCCACAGTAGAATATTGCTCAGCGGTCAATTTAGCACGATCATATTTTAGTGTATAAAATCCATCCGCCGCCGACGAAGTCATGTCAGTTTTAGAGAAGTGAAGTAGAAACCCTCGATCAGAACACCAATCACGTCCTTCGTTATTTTCAAAAGATTTTGACTTCACCTTTTCAACGAAGTCTTTCAAGTCAGGGAATTCAGCGTTGGATATAGAAAACATGATGATCAGTAACTATATTATCATATAAGTAATCTTTATATCGGTTATTTGGTTATTCGGTTATTATGTTATAAACACATTTTTGTAAAGATCAAATTATACACCATAAATTATACATCACAAAATATATAGATATAATAGTAGCTATATATATCATAACATGGATTTTGAACCGGTTGATATTCAAGACCCATCCCAAGAAGAGGCGTATGAAGATCCACAGCAAGATCCAGAAGAGCAAGATGAATCCGGTGATGAAACCGAGGCTCTTTCTTTAACGATTGAACTCGGTGATATTATCCAAATCGTCGCGCCAACGCATCAAGAAATACATGATCACATCTTTTTAGTTGATTATGTTTCATCTCGTAAAATCAAACTGATCGATGCTGATTCTCTCGAAAAGACCGTTTTGAAACTTGACGCAACCGGACAACTTACCGATGAAAGTATAACCACGATTAAACTTTTAAGCAGAGCGGATGAAAAAGGTTATGCGCGGCAAAATAATTTAGTCGTCTCTACTTGGGTGGATATTCGATTCGGTGGCGACGTTCCGGCAATTATTACCGGTATGATCACAAACCTTGAAGAAGACATGATTGAAATCCGGACTTATCCTGAAGATGAAATGATATACATTAATTTTGAATATATGGGTATCCCTGAAAATATACCGATAGAAGAAATCAAGATTCGTCCTCCACCCGCAGCATTTGCTGCTGAATCGGCCGCGGCGGCGTCGGCATCGGGCGAAGAAGGAGGGCAAGCTGATGAGGCCGGATTTTTAACGATGGGCATGGACGCTCTTGCCGGAGTTTCTGGACCTCTCACGCCGAGAGAACAGCGTAGAAGAGAAAGGCAACTTGCGCGCGGACAAGAACCCGAAGAAGACATCAAAGAGCAACCGGTTGGTGAATCCGAACATACGGTGCTTGGTTCGTCTGTCGCTGCATCTACCGCCGTTTCCGCCGCTGGCGTTCCAGTATCGACACTCCGAGAGAAATTACGATCGATACTCATCGACGCAGACCAAATCGAAGTAGGAGAAGAATTGGATGTTCTCGTCCAAACGGTTGATATTCCTGACGAGAATCGCCGTTTTAATTTAGATAAGCAGTGTGATGATTTATTGGACGCACTTATTACGAATGTTCCTTCTCTCGAAAAAACCAGGTCGGTGATGGGTCATATTCAAAGGATGGTGCTTCGTTTTCGCGAATTGCGTCATAAATTCTCTCAGTTTGATGAAAATGGCAATCCAACCGTTCCACCGCATAAGAGCGCACTCTATCGCCCGCTTGTCGAAACACTCATGCGTATGGACCATGCGCTTCGTTGGATTATACCGGTCGTTCGAACGAAAAAGGTGATCTATGATATACCGATCGATGAGCGAACCGCATCTGAAATGGATATTGTGCCTCGTCTTATACAGGAAGAACGAGAGACCGAGAATCAACTTCAACGCCAGTGGCATGATGGTTCGCTGACATATGCTCAATATATGACAAATCTCTCGGGACGTCATTTCACGCCTTCTTATGAGCCGCGATATACACATGATGTTATTAGTTCGCGTCAAGTAAATGAGAATATCACCGCGGTGATCGATAATTTGGACGACTTTTACTCATCAGTTGTAAATAACGAAGAAGTAAAGCGCCGTCGGTTTGTCACGCAAAAATATAATCTTGGATTATCAAAGGTTCGACAACATACCGCCTCCTTATCATCCGAGGCTGGCGTCGCTCAGACCACCGCAATTTTAAAACGAACAACTGATTTCACAAATCTAACCCCAAATGACCGAATAAATATCGTTGGGTTCATGACATTTCCAGAACCAGTTATGAATTATTCCCGTATATCCCTTCCAAGTATCAACATTCTTGACAAATCCGACCTCAATACAAAGCATGTTCATTATTGGGATATGTTGCGCCAGATGATGTCGATCACAACCCATGATGTCCAAAACTTGGATACACCACTCGATTTGAACGCGCATTCTCTACTTCATGAAATCAAACAATTTGTACTTGAACCAGAAGCGGTAAGTGGAAATGGAGCAGGATCCGCAGCGGTGATGAACGATCGGGAAAAATACCGGAAGTTTCTTGAAGTTATTATACCGAAAACGCGTAATATTTTTGAAATGATGCGTCAGTATATCCACGGCCGCCTTACACTTCAAGATGTTCTCGCATTTATCGAACCGTTTCTTGTCTATCAAGAAGATCTGAATGTCAAACAATATGATGAAATCGTCACATTTTTATATGAACGTGTGCTTGAATACAAGCGGAATTATGCGACGAATTTTCGTAAGTTCGGGCGTCTGCGTTCCTATCACTACAACGTGCGTTACATGGGTGTTAGTATGATATACAAACTGATTGCGACGGGGCGAATGATGGACGCGGATGTGTTCAAAGCATATGGACTTTTAGACACACAGGTTCGTTCCGCAACAACCGCGCCGCCTGGTTCTTCTGGCGGTTTTGATGAACGTCAGCGTCAGCAGATGCGTGGTCGTGCGTATGCGGCTGGTTTGGCAGAACAAACTGAATACAACGAACACTTGTTGTCATCATCTGAACTTCTCTCGCGCATGCTTGCGTTGGATTATGCGAAATTATATATGGATGCGGTTGCCATCACAACAACTGACCTGATTACACCGTTTGATTTTAATCTTGTCCTTGGCGAACAAAGTCAAAAGTTGCGTGATCTGGGGGCGATGCGTGGAGGTGCGCCTGGGGGGGATGGTGGTGGTGGTGCCGCCGCTTCCGCTTCTCCCAAACGTTTGAATATGGTTCTTGCGAAGAACTATCCGAATCAAGAAGCTGTTGAAGAAGATAACGACAGCGACCAACCTGTATTTTTCGATAAGAAATATGATACTACGGATTACGACTTTTTGGAATCATATCGTGAACAACAAGAATCGATGAGCAACGTTGATTTTTCCATGTTTTTAGTGGATGAACTTATTAAAAAGAAGAAGATGACTTATGAGAATGCGAAGAAAGAAGCCGAAGCAATCATGATTGGTCCAGGTATGCGGCCAGTTAGTGATGGCGACTATGCGGTCGTGGAAGAAGAAGAATATGTTGAACCTGTTATGTCGCATACAAGTCGTCAAGGATTTCCGAGTGAAGATGATGACATGGGAACAACACAAACTCGGTTTTTATACTATAAACGCGAAAACGGCAAATGGGTTCGTGATACAAGTATTCCTGATGTAATTCCTAGTAGTGACGTGAATTATTTTTGTAATGTGAATCGTAGCTGTATTCCTTTGGCGATGGACGCAACTCGGGATTTAATGTCTCAAATGAGCGAAATCGAAGGCGCGCCAAAAAATGCGATGACACATGTCGATGCGAAAGAAGGAACCGAAGCAATCAAAAAGGCGTTCTTAGACAAGATGAAGGCGGAATTTGATGTCAAGTATCAGGTTACTCGAGAGAATTTCATGGAGTTTGTGAATAAAAAGTTCGAGTATGACTTGAAAAATATTGCGCGGATTAGTGAAATACAGCACAAGGAATTTTACAAATACAACGACCGGAAATATAAACTTGGGTTTCATTCGGTTACGGGTGCCGGTGCTGACGCCGATGCCGACGCTGAAGGCGATATCGACGCGATCATTTCACCGATGGAACCTCTGAAAGATAAGATTATCGCCCAAACCGATTTTGTGAAGCGCCAGCATGATATCCTTCAGTTTATTACCAGCTTTACCCGTAAGGCGAATGAAATCATGGATGAAGACCCCAATTGGTTATATTGTATCAAATCAAACGCAAAACTGTTGCCTTCATTTTATGAAGCGATCGCAGTTGCGTTTCTTCAGGGCTCAAGTGGCGCGAATTCCTTATCAGTTGTCATCGATACGATATGTAAAGAACGCGGCACGATAAGTGACGACGGTGAAGCATGGGTCGATAAATATAGCGGTGCGCTCATCAAGAAAATCGAACACGTTACAGAAGAAGGATTTGATGAGGCGGGGTTTCGACTTGTTACGAGAGATATTATCGAGGCTGATCTTGGCGAAGGTGTGTTAAATGTCGCAAAACCTGTCGGAGCTGGTGCGGCAAAAACCGGCGGCGAGGCCGGACTTCATGGCATGAGTATCTTGGAAAAGTATGATAGTCCGAATGCGCGTATCATCAACAATATTGTAACCACGATGACCGGATATATGGGAATTGATTTACACAGCGAACGTGAGTTTATTATTCAGCAGACCCTCGCTCTTCTTGAAACGTCGGTTCCTACGGAAGAAAAATACCGCGAGAAATCCGAACGCATGTTTCGAGAGAAGGGAAAACACCTTCCGCCGTATAAGGAAATCTTTTTCCAAACGCTGTTGCTTCTAACACTTTGTTATCTCGGAATTTCGATTCAGTGTGTAATACCCTCACCAAAAACGCGCAAAACACACGCTGGTTGTATTCGTTCTTTTTCAGGATACCCGATTGATGGCGACGGCGATGTGAGCGGGCTCATGTATATCGCATGTATTGCGTATAAGATCAAGACGAGTATCGAGCCATGGAATACGTTGAAATCATTCAAGAAGGAAGGCGATATTCTAGCAAAGATGAAGACGTTGATGGACACGACGATTCTTACCAAACCGGCTATCAAAGAGCGACTACAATTCAAGCGCGATTATTTGCGACAGGGTAGCGCGGGCGCGGGCGGCGAAGCCGTCCCCGAAAATCTCTCGATCTTACGTTGGGATAACTTTATGCCGCCAATGAAATCTCTCGATAACATGCCGACACCTCAGAATGTTGCGGCGGATTTTACGAATCAGCTGATTACAGATATGAAACGCGGGTATCATGGTCAGCATGACAAACTCGCGGTTCTCGAAAGTAAGTGTCAATATTTCGGTCTTTCAATTCAACAGATGATCCATCATATCGTCAAAAACAGTAGTCCGTTACTTCTGAATATGGCGAGCGAGCCCTTCCTTGAAAATGCGTGTTGTAACGAACCGGTTGATCGTCGTAGCAAACGTGTGATCGATTATTTCATGGAACGCGAGCAAAATATACATCATCATAACC
>VFQS010004515.1_pt1 | contig 10045 bp, 9 predicted proteins | sample 3512361 | NCBI WGS metagenome assembly VFQS01 (sample SAMN10412375, study PRJNA504923) | tailings metagenome | isolation source: Relicate 1 Philex TSF3 active mining | place: Philippines | reverse complement strand
CCCCAAAACCCCAAAACCCCGTGCTATAAAAGGAGAGATAAATAAAAGATTTATATTAATAAACTTAAAGTATATGGAAGGCAAACAAAGGTTAGGCAGGTCTCAGTCTTAACCATAAGACACAGCTCTAAGTGTCGAGGAAATCGATGCATAGATCCAAAAGATCAAAAGCAGGTACAAGGAGGTAGACAGCAACAACGGTAGTCTCAACAGCGAGGATATAGAAGCGGAGCTTGGGATGATCGAAGATTAGATCTAAGAAAATGAGGGCGATGCCTCGAAACTTGCTAAGCTCAACCAGAGCAAAGACTTGATAAATCAGCACAAAAGTCTCAAAGTGATGAGGGTTGAGTCATTAGAATTAGAAAAAATAAGGGCAGATGAGTCGACATTCTACAGAAACTAACTCTTGATGCTAGAGAGGGTGTGCTTTGAGAAGTTTAGCATGCAGATCGGTGAAACATCTGTGTCTCACCTCTTAGACTAATTTCCGGCGTCCAGCCAACTCCCTCCCGAAATAAAATAAAATGTCTCTGAAAAGTTAGAGGTTATTTAGGGAAAAATACATGAAATCACAGAACTGATGGAAATTCAAGAAATAGAAATTTTCAATCATAAAGAAATCAATGATAGGATTCGAGAGAACAAAGCTGCTCTTAAGGATATCGATTAAGTAAAATTCAAGAGCGACTTCAATGAGGTGGCGAATTCGATCGAATAGCTCTAAAAGATATAGGAACTCTAAGCAGAGATTAAAAAGTTGGTTAATCAACAATAAGATATGCCTGGTTCAGATGGTGGGATGCAATTGATGAATCCTGAGGAAATCGAGTTTCTTGAGATCTTGGATGAGATAATGTACTACAATGATATTCACGATGGGTGCTTTGAGAAGCATTTGACAGCTGTTTTGTACGCACTTTATTTCAAGACAGCAAAAATAACCGATGAAAATTAAGAAAAAATTTTTAAGTCTTTAGGTAATAGCCTAAAAAATCCAGAAGAACTTGAATAAATAATTATAAATGGACCTAAGAGGCTTAGAGAGCTGCTTATTGTTGAGAAAATAGATAATCCTGCAATTCGTGAGCATTTCAGAAATATCCCTGAAATTTTATCGACCAAGGATAAAGAACAAATGTTGGTCACAAAAAAAGTGCTCTGGAATGTTTTGTCAGAATTCCGAAAATTTCACATGATAAAATTTTTCGACTACTGCAATCAGGTAGAAGTTGCAGCTTAAAAAATTAAAGACTAAGAAATAATCTTCTTGATGGGCACCTCCGGATGTGGAAAGTCTACCAGTATATAATACCTGTGCGGATCAGAGATGTACTTAACTAAGATTAACGGCCTTGAACACATCGGATTTAGAAATGTTAAAAATCCTGATCTCTTAAAGGTAACATGTAGTCCTTTTGCTCGCTCAGAAACTAGGTTTATAAAGATAATCGAAATTGAAGTTAAGGGTAAATATGGCTCGCCCATCAAAGCTACTCTGGTTGACTCGCCAGGCCTCTTCGATACTTAGAACGTCGAAATCGATGTCTCAAATTAGCTCGGAATCCATAAAGCTATAGCGAAATCCAAATCGATCAAGCCTCTGATCATTCTAAGTCTCAAAAAGTTTGGAGATCGAGGAGATGAATTTAAAGAAATTCTAAGCTTCTATGCAACAATGATCAAAGACTTGGATCTTCTTTCACAATTTCATTTCTTCTTTACTCATCCAGATCCAAATAAGATCAGCACAGTTGATTAGATTGGCAACCAGCTCTAAGACTACTTAGAAACTGAAAATGAGAAGCTTACTGGAAAAAGAGATGGAGTGATCAAGTTTTTAGATGCCATTCTCGAAAAGATAATGTCTAACTAAATCAGAATTATCGATCCATTAAATAGTGACGAAGTTTATTCAATTATCAAAAACATTAGTACTTCAAAGGCAATTTAGTAGCCCGAGTTAGTGTTTTAGGAAGCTATATTGCCATAGTCTAGAATATGTATTGTGGAGCAGTTCAAAATTCACGAGAAAGATATTTTTCACGCTTTGAAGAGCACCTTGAATGTCTAATTTGCAATCTATAAGCTGAGTTAGCTCAAATAATTTACTGAGATATTCGCAAATGAACAAGACTATAAGTAGAGATATGAAGCTCTCCTCTATTAAATTGTCAAGATTCTCAATGATAACTATAAGGAAGTCCAAACAAGAATCTCGAAGGCAATGCTACCCGAAAATAATCTCGAGATAGAAGATGTGGAGTTTATAATAAAAAATTATAATTACGCACTCAAGCTTGAACTAGTACGAACGAACTATTTGACAGATTTGATGCAGAATGATAGGCCAGTTCTAGTTTATTCAGCCCAATAAATAATCGAAGAAGTAGTCATTCAAGCTAAGAAAAATTCCGTTCAACTAGGAAATGGAGAAAAGTGTCACCAAATTGACTCCTAGGTTCTTTAAAAATACTCAAACAAACTAGACTTGCTAGCAACTACCAATTTCAAAGGGATCATAGACCTTAGAAAAGTAATTCTTGATGATTTGACCGGATATCTCAAAAAGAATGTAGATGAATTTTATCAAAAGATTTTCTAGTTCATCTCTGTTGATGATAAGCTGGAAATGAAAATTGACTAGAATGATCTTGAACTTAAATTCTTCAAAGATTTAGCACAATTTTTCGATTAGTTGTACAGATCACAACAACTTAAATAAAATTAAGAGAGGCAAAATGCTATTTAAAATGCACTAATGTTATTGAACAAAGATATCACTGAAAGATTAGAAGATATCGAGAACAAATAACTTAAAATTGTTTACTAGATGAAATAATCAACTGATAAAGACATTTATAACCTGAGAGGACTTTCAATTGTAGAACTCTAGAATGAATTAACATTCCAAATAACACCTTTATCAATAAAATTAATTAAGCAATACTACAATGCTCTAAATAAATTCAACTTAGCCCTCAAGATATTTCCAAAGCTTGATCTATATCTCTCAACAGATCTGAGGAAGAAAACTTTGTGCAAGATTCTTATTTACTGGTTCTATGTCTAAGAGGAAATACTTCGCAAATAAATCGATACCGAGAAGCAGCATCAGAAAATAAAGTCAATCTACGAGGAAACAACGATCTTGTACGAAGCTTAGATTATCAACAATGAAATATCAGGTAGGTATCAGAATTTGATAACAAATCTCCAAAATCTGGTGAATGAAAAGCAAGATAAGATCAAAGATATGCTCCCAAAGCTCGAGGCTGGAATTCAAGTCATTAAGGAGGCAGGCTTTCAAGGCTAAGGAGCAATGCCTGAGTTCACCTTGATTGATCTAAAAGATGCGGTTAGAACAATCAATGATTTGAAATGGGCAACGGGCTCTAAGGAGTTCCTTGAATCAAACAAGGCTATTTTAAAGGACAATCTATCGAGGCTTGTCGATATTATCCAAGATCAAATCAGGGATTAGAGGCTTGATATTGATAAATAAGAAAATTTCCGCAATGTGAGAACAGCATTCAAATTTATTGTAGACATATCTTAAATCGCCAGCATTCTTCAAATTGAACTTCCTAATACATCTCTGAAAGATTTTAAGCCTCAAATAATCTCTTCAATCTTGCAAATAAAAAAATTCTTATTAAGCAAGAGATAACAATCATAACCTAGCAAGCAAGAGGAGGAGGTTAAGGGAAAGGAATAAGCATAGTTTATGTCACAAGAATTAGACCAGGAAGATGTTTCATACCAACTTCTCAAGAGACATGAGTGCTCTAGGATTGAAAACTACATCAAATACCTCAAGGAAATTAAGTCTAATGAAATTCTCGTTCGCTCTATCGAGAAATATGATCATGGTTAAACTAAACCTAAAGACGAATCTTAAGAAAAAGGTCAAGATGCTGTTGAAGAAAAATCTCAGGTCGCTTCTTAAGACATAGAGATAGTGAAATAGATAAATTATCTTGACCAAGAAATGGAAAGGTTAATTAGGAGCTAGAATGATCTCATAAAGAATGGATTCGAGAATAATAAATAAATGATCGAAAAATATTCGGAATTAATCAACAAATTGCCTGCCGAAATGAATGATGATGATAAATCTCAAAAAATGCATGAAATCGCCTAGAGTCACTTAGTCGTCCCAGTCAATACTATCCAAGAATACTTCAAATTGTTCAGAATTCTCAAAACTAGTCATAAAGAATTATGGTCTTTACTAGACTAGTCGCAATAGATTGATGATGAACTTAAAACAGAAATCACATCAATTGCAGTCACTCTTCAATAGACTATAATGCAATCTGCAAATACTGCACCTCTTCTTCACAATAATTTGAGAATTCTATAGTACCTAAGACCTTTAGACCAATATCTTGAAAACAGAAATTTTGAAGAATATTATAACAAATGTTTTGTAAAGATAAATGATTTCAATACCGATATTGACAAAAAAATATGTGACTATATCAATGAACAGAATTATGAAGAAATCTTAGTCATTCTTAAATAATTAAAGAAAATGAATGATCCGTAATCACAGTAAAACATTGAAAAAATTCAAAAATTAGTTAAATCAAAATGCCGCGAATTGTATAATTCTATTGAAAGATCCTGCCGCTCTATGATACCACTTGATAAGGCTGAAGCATAGAAACTTAATAGTCAAGGAAATGAATTGCTTTTAATAATAGAGGATATTGAATGGAAGATACACATTGATGAAGCGTACGAAAGATCAAAAAGTGCAATCAGTGCTTTCTAAAAAAAGCTAATATCAGATAATGATTCAAATTATAAATCAATAAACTTTTTAATTGATAGATATCAATTCCATACTGCATTTGATCAGATCTAAGCTTAAAAGAACATTTTTAGAACGATTGATTAAAGTAAAGACGTATCCTGTGATTAGATCATTAAGAAAATCAAGGAACTGGAAGAAAAATTAGAGAAAAAACTAATGAATATTCATGAAGACTTTACAGTTGATATGACTCTGGATAAATTGATAAATAAAAGGCCCAGAGAAATATATGAAATCTTAGAAATGTCCTCGAAAAAATATGCTTCACATTTCATGTTTAAGGAGGCATTCAACAATGTAGATAATGCACTTAAAAATATCTTACAATAGAAATTAGATTATCTTCAAAGTGCTGCAAATAGTGATAAATCTTTAGTGACGCTTAGAGAAAACAAATAAATTTGCATATAAATGCCTGAAGCAATCAAGAAAGATTTTAAATAACAGTTCGAGGACTTAGAATCAGATTTGAAGGCTAAAATGGCCGGTGAATAACAGATCCTCACTAAGTGCCTCGTTGATGGCTAGTAAGACATCTAAGAGGTCTAATAAACAATATCAAGACTTACTTTCAATATTGATGGGCAATCTCCTGAAATCAAGAACTACTTTAAAAAACAATGCAAGAAAGCTCAAGAATAGCTTAGTTCTAATATCTTAGAAGTTATTGATGTGAATCTCCCAAAACTATATCAATTCCAGAGGTATGACAAGGTAGAAGATATGCTGAAGGGATCAAACAATGAATTCGATTCCTTATGTAACAGCATTAATACAGTCTTCAGTTCTGCTGTCAGAAAGGTCGTTATTTCTATATAAGGGAAGCCTGATGACTAAGATGCTTCATCTCCCTCAATAGAATCAGCAAGATCAGGCAGAGGGATAGAAATTCAACAGATTTAATCTTTTGATAATAAAGAAGCATGCATCCTTTTAACTAGAATGATAGATCTTTACGCAAATAACTAACAACTTTGCCTGAAAATAGAAACAAATTTCAAAGCGGTTATAAATGAAATAATAAAAACCGCTGTTTATTAAATTAATGCGGCTAATAACGAGTTTAAGATTGCCCGTTAAAAAAATGAGGTCTCAAGATATTTTGATGTCATCAGACATTTAAAGAACAATGAAATCTGGTTTAAAGTATTCACAGAAAATAAAGTTGAAAGTTATTATTCAAAAGAAACAAATGAAGAATCCAAGAAAACCTACCACAGCTTTAGACAATTGTACAACTAAGCTAATTACAAAATTTTTTGCTCTCAGATTCAACCTTCAATTGTGGAGGCAGGTAAATATTTTGAAGATCTAAAATTGATGAACCAATAAACTAAAAATCAGATAAAAGAAAGAGCTATATTTTACGAAACTACCAACATTCACATCTTAGTTTTACAACAATCAGTAGAATTTGCTCCAGATTTCAAAGGTGTAATTGATGTAGAATAAATAAATGATAAGGTTTAATCAAACATCAAAAATTAAATAGATACCATAATCAATGATGCGAGATCAAAAGCGGATAATGACAAAGTTCTCACTGTCTATTAGAATGTTAAAGACTTGGATGACTTGCTTAAAAATCTCGAAGTCATATCTCAGAATCTTCAATTAGAACAGAGCGCCATAACCCACATAAAACAGTAGAAAGAGAAGGTGAAGGACGTACTTAAGACCAAGGTAAATAATGCCATGAAAGAATCTATAAATGGGTTGTAAATTGAGAAAGGAAACGTCAATATTAATTTAGAATAGATAACTAAAAAACTTATAGTAATTCAAACCTTGAGCAATGTAGAAATCATTAAAGAGAATTGCATCGAATCTATCGGTGATGTAATTAAGACCATGGAAGAAGCTAAAGAAAAGTTGTTGAGTGACCCAGCAACGAAGTCTAAGGCAGATTTCTTGTTTGATGTCGGTAAAACACTCAAAAAAAATACCGAAGGTGCAAAGATTATATAATAATTCCCTGAATTTGAAGGGATCAATAGAGCACTTACTGCTGAAAAGTATCCTAAAAAAGATGTTAACTATGTCCTCGATAATTTGCAGTACTATGATGGCGAAAAAGTTGTTCCAGTATCTAAATCAGATAAAGAATATTTGCTTACTTACTTCAATCAATTTAATAAGATATATAAAGAATGCCTTAACGAGTTTTTAACTCCGCTTGAAGATGTACCGTAAAACTTACAAATTTTGAAATAAAAAGTGTTCGAAAAGACTAAAAGAAAAGGCGATATTGATAAAGCAACACTAAGTGATTTGCCAGAAATTATTGCACTATTGTTTGCGATATTCACAATTTAAGATTCAGTAACTTGCTTCCATAAGATCTAAAAGAATGGTAAATTAGATGGAGGTGAAGTCTATTTATTGCAGCCTCATGCTGGACAAATCATTGCATTATTCAGGATCTTGGGACTAGGTCACCCTCAAATAACAACAGCTAAGTTCACTTAGGATCCAAAAAAGACTGAGGCAATTAAAAAACATATCAGCAAGGGCAAGCAGCTCATTTTCGATAACTTAGCTCAAATCAAGACTGGAGAAGGAAAGTCCTACACTCTGGGAATCTTAAGTACTGTTTTTGCCCTTTGGGGATTTGATGTAAACTGCGCCAGCTACAGTGAGTATCTTAGTTATCGCGATTTCCAAAGTTTCGTAAAATTCTTTGAATTTCTTGGCATAAAAAAGCATATATGCTACAGTACGTTCAACAAAATCTGCGAAGACTTCATCAATCAAAATGGAGATGTCAGATAAATTGTCCTCAAGCGCATCTTGAATAATCCTTAAGAATAAATTAAGATGATACAAGAAGAGAATCAAGGAAGGGGTGGAGACAAAGATGCTGTATAGAGACCTCAGATTCTTCTAATCGATGAAGTTGACGTCTTCTTCGGGTCCAATTTCTTCGGTAAAATGTTTTCACCTACAACTAAAATAAGATGCCCCTAAGTTACTGCATTACTCGATTACATCTGGCAGCAGAGAAATAATAGACTTAGCTTTTCTAGTTTAAGGTAATCATAACAATATTAGGATTGCAAAGCTCTTTTCAAAAATGAATATGCTAAACTCTTTGACACTTCATGCAAAGACATGCTTTTTGATGTTCAGAATTTCATGGGCCATGGCTATAAAGTAGTAAATCAGAGAATCGGCTATATTTATCAAGACTAAATCTCTTACACGATGAATTTCGGTTATAAAACAATATTTGCCAATTATTATGAACGTTCTCAGGAAACAATCTTGTAAGAGCATCTTGATAAATCAAAAGCCATCTCAATTCAATGTTCACAGTTCAGTTACTCTGAAGTACCTATTTAATTCGTCCTGACCCTTGGTGTAACGGGCACACTTTAAGCTTTGTCAGCTTCTGAATTAACAATTGTAAAGAATACCTTCTAAATTTAAAACTTCACATATATTCCCTCTGTCTATGGAGCTAGCAATCTAGATTGGGAAAGGAGAGGAAATCGTATTCAAGTTGTAAACTAAGACGATTTTTATGATACTATCCTTCGAGAAATATAAGATAATCTGCAAAGTATTAAATCTAATAAACCGATATAGTAGGCAAGTCAAAACCAAGAGGAGGCTAAAGGATCTAATCCGGTAGATAGCTAATTGTCGTAATTCTCACTCGAGGAAACAAGCGGGAAAAATCGGGCAGTGCTAGTCTTTTTCGAAAACGAGACTAAGCTGCAACAATTCAGAAATTCAAAGAATATATTCAACAAGCTTGCGCATAAAACTCTTACTGAGCAGATTGAAACAATTGAGGAGAAAGAAGAAATCGTGACGAATGCCACCTATCCTAGGTCCGTTACATTCGCAACTCCCAATTTCGGAAGAGGCACTGACTTTATCTGTAGAGATATTGAGGTTGAAATGAATGGAGGGCTACATGTTATCCTCACTTTTATGTCGACTCTTTAGTCTGAATTTGTCCAAATTTAAGGAAGGACTGCTCGCCAAGGAAACAAGGGCTCTTTCTCAATGGTATTGCTTGATGAGGATCTCAAGAGTTTTAATATTAGCTTGCTTGATAAAGATTTCGAAGGCTACTAAGATATTAAAGGTGATCCATGGGAAGTTTTAGTTCAAAAGAGAGAAGAATTATTGAAAAAGAGCAAACAAAACGAACTTGACGACATTGCAGAGATCAAAAAACTACACACAAAGAGCTTGGAAGTCAAAAATGTTTTGGCCGGATAGGGTTAAGACGACTTTATTTGCAAGTATCTCATCAGCATCAATAATGATAGAAAGCTTGATGGAACTCCAGTCAAGACCCTCATTCTGATGGATGCGACAGGCTCTATGTCCAATCTTCTCTAAAAAGCAAAGAACTCCGTTGCAATCATGTTTGAGCAAACCTCTGTCATATTGGAAGAGCATGGAATAAGTCCGGATATGGTTCTTCTACAATTCGCAGTTTACAGGAATTACTCAAGCGCCGTAAACCTTGTCTTGCAGCACTCAGCTTGGGAATCTAACCCAAAATCTTTGAGAACTTTCATGGAAGGAATCAGTGTCAGTGGTGGCATCTATGAAGAAGCAGTCGAGGTAGGCCTGAGTCATGCCGTTGATGAAGTCGCTGCAGGATAATAAAGTGATATTCCTCTGAGACAAGTGTTCTTGATTGGCGATGCCCCGCCTAATCCACCAAGTGATATCATAAGCAGGAGAGGTAATCAAAGCAAGTGGCAAGGCTCAAAGTTTGAGAAAGTAGTCTAATGGGACTAGGAAACAAATAAGCTTGCGAGCTTAAAGATACCAGTCCACTCCTTCTACGTTGCCGACTGGGCGAAAGACGATTTCCAGAAGATTTCGTCAATGACTGGCGGCACATGCCAATTCCTCGATGTCAACAACTAAGCAACCGGTCAGAAGATGCTTGTTACAATGTTCTCAACTCAAATCCTGCGGATGATCGGCGATCAATAGGGTAAAGGCAGCAATCTCGGCGCAGAAATGGCCAAGCAGTTTGTCTTGAGGTTCGGTTGATGATGAGTCATCTTCCTTACCAGAGTTACTCAGCTGGCATCCTCTCGGTTAAACAATCAATCTTCAAATCGTTCCATTTTATCTAAAAAGACATTTAAATATTTATATATCACTCTTTTTCTTTTCTTCTTTTATTAATTAATAATTTTCTTAATTACTCACATACTTCTAGCGGAAAGGGGTTTTGGGGTTTTGGGG
>VFQS010004514.1_pt1 | contig 10049 bp, 6 predicted proteins | sample 3512361 | NCBI WGS metagenome assembly VFQS01 (sample SAMN10412375, study PRJNA504923) | tailings metagenome | isolation source: Relicate 1 Philex TSF3 active mining | place: Philippines | reverse complement strand
GGTGTTGGCATTGGTGGGGTCAATGGCGATACAGAGGTCGTACCAGCCCTGGCCACCGCTGTCGCTGCCGTCCGACTCCCAGCCCATGAGATTTTGCGGGCCATTATACACGACCGGAAAGCTGGTTCCGCTGTTGGTAGAAGCGTAGTAACCCTGGAAACCGTTGTCGGAGGCATTGGATACGAGTACCCCCACCAGGTTGGGGTTATTGGCGCTCACGGCGATGGCGGTGCGGTCTCCTCCGCTGAACACGCCCACCTGGGTCCAGGTGCCCGACGCCCCAGTACTGGTGGAGCGATAGACCGACCCATCGGCACCGGCGTATACATACGTGGGGTCTCCCGGCTTGAATTCCAGGTCGTAGGCGCTGATATTGGTGACGACCTGGGTCCAGGTGGAGCCCCCATCAGTCGTGCGGAATATACCGCCGTTGGTGCCCACGAGGAGGGTGTTTGGGTCATTAGGGTGCATGACGATTTTATAGATGACCCAGTAGGTGGTGAGTACGAGTCCGGTGCTGGTCCATGTCGCACCTCCGTCCGTAGTTTTCAAAACCCCGTACGAGTAGGTATCCCCTCCATCTCCATCGCCAGTAGCCAGGTACATGACGTTGGTATTGTTGGGGTCTATGACCAGGCCTGTGGTGCCGATAGAGGTGAGGTTATCCGTCAGGGAGGTCCAGTTGCTGCCCCCGTTGGTGGTCTTCCAGAGGCCGCCGCCGGCAGTGCTGGCGAAGTACGTATTGCTGTTGGTGGGATGGAATGCAACCCTGTTGATGCGGCCGACACCTGCATAACCCCCATCGGAAGTAGTAGGCCCCAGGCTGGACCAGCTCGAGCCGGGCGCAGGCGCTGCGAGTCCGGGGCTGGTGATATAGGCGTTCCAGGACTGCTGCAACTGGTTGGCCGGCGGGAAGTCGCCGCTGGCGTTCACGCGGGTCTCCCAGTAGTTTTCCCATCGCTTCAGCGCTTTGAAGCCTTTGCCGCGCTGGTCTTTGAAAGCATCCAGTTTGGCATCACCGGCTGCTTTCATACTGTGGAAATTGGGTTTTTGGGGCCCGTTCGGCCTCTCTTTCCAGGGCTGTGCGGACAGCAGATTGGAAAGCAAAACCAGGGCGGAAAAGACAAGTAAGATTTTGCGGTACATGGTATATAGAGGTTAATGGCGATGATTTTGGATAAACAAACCCTAGGCTACATGCAGATACTAACTGCACGGAAGCTGGTTTGGGAATTGGACCCGTCAGAATTTTGAGGAAAGGAAATGCTTGTGGGAAGAGAAGAGGCCTGTTGCGAGGGGTTGCGAGGAGGAAAAAAGAGCCTTCTTTCCTCCTCGCAACCCCTCGCAGCAGGCTAACAAAAAGAATTGTTTTCAAAGCTACACTTTAATACGCAAGCCTGCACCGAAAGGGCACCAAACAGCCTCAACTTTAACGTATCTTAACACGAGGGAGGCGTCGGGTAGAAGCATCGGGAATCAAAACCGCTCTTTTTCACCTATGTAGCGGATAATTTCTTCCAATACCTGCGCCCCGGGGAGGCTGTGGCCCAGGCCCTCGGTGGTGACCATGCGCGAGCCTTTCCAGTTCTGGTGTATCGCGATGCCCTCGGCAAGGGGTACGAGGGAATCCGCTTTGTCGTGGATGAGGAGGCCGGGAATGGGGAGCGACTGCACGAAGCGCTGAAGGGAAAAATCGCGCATGTGCCAGCCGTACTTTTCGTGAAAAGTCTCTTGCATGCCCGCAAAGGTGCGTTTGTTCATATAGACCATGCGGCGGAAGGTATCCATGAGGTGCTCCAGCTCCGACGGACTGGACAGCAGCACCAGTCGCTCCGGGGCGATTTGGGGGAATCGGTAGAGCATGAACACCGCCGCCATACCTCCCGCGGAGTGGCCTACTACTACGCTGGGCGCGTATTGCGAACAGAGGGCATTCAGCACATCCGCATAGATGGCCACGTTGAAGATGGCCCCACCGGATTGGCCGTGCGCGGGGGCATCGGGTGCGAGGATGTCGTAGCCCTGCTCCCGGAGTGCGTACACCAGGGGTGCCCAGCGGCTGGCGTTGCTTTCCCATCCGTGGGCCAGCAATACCCTCGGTCCATTGCCCGGCCAGTGGAAGTAGCGGATGGTGTCGCCTCCTGTCTGCAGGGATTTTGGCTGCGAAAGGGCCAGTAACTCCTGGTTGTGGATGCGGCTCTTGGCGGCCCGGGGCCTGGAAAAGAGCTGTAGCGCTACCGCACCGGCCCTTTTTTTTGAAAAAAGGGCATACGCGTTGACTCCACTACCCACGGCAAAGAGCACAAGGGTAGAAATCAGAGTCCGTAGAGGAGTTGGAAGCATGTGGTCCTTTTGCAGTCAAAGATACGGTTGTAAATTAGGAGCTGTCGCTCCGAGGGTATGTAAAAATTCTCAGGAAAACTTCTATTTTTGATTCAGCGCAGGGTGGAGAGAGGCCTTTTGCCCCCCTGCGACAAGTTTATTGGACACATCCCCGTACACCAAGCCCGAATGTTATGCTGAGCCAATTATCGCCGGTGGACATCACCGTACTCATCCTGATGCTTTTGATCATGCCCACGGCGGGCGTTATCGTAGCGTGGCGGAAAAAGAGCGCTGAACAGTATTTTCTGGCCGGCCGCTCCATCCGTTGGTGGACGGTGGCGGGGTCTGTCTTTGGCACCAACATCAGTTCGTTCCATCTGATCGGCATGTTGGGGGTAGGCTACTCCATCGGGTTTGTGCAGGCGCACTACGAGATCGTGTTCCCCGCCATCCTGTTGATTTGCTATGTCTTTTTAGCTTCCTACCGAAAACTGGGGCTTTTCACCTTGTCGCGCTACCTGGAGATCCGCTACAACGAGGCGGCGAGATTGGTCTATACCATTTTGCTGGTGTTGATTATCCTGGTGCAGTTGGTGGGGGCGTTTTACGTGGGCAGTATCACCCTGCAGTGGCTGTTTGGCGGGGCGCATTTTTCAATCAGCTACCCCATGGGATTGCTGTTGATCGGACTGATTACCTGCAGCTATACTATCTGGGGAGGAATGGAATCCGTGGTGATCACCGACTCTATCCAGACCCTGATGATGCTGGCGGCGGGGATTACCGTGGCGTTTTTCACCTTCTCGCAGCCGGAAATCAACGGGTTTATGGGCTTGCTCGCTCTTGATGGCAATCAGCCGCTCGAGGCGCAAAAAATGCGGCTCTATTTGCCTACAGACCATCCCAACCTGCCCTGGACGGGCATTTTTACGGGATTGATGTTGCAGCACGCATTCAATTTCTCCACCAACCAATTCATCGTACAGCGCGCCCTGGCGGCCAGTTCGGATGAGGATGCACGCAAGGGGTTGATAGCCAGCGGTTTTTTAAAGCTTACCATCCCATTTTTTTCCATAGCTACCGGGATAGCGGCCTACTATCTCTTCCAGTCGCGCTTTGGGCAAATGGATTTCAACTCCGACAACACATTCCTGAAATTAGTCGAAACGGTGATTCCCTCCGGGGTCGGCCTGCACGGCATGATCCTGGCCGGCCTTACCGCCGCTACTTTTTCGTCGGTCGATTCGATGATGAACGCAGCGACAACCCTGCTCAGCGTGGACGTCTATCAAAAGTACGTCCACCCCGAAGCGCGGGAAAAGCAGCTCCTGCGGTTCAGCCGACTGGCCATTGTGGGCATGGTAGTGCTCTCTATAGCGGCTGCCTTGTACACCTACACGCCAGACCGCTCCAACAACTTTTTCCTGCGGGTGTCGGCGCAGCTTTCCTACTTTACGCCGGGTATCATGGCGGCCTTTTTTTACGGAGCGATTTCCCCCCGGGCCAGCGCCCGCGGGGCGGTACTGGCCATGGTGCTGGTGCCGGTGTTCGGCGTATCTCTGGAATGGGCGTACAAGCACTGGCTGCACCTCCTGCCAGGCGTTGAAGGCTGGCTGGGACCAAAGCTCAACTTCATGCACCGCATCGCCTGCAGCTTCCTCTTCGGGATGGCGGTGATTGCGGTGTTCCGGAGCAGCCCGGAGGCGGCGAAGGAGTCGGGGTATCACCGCCTCGACCTGCACCTGTCGGCACAGCGCCTGTTCCGCCGGGTGGGGGGATTTTTGCTGTTGCAACTCGTTTTTGTCGCCGTGGTGTACTGGACGCCGCTGAGCGCACGCCAGGTGGCACCGCTGGCGGCCCTGGCAATCCTGGCTTTTTTGCCTGGCCTCCTCAAAGGGGGCGATAAGCGCTTTTGGCAGGACGACCGATTTTATGCGGGGCTGCTGGTGGCCGCCTCGGTATGGATGTATTTCTTTTTTGCCTGAGATAGACTTGTAGCAAGGACCGATAAGTCTGTAAAACAGTATTTTATGCCTTCTATTTTAGAACGCGCCTATGGTGCGGAAGAGTTCCGCGATGCCGGCCATGCGTTGGTGGACGCGCTGGCCGATTATTTGGACCTCGTCAAGCGACGGGTGCCGGAGAAAGCAATCGAGTGGGTAGAGCCGGAAACGGCTACCCGCGCCTGGGAAGAGCGCCTAAAGGAGGGCGCCAGTCCTTTGGCCTTGTTCGAGTCGGTGCTCGCAGACAGCGTAAAGCTCCACCATCCGCGCTATATGGGGCATCAGATCAGTCCGGCCGCGCCGGTAGCCGCCCTGGCCGGGATGCTCAACGACTTCATAAACAATGGTATGGGCGTCTATGAGATGGGGGTTGCCGGTACCGCTATGGAACGCGCGGTCCTCGCGTCGGTGGCTCGTAAAATGGGCTTTGGCGAAAGCGCTGGCGGTATGCTGACCTCGGGCGGTACGCTGGCCAATGTGACGGCCCTGTTGGCGGCGCGAAGCATAAAAGCCAAAACGCATGTCTGGAAAGAAGGTGGCGCAGCTCCCCTGGCGCTCCTGGTGTCTGAAGAGGCCCACTATTGCGTGGACCGCGCCGTGCGCATCATGGGCTGGGGCGAGGGCGGCATCATCAAAGTGCCCTGCGACCAGCGCTTCGCCCTGCGCACCGAGTTGTTGGAGCCCCTGTACCGACAGGCCCTCGCACAGGGGAAAGAAGTTATCGCCGTCGTCGGTTCGGCCTGCTCTACCTCCACGGGGTCTTTCGACGACCTGGAGGCAATTGGCGCTTTTGCAGAGGCGCATGGCTTGTGGTTCCATGTGGATGGGGCACACGGCGCCGCCTGCGTCTATGCCCCGGGGTACCGACATCTCCTGCGCGGCCTGGAGCGGGCAGACAGCGTGACCATGGATTTCCACAAGATGCTCCTTACGCCTTCCCTGACGACGGCCCTGGTATTCAAACGGGAGAAAGACAGCTTCCGCACCTTCGCGCAAAAAGCCGAATACCTGCTGGATCAGGCGGGTGACGAAGATTGGTACAACCTGGCCAAACGCACATTCGAGTGCACCAAAACGATGATGAGCCTGCGGGCGTACACCCTGCTGCAGCAATACGGCGAAGGGCTGTTCGAGGAGTATATCACGAAAGTCAACGACCTCTGCGCCGCGTTTGCCGATATACTGGAATCCCGCCCGCACTGGCAAATCGCAACCCGCCCGTCGTGCAATATCCTGTGTTTCCGCTGTGTGCCTTCGGAAGGCCCGGAAGAATCGCACAACGCACTAAACGCACAAATCAGAGTGGATTTACTGCACGAAGGGCGGTTTTACATCGTACAGACCCAGCTCAGAGGCAAAATCTGGCTGCGCGTAACGCTCACCAACCCGTTTACGACGATAGAGGACTTGAAGGAGCTAATAACCCATATAGAGGAGCGGGCTCCCGTCAAGATACATCGTACGACTTGACGCCGGGGGTGGGTTGTTCCTCCCCTTCAGACGGGGCCGGCGGCGTAACCAGTACTTTCCAGAAGAAATAAATCGTAGCTGCCGTAACGATGAGGTTTGCCGAAATAAACATGGCAAGTGCAGGTGTGGACATGTGCTTTTTGTAAAAAGACGGAAATGCGCTGGCAGGTCACCCGATGGCACGTGCAGGAAGAAGCAGGCCGGCCTAATCCCTTGTGCTACCGAAGCAAACGAAGCCGTATCTGGGCATCTTTATCGCTAAATACCGCTCCGTGTTTCCGCAGTATTTTCACATCTTCCTCGCCGAGCTGGCTGTCGGGGTGCAGGGACCCCAGAGGGAGGCCCTGTAGGTAAAGCCCTTGCAGAGGCTGGATGCGGGCTATTTTTTTCATCGTTTTTTCGTCGGCGGTACCTGGAGGGGCGGTGAGTACATCAAAGGGAGCAGGGTCGGGGAAGGCCTGCAGGAAGGGCTCTTCGCCCGGGTTCCAGGTGTAGATACCTTCCGGGTAGCGCAGGAAGAGGAGTTTCCCATCGGCATGGTAGCGGATGTCCTGTATGTCGGCTAAATAGAGATATGGAAAGGCGTTGCTGTTTTCCTGGGTCAGGTGTTCCTGTTCTGTTTTTACACGGTCGGCGAAGATGCATATGCCGGAGGCGAGGTCCCATTCCTGCACCTCGCCCGTTTTGGATACAAAGAGTACGCGTTGTCCGTCCGGGCTGATGCGGGTGAAGGCGGGGGCCAGGGGGGTGTTTTCCCCTGTGAAGGTCTGGCGGGTGGCCCTTGCGCCAAAGAGCTGTGCGTGCAGGGGCTGTTTACCCATGCGCACGAGCGGTACATTCGACAGGTTGACTTTGCGTAGGTCGAGGAGTTGCAGGTCCACCCCGGCTAAGTCCCCGCGGCTCAGCAGGACGATGCGGAGCAGGTTGTGGACGCAGTAGCCCGTGTCCTGTTCGCGGAAATTGCCCCGGCAGATGTCGAGTAAGCGGTGGATGCGGTTGGGCTTTCCGGGGATGTTGGCCCATTCTGGATGGAGGTGTTGCAGGAGCGGGTTGAGGCGGTGTTCGCCTTCGATTTGGCCGATGATGCGGCAGAGTGCGTCGTCTATCCGGGTGCTTCGGAAATCGGGAGGAATTGCACTGTGGGTCAGGGCGCGGTCCATGGCGTTGAGGAGGCGGCGTGCGGCGAAGTAGTCGCGGAACAGGTTGTGCAGGAAGCGGAAATTTTGGTTTTCCTCGATGAGGAGGACCAATTTTTCGGAGCATACGTCCCGTATGACCTGGTTGACCATTCGGCGGGGGCTGAGCTCGAAGCGGCGTTCGTCGAGGTAGCGGTCGAATTCCCAATCGAAGGTGTCGAAGAATTCCTCATTGAGCAGCTCGGGGATGATTCGGTCGAGGAGGCTGCGGAGGTTGAGCAAGGTGGGGTCTTTGCTGTGGACGCTCGTGCTTCCAGCCTGGTACATGGCCCAGGCTATTTCGGGCAGGACATGTTCCAGGATAAAACGCTGAAAGGCCAGTTCGCCGGGGTTGTTCTTTTGGCGTTCCGAGAGGTTGAGGCGCGTCATTCGTTCGACGTTGCACAGCAGTTCTCCGCTTTGGGTGATGTCCTGTATGAAGCCTTTTCCGCCTTGTTGGGAGGAACTGGTTTTGTACAGGGCCAGCATCATGGGGTTGCTCAGGAGTTTGAACAGCTCGGCGCTCAAGGATACGCCCTTGCCCAGGTAGTTGCTGATTTCCTGGTTGGAAAGCGGCTGCAGCTCTACCAGGGGAAACAAATCGCCCCAGTGCTGGAAAGGCTCTTTCTGGCGCAGGTCGTCCTGGGCGGTGACGATGATTTGCACGGTGCTGTTTTGGGTGGCCCACTGACCGATGTCCTCTACGAGGCTGTGGAGTTTATCGGGATTGACATAGTGGATGCCATCCAGGAGCAGCAGGATGCGCGGTGCCGGGCCGGGGTCGGCATTTTGTAGGAGTTCGCGCAGGTTAACAGCCTGGTAATAGTGGGCGAGTTGTTCGTCGAGGTAGTTGTTTTTGCGGCTGCCTTCCCATTCGTTGATTTCGTCGAGTGCGAGGTAGAGCGGTACGGGCGACTGTCGGCCGGGGGCTTTTTGGAGGAAAGTGTCCCAGAGTTGCACCATGGAAACGGTTTTGCCCATACCGCCTTTTCCGATGAGGAGGGCGTGGGCTGGTTTTTGCTTCCACAGGCGGTACACGGCCGATTCGAGGCTTAGGAACTCCTCTCCGAGGCGCACGTTGATGGGGATGAGCGTCTGTTTGTCCTTGCCCTCTGCTTCCGGGAGCAGGGCGTCTTCGATTTTCAGGTAGCGGAAAGCGCCTTCCTGAAGTTCCTGGCGCCGCTGGCGGGAAGCTTGTTGGAGGGCGGCAAAAGATAGAAAAGGCTCGTGGATGGTCCAGTCTAAATCGGCATCCACCGGCGCGTACAGGCCCCATTCAAACGACTGGGCACTGCTGTCCATCATCGTGAGGATGCCGCGGAAGGGGTCTTTCCCTTCGCGGTCGGCACCAGCGAGCTTGTAGAGGTTGGCCGGCTGTTGGAAGCGGAGGGCCAGTGCGTTTCGGGCGTGGTTGAACGCCTCGCGCAGCGTAAACCCTTGCCCGGCTAATGCCTGGTAAAATTCCTGGGCAAAATAGCTGGCGCGGTCGTCTTCGACGGGCCGGGCAGTAGCGATGACCGCCTTGATGCCCAGCTTGTGGAGCTGGTCCACCTGGGGCCGGGTGGCACAGCCGTTGAGGAAAACCAGCCGGAGCGTGTCGGCTTGCCCGGAGAGCAACTGCGCTACCGCCGAAGCATCCGCTTCCTGGTCTTCCAGGTGCAGTACGTCGCTGCCCGCGTGCCCGGCGAAGTGGAACACGACCATGCGGTCTTTGTACCGGCGCAAGGCGGCTACGAGTTCTTCGGTTTGCATGCTCTCCTCGCGTTCTACCTGGAAGAGCCCTTTTTCTACGCAGGGGTATAAAATATCGTACAGGGCAGAGCTTTCTGCTGAGAGCGATTGTAGGAAATCGCCTTCCGCGTTGGAAAATCCGAGAAAAAACAAGGGGGTGGGCTTCATTGGATACTTGTTTTACAGACCGCTTGCGAATGGCCGCTGAAGGACAAAATGGCTCTTATTCCCATCTCACCGGCCATTTGTAATAAGTCTGTTTTTTGTCTTAGGCGAAGAAACGACTTTTTGTACAATCCCCAAGCTGAGCAGCTTAAAAAAGGAAGGGATTTTTGAACCAGATGGGTTTTTATTGGTTTAATTGTAAAACTACTAAAAATGATAGTTTTGCTTTCTTTTGTAACCTATAAAATCATAAGCGTCATGAAACGGTTCTTTGTTTTTGCGATTGCCCTGGGCTTCCTCAGCAGTTGTATGGTCATACGGGAGGGCGAAGTTGGCGTGAAGAGAAATCTGGGTACGTACAAAGACAAGCCATATACTAATGGCTTGAGGATTTACAATCCGTTTGTCACGTCCATTGTAAAGGTCAGCACGCGCACCGAGAACCTCGAGGTGGAGTTGTCCATCCCTTCCAGGGAGGGTTTGAACATCAGTTCGGAGGTGTCCATCCTGTACAACGTGGTACCCGGCTCCGCGCCGGATATCTTGCGGAACATAGGCCCGGATTATGAGCGCAACATCATCCTGCCGGTGTTCCGTTCTGCGGTTGCCGATGTGAGTGCGCGGTTCTATGCAAAAGACATGCACACCGGGGAGCGGGGTAAGATCGAGGAGGAGATCCGGACCCAGATGGCCAAGATACTCGATGATAAGGGGATAGATATCGAAGCGGTGCTCCTGAAGAGCATTCAGATGCCGCCCAGCCTTGCCCGGGCGATAGAAGCCAAGCTGGAGGCCGAGCAGAACGCCCAGCGCATGGAGTTCGTATTGCAGCAGGAGAAGCAGGAAGCCCAGCGCAAGCGCTTGCAGGCGGAAGGGGTGAGGGATGCGCAGAACATCATTTCCCAGGGCCTGGACCCCATGCTCCTGCAGTTCAAAGCCATTGAAGCATTCATGGAGCTGTCCAAGTCGCCCAACGCCAAGGTCATCATCACGGATGGGAAGGGACTGCCCATGATGATTGACCCGATTCAAATGGGGGATGCGAGACCGACTCCAAGTACGCTGAGTTCGAACAACCGCACGGGCAACTAAATAGACTTGTTGCGCGGGGGATCTCCGAGGGGTCAAAAAGGCCCTTTTTCGCCCATGCTGTGCCTTTTTTCGGTCATATAGCAGAGCT
>VFQS010004513.1_pt1 | contig 10051 bp, 5 predicted proteins | sample 3512361 | NCBI WGS metagenome assembly VFQS01 (sample SAMN10412375, study PRJNA504923) | tailings metagenome | isolation source: Relicate 1 Philex TSF3 active mining | place: Philippines | reverse complement strand
ATTGATGCATTACCTTCAGATGTAGAACAGACTCCTTTACTTAAAGTGTTTAATTTAGATAAATTAAATTACACAAATGACCCTCAAGAAGGAGGTGATGGATTCTTTGATTTTTATCCTGGTTTAACTGTAGATACACAAAGAGGAAAAATTATTTTCACAACTGTTGAACCATTTGGTAAACATTTGTTTGAAAAATTAGATGTTCCAGCGTTGGTAGAAAATTATGATGATCCTTTAACTTACAACAGCAACCAAGCTAAATATGTTTTTAGAAGTTTGTATAAAACTACTCAAGCTGCTGCTTTACAAGAAAGTGCTAAAAATAAATTCCAATTAAAAGGTCGCTTTAAATCTATGGGTGGAGACGGAATTTCTATTGGTGCATTCAATGTACCGCAAGGTTCTGTTGTAGTTACTGCTGGTGGTAGAGTTTTGGTAGAAGGTGTAGATTATACCGTAAATTATCAAATGGGTAAAGTACAAATTTTAGATCCATCACTACAAGCTTCAAATACACCAATTGAAGTTTCTGTTGAAAACAACTCTGTTTTCGGACAGCAAACTAGAAGATTTTGGGGTTTAAATGTGGAGCATAAATTCAATGATAAATTTTTAATGGGTGCTACCATTTTAAATATGTCAGAGCGACCATTTACTACCAAATCAAATTATGGGCAAGAGTCCGTTAATAATACCATTTTTGGTTTCAATACCAATTATTCAACTGAAATTCCATTTTTAACTCGATTGGTAAATAAATTACCAAATATTGACACCGATGTTCCGTCAAATCTATCTTTTAGAGGTGAAATTGCTTATTTAAAACCAGGTGCTTCTAAAGCTGATCAATTTAATGGCGAAGCAACTACATATATTGACGATTTTGAAGGTTCTCAAACGACGATTGATATGCGTTCGCCTCAAGCATGGACATTATCAAGTGTGCCATTAGAAGGTAATTACGATGGTATAGCGACAACTGCAGAACCAAGTACCGATGATTTATCAGTGGGCTTTAAAAGAAGTAAATTAGCTTGGTATTCCATAGATCCAGTTTTTTATACACAAACACCTTCTGGGGTTGATGAAAACGATTTGTCATTCAATACGACACGTCGTATTTTTAGTCGCGAATTGTACCCAGTAACCGATATTGCTCAAGGGCAGTCAACGGTTATTAATACCTTAGATTTAACGTATTTTCCAAAAGACAGAGGGCCATATAATTTTAATCCTTCTTTAGCAACAACAAATCAATTTTCAGACTTAGAAGCTCCTGATACTTGGGCGGGAATTATGCGTTCTATTAATTCGACTAATTTTGAGCAGTCAAATGTAGAATACATTCAGTTTTGGGTAATGGATCCTTATTACGGAAATGCTGGAGACAAAGCTGATCCAACAAATACAGGTAAATTAGTATTCAATTTAGGTGAAATTTCAGAGGATATTTTAAGAGACGGTAGAAAATTATATGAGAATGGATTGCCAGAAACCGATGCTACTCAGCCTGTAATCAGTACTTCTTGGGGACAAGTGCCAGCCTCTCAATCTTTAATTTATGCTTTTGATACAAATGAAGCTAATCGAAATGTTCAAGATGCTGGTTTTGATGGTTTAACCGATTTAGGGGAGGCTTCAAAGTACCCTGATTTTGCTGCTTTTCCTGATCCAGCGGCAGATAATTACCAGTTTTATTTGCAAACTTCAGGTGATCTCATTACTCGTTATAGAAATTATAATGGTTTTGAAGGAAATTCTCCTGTAAATGTAACTAACGATAATAGGGGAAATACTACTTTTCCGGATGTTGAAGATGTGAATCGAGATAATACGATGAACACAATTAATGCCTATTTTAAATTTGAAGTTCCTTTAATTGCCTATGGAGATAATGATGCCGATGTTCCAGTAGGACAAAACTACATAGCTGATTTTAGAACGGATAATAATGTGGATTTGCCCAATGGTTCAGTTGGAAAAGTAAGATGGATTTTATATAAAATACCAATTTTAGAAATTACAGATGCCAATAAAGTAGGGCCTATCTCTGATTTTCGTTCCATACGTTTCATGAGAATGTACATGAGCGGATTTAAGGAGGCAATCACACTTCGTTTTGGAGCTCTTGATTTAGTTAGAGGTGAATGGAGAAGATATACCGGTAATTTTGATGCGTTAGATACAGATCCAGAAGATGAAAATACAGGATTTGATGTTGTGGCTTTAAATATTCAGGAGAACGGTCAAAGAAGCCCAATCAACTATGTGACTCCACCAGGGGTAGTTAGAGAACAATTGTATAACAACAATACAATTATCAATCAAAATGAGCAATCGCTTTCATTGAGAGTATATGATAAATTAGGAGGTACTACCAATGGATTAGAAAATGATGATGCGAGAGCCGTTTTTAAAAATGTAAATGTTGACATGCGTCAGTTTAAAAAACTAAGAATGTTTTTACATGCTGAAGCAGTTCAAAACGGAGATTTACAAGACGACGAGTTGATTGCTTTCATTCGTTTTGGTAACGATTTTACTGATAACTTTTATCAGGTGGAAATTCCATTAAAAGTTACATCATTTGGCGCTTCATCACCAGAAGATATTTGGCCTAATGAAAATGAAATTGAAATTTCTTTAGATTTATTAACAAAATTAAAAATATTAGCGCTTCAAAGCGATCCTTCTATAGCTATTGATCCTAATGGAATTGGATTTGTTGAAGAAGAAGCTATTGGTTCTTCAAATAACAGATTAACTCTTGGTATTAAGGGAAATCCTAACTTCGGATTAGTGAGAACTTTGATGATTGGGATTAAGAATAAATCAGGTAATACAAAAAGAGGGGAAGTTTGGTTTAATGAACTTCGTATGTCTGATATGGATAACAAAGGAGGTTATGCTGCTGTTGCTAATTTAGATACTAATTTAGCTGATTTTGCTAATGTGTCGGCGACAACTAGAGTAGGTACTATTGGTTTTGGAGCACTAGAGCAGGGACCAAATGAAAGAAGTAGAGAAGATGTGTTTCAATATGATATTGTAACCAATGTAAATTTGGGTAAATTACTACCAAAGAAATGGGGTGTCAATTTACCATTTAACTATGCTGTAGGAGAAGAAACTATTACCCCTAAATTTGATCCTTTTTATCAAGATATTGAGTTAAATCAGTTGTTAGATATTACTTCAGATCCTGTTGAAAGATCTAATATTGAACAAAGAGCAATTGACTATACAAAAAGAACAAGCTTCAATTTAATTGGGGTTAAAAAAGAAAAAAATCCCGAAAAGAAAACCCATTTATATGATGTTGAGAATTTAACTTTATCGTATTCATTAAATGAAACAGAACATCATGATTATGAAATTGAAAATTTAATAGACAAACAAAATAGAACTACAGTAGATTATGCCTATACTTTTAAACCTAAAACTGTAGAGCCTTTTAAAAATACAAAAGTATTTCAGAAAAGTGGCTATTATAAAATGTTGAGTGATTTAAACTTTAATTATTTGCCAAGTAATATTTCTTTTAGTTCTAATATAATTAGACAATTTAATAGACAAAGATTTAGATTAGTTGATGTACAAGGAATTGGATTAGGAGATTTGTATAGAAGAAATTATTTTTTCAATTATACTTATGGGTTTAATTATAACATAACAAAATCAATCCGTTTAAATTATACAGCGTCATCTAATAATATTGTTCGTAATTATTTAGATGAAAATAATTTACCAATTGATGGATTGGATATTTGGGATGATTATTGGAATGTTGGAGAATCAAATCAGCATAACCAACAATTAGTAGTTAATTATGATTTACCTATAAATAAGATTCCATTATTTAGTTTTGTAAAATCAACTTATTCCTATACGGGAGATTATAATTGGCAACGTTCTTCTGATGCTTTTTCATCAGTAACAGGAGCTGATGGTAATATTTATGCTTTAGGAAATACCATTCAAAATGCAAATTCACACAAGTTAAATACAACTTTAAATATGGATTTGTTTTACAAGTATATTGGTTTGACTAAAACTAAGAAAAATAATAAAAAGCCGGCTGATACCAAAAAAGATAAAAATAATACTCCAAAACCTGGGGAACAAATAAAAGCACCTAAAGGGAATGTAACTCAAGAGAGAGGGGCGTTTATGAGCGGGTTAATAGGTGTCATTACGAGTGTAAAAAATATTCAAATAAATTACACGGAAAACAATGGAACTGTATTACCTGGATATTTACCAGGATTAGGATTTTTTGGTTCATCTAAGCCTACTTTAGGATTTGTTTTTGGAAGTCAATCTGATGTCAGATATGAAGCTGCTAGAAATGGTTGGTTAACTTCATATCCTGAATTCAATCAGAATTTTACTCAAATTCAAAATAAAAAATTGAATTTAACAGCACAAATGGAGTTGTTTCCTGATTTTAAAATTGATTTAACAGCTGATAGAACTTACGCTTATAATTTCTCAGAACAATTTGATGTAAATGCAGGTCAGTATAATTCCAGAGCACCTTATGACTTTGGAAACTTTAATATTTCAACAATATTAATTTCTACTGCATTTGCCAAAAGTGATGTTAATTTTTCTGAAACTTTTCAAGAATTTAGAGATAATCGATTGGTGATTGCAGATCGATTAGCAGAAGGTTATTATGGGTCTAATTCATTTCCAAGAGATGCGGATGGCTATCCTGTTGGGTATGGTAAAAACAGTCAACAAGTATTGTTACCATCATTCTTAGCAGCATATTCTGGTCAAAGTGCTGATAAAGTATCAACAGGAGTGTTTAGAAACATGCCACTTCCAAACTGGACAATAAAATACACAGGTCTAATGCGTTACAAGTGGTTTAAAGATAATTTCAAACGATTTTCAATTCAACACGGATATAGAGCAAGTTATAATATTAACGCATTTCGATCTAATCTAAATTCGGCGCCAGTGGATGCGAATGGAAATTTCTTTGCTTCAAAAATTATTTCAAATGTTAACCTAGCAGAACAGTTTAATCCACTTATTAAAGTTGAGTTTGAAATGAAAAATTCAATCAAATTACTTGCAGAACTTAAAAAAGATAGAACTTTAAATATGAGTTTTGATAATAACTTGTTAACAGAAGTAAGTGGTAATGAGTATATTATTGGGCTTGGATATCGAATTAAAGATGTTACTATAAATTCTGCTTTGGCAGATAATGCTTCTGGAATTATCAAAAGTGATATCAATATAAAAGCCGACTTTTCTTTAAGAAAAAATAATACTATTGTTCGTTATTTAGATTATGATAATAATCAATTAGGAGGAGGTCAAGATTTGTGGTCGGTACGATTAACTGCAGATTATTCTTTTAGTAAAAACTTAACTGCTATTTTCTTTTACGATCATCAGTTTTCTCAAGCGGTAATTTCAACTTCTTTTCCAACAACAAATATTAGAAGTGGATTTACACTAAGATATAACTTTGGGAATTAATTTCTTATTATAAATTCTTAACCTCTTAATTGTAATTTTAAGAGGTTATTTTTTATAAAAAAATAACATAAACCTTTTTTTCAATTCAATAAATACATTTACATTTGTACGTCAAAAAAATATAAAAATGAATATACCAACAAATTTAAAATACACAAAAGATCACGAGTGGGTTTCAATCGATGGTGATGTGGCTACAGTAGGAATTACTGATTTTGCTCAAAAAGAATTGGGAGATATTGTATATGTAGAAGTTGAAACTTTAGATCAAACATTAGCTAAAGATGATGTTTTTGGAACAGTTGAAGCTGTAAAAACAGTTTCTGACTTATTTTTACCATTAAGTGGCGAAATTATTGAATTCAATGATTCATTAGAATCTGATCCTGAGAAAGTGAATACAGATCCTTATGGTGATGGCTGGATGGTTAAAGTGAAATTTTCTGATGCTTCTGAAATAGATACACTTTTATCAAGTGAAGATTATAAAGCACTTATCGGAGCGTAATTATTTTTATATTGCTATTTTTTGGGCTGTATTAATTGCAGTTTTAAGTTTAGTAAGTTTAAACCCGATATCTGAAGAAATAATTATCTCAAATAACGATAAGTTTTTTCATTTTGTTTTTTATGCAGTTTTATCTATTTTACTAGGTTTATCTGCCAGGCAAACGAAACATAATGTGTATATTATCTTTTTGGTTATTATATATGGCATAATTATTGAGATATTACAATTTTTGTTAACAAAGAACAGAGAGGCTGATATAAATGATGCAATTGCCAATTCATTTGGAGCAATTACGGGTTTTGTCTTTTTGAGAATTGTTAAAAATAAAAAAAATAAATAAATTTTTTTAAAACGTTCTAATATTATCTATATTAGCACCTCAAAATTAAAATTATGGAAGTAAAGAAAAATCCTAATGTAGATCCTAAGAGAAATAGTTCATTATATTTCCTTGTTGGTCTTACAGCTGTTTTAATGCTAACTTATGTAAGTATTGAGTTGAAATCTCAAGATCCTAAGGTAGAAGTTGAAAACATTGAAATTGCAGATAACATGATGGGAGATGAAGAAGAGGTTATCTTGACAATGCCGCCAGCTCAAAAATTACCACCACCGCCACCACCAGCACCAGAAGTAATTCAAATTGTAGATAACAAGCAAGTTATTGAAGATAAAAAGATTGAAACAACTGAGGTTGATGAAAATAAACCTGTAGTTGTCACTCAAGCTTCTGCTTATGGAGAAGAAGGTGGAACAGCAGAGGAAATTGATGAAGAGGTTCCATTTGCTGTAATTGAAGACGCTCCTGTTTTTCCTGGTTGTGAGACTGTTCCAAAAAACCAAAGATCTGCTTGTTTCGAAGAGAAAATCAGAAAGTTTATTGGTAAAAATCAGCAATACCCAGAGAAAGCAATGGAAGAAAATCTTCAAGGGCGTGTATCTGTTGTTTTCGTTATCGATAAAGATGGTTCAATTACAAATGTTCAAGCACGCGGGCCTAAAGGAGGAGAGTTGTTAGAAAAAGAAGCTCTTAGAGTAATCTCTAAATTACCAAAAATTAAACCAGGTTCTCAAAGAGGTAAACCGGTTAAAATTAAATTTAGTATCCCATTTGTATTCAAATTACAATAACATATAAATCCCAACTTTTAGTTGGGATTTTTTTTTGGCATGTAAATTGTATAGATTAATTAACAGATTGTTAACTATTAATCTATATAATTATGAAAGCAAATGTTGATTTCCCAAAAAGAACAAAAAATAGTTTTATCTATTTTCAAGTTGGTTTAATTGCTACGATGTTAGTGGTACTTTTTATTCTAGAGTTTAATTTTGAGAATAAAAAGTATAAAGTAAAATATATACCTACAGATGAAATTCCTCAGGAAGTTGCATTTGTTTACAATCCAGCGCCAGTAACAAAACCTCAAACAATAATTAAACCTTTAGTTGTTAAAGTACCTAAAGTTGCACACACTTTTAAAGTAACTAAAGAAGAACCTAAAAAAGAGGATAGTAATACAAAAATAGCAAGTCAGGACAATCCTTCGGATAATCAAAATAATACAAATTTAAATCAAATTGATAATCCTGGTGATGCCGGAAAAGTAACAAATCCTGAACCATCATCAATTTTTACAGTTGAGCAATTGCCAATGTTTCCAGCTTGTAAAGGATTAAGTAGAGAAGAACAAAAAGCATGTTTTGATGAACAACTTGCTAAAGTGATTGTAAAACATTTGGTTTATCCTGAAGATGATTTGGAAGAGGGAAAACAAGGTGTTGCACAAGTTGAATTTATAATTGATGAAAACGGAGCAATTACAAATGTTGTTGCCTTAAATAATAAAAGAGCATCTTCAGATATGCAAAAGGCAGCTGAAAAAGCAGTTAAAAGAGTTCCAAAACTAATTCCTGCAAAGCAAGGAGATAAGCCGGTAAGAATCAAATATTCAATACCGGTTGTGTTTAAAATACGATAACTAAATAATATTGTGATAAAAAGTCCCATTTCGATGGGATTTTTTTATTTTTACACTTTGAAATTCTTTGTAAAATGAACATAAAGCAATATCTAGATTCCACCTATCTTAAAACAGCTGTCCAGGCTAATATCTCTGAACAAGAAAATACTCAAGTGGTAAAAAAATGTATTCAAGAAGCTATAGATTATGATTTTAAATTAATCATGATACGTCCTGATAAAGTTGCTTTGGCAAAAAAAATGATTCAGGAATCAAATTCTAAAGTAACAATAGGAACTGTGATTGATTTTCCGTTGGGTAATGGAACTTTAGAAGAGAAATTACTCGAAGCTAAAGAAGCTATAAATAAAGGTGTTGATGATTTAGATTATGTTGTAGATTATGAAGCCTTTAAAAGAGGTGAATTGGATATAGTGAAAGATCAAGTTTTACAAGGAACAAAATTAGGTTTAGCAAATAATAAAATTGTTAAATGGATCATTGAAGTCGCTGCACTGGACAATCATCAAATTATACAATTATCAGCATTAATTAAGAATGTAGTAATTGCAAATTTTAGCGAAAAAGAGTATGATAAAGTATTTGTAAAATCATCAACAGGTTTTTACAATACTCCTGAAGGTGTTCCAAACGGGGCAACTGTTGCAACAATAAAATTAATGTTAGAAAATTCATGTCCTTTGCCAGTAAAAGCTGCAGGTGGAGTTCGCACCTATGAAGAAGCTGTTGAAATGATTCAATTAGGTGTAAAACGTATAGGGACTTCTGCTGCAAAAGCTATTGCAAACGGTGAAATTTCGAAAAGTGATTATTAATATGAGTCTCATGAGAAAGTTTTTCAGTTTTATTTTCTTGGTTTTAAGTGGAGTGATTTTCGGACAGAATTCATCGAACGAACAGTTTCCTAAATTTTCTGAATGTGTAAATAGTATTGGAGATCATCAAGAATCTTGTTTTTATAACACTTTACAGAATTATTTTTACAATAATTTTAAAGTGCCACAAGAACTAAAAGAACAAAATTATAAAGGAATTGTAATTACCGTTTTTGAAGTAGATACTTTGGGAAGTTTTAAGGTTTTGTATACAGATGCTGCTCATGAATCACTTAAAAAAGAATCAAATCGTGTTTTTGAATCCTTGCCAAAAGTAACTCCAGCAACGTTTTCAGGTAGAAAAACGTATGCTAAATTCTCAATTAAGATCAATATTCCTTTGGTGGCTCCAATTTCTAATGAAGAAAAAGAAGCTACTAAATATGCTAAAACCAATACAAAACTAATTGATAATAAAAAAGAATTGCCAGAATTCAATGAAATTGTTTACAAGCCTTTTGAAAATCCACAATTCAAGAGTTCGGGTGTTTTGCCGTTTTCTCATCAAAACTATGGTGTTTTTGATGCTTTGATGAATCAAGTTGGTGCAAATAATCATACGGCTTCAAAGCCATATTCTTATGATGAAGTATCAAGATATTATGATTTTGAAACTACAAATCAGGCATTTCTTAAACAAAAAGAATCATGGTGGGGAAGGAAATTATGGAATGAAAATTTAGTAGCCATTCAAGGAGATAATTATTGGTTTACTTTAAATCCAATTTTTGATTTTAGAATTGGAAAAGATACAGAAAGTGAAGCTTCTAATACTTTTGTAAATACAAGAGGAGTTGTTGTAAATGGAGGTTTAGGATCTCAACTTACTTTTTCAACATCTATATATGAAAGTCAAGGCCGATTTGCTGATTATTACAATTCTTATGCAGAAAGTATTCGTCCTTCTGGAGGAAATCCAGCTATTATTCCTGGAATCGGAATTGCGAAACAATTTAAAGAGGATGCATACGATTTTCCGTTAGCGGAAGCAAACATTAAATACAAACCTAATAAATTTATTGATCTTCAATTAGGTTATGGAAGGAATTTTCTAGGAGACGGTTATCGTTCATTACTGCAAAGTGATGGAGCGAGTCCTTATCCGTTTTTTAAAATCAATACTACTTTTTGGAAAATCAAATATACCAATACGTATATGTGGTTAAAAGATGTTCGTG
>VFQS010004512.1_pt1 | contig 10056 bp, 8 predicted proteins | sample 3512361 | NCBI WGS metagenome assembly VFQS01 (sample SAMN10412375, study PRJNA504923) | tailings metagenome | isolation source: Relicate 1 Philex TSF3 active mining | place: Philippines | reverse complement strand
AGAGCGAATTATTTTCCTAGGGCAGGCAATTGATGACACAGTTGCAAATGACGTGATGGCACAGCTCTTAACTTTGGAATCCATGGATCCAGATAGAGACATCATGATGTACATCAATTCACCAGGTGGATCCTTTACCGCTCTCACTGCTATTTATGACACGATGCAATTCGTGCGACCTGACATTATGACAATCTGCTTAGGACAAGCTGCTTCAGCTGCAGCAGTCTTGCTTGCAGGCGGAACCGCCGGAAAGCGAATGGCTCTGGAGCACTCCAGAATCTTGATTCACCAGCCATACAGCGAAGGTGGCGGTCAAGGATCAGATATCGAAATTCAGGCACGTGAAGTCTTACGCATGCGCGAACTTCTTGAAGAAATGCTCGCTAAGCACTCAAAGAAATCGCAAGAAGAAATTGCGAAAGATATCGAGCGCGACAAGATTCTTACGGCTAACGAAGCTGTTGAATACGGATTGGTCGACCAGATTCTTGCCAGCCGCAAAGCTTCGTTAAAGCGCTAAGCAGAATTCCTCTAAGAGCGAACGCGTTCAACCGACCTTGATTAGGCCTGCCGACCTACCATTAGTACCTTCCCTAGTGAAAGTTGGCTAACGTGACTCGCATCGGTGAAAGCGGCGATCTCCTTAAGTGTTCGTTCTGTGGCAAAACACAGAAGCAAGTTAAAAAACTTATTGCAGGTCCTGGCGTTTACATTTGCGATGAATGTATCGATCTTTGTAATGAGATTATTGAAGATGAATTAAATGAAGCTTCGGGCCTTGGGTTACAAGAACTACCTAAACCTCAAGAGATTTATGACTTCCTAGATCAATATGTAATTGGTCAAGATCGTGCGAAGAAATCCCTTTCCGTTGCTGTTTACAACCACTACAAGCGAATTAAAGCCGGGGATCGCCACCGCGAAGATGGCGTAGAAATTGCAAAGAGCAATATTCTTTTATTGGGCCCAACCGGTTGCGGAAAAACTTTATTGGCACAAACCCTAGCTCGAATGTTGAATGTGCCATTTGCAATTGCAGATGCAACTGCGCTTACTGAAGCGGGATATGTTGGCGAAGATGTTGAAAATATTCTTCTTAAGTTAATCCAAGCAGCTGACTTTGATGTAAAGAATGCTGAAACTGGAATTATCTACATCGATGAAATCGATAAAGTTGCAAGAAAGAGTGAGAACCCTTCAATCACTCGTGACGTTTCTGGCGAAGGTGTCCAACAAGCACTCCTAAAGATCTTGGAAGGAACAACTGCCTCAGTTCCACCACAAGGCGGCAGGAAGCATCCTCATCAAGAATTTATTCAAATTGATACCACCAACGTCCTCTTTATTGTTGGCGGAGCTTTTGCAGGTCTTGAAAAAATTATTGAAGCGAGAAAAGGCAAAGCCGGAGTCGGTTTTAATGCCTCACTAAAAATTATCAAGGAAGATGAGAAGTTAGATCCATTTGCAGAAGTAATGCCAGAAGATCTTCTCAAATTTGGAATGATTCCAGAGTTCATCGGCCGTCTTCCAGTTGTAACTTCCGTCGAGAGTCTAGATCGAGCTGCACTGCTACAGATTCTTACCGAACCAAAAAATGCGCTGGTAAAGCAATACCAACACCTCTTCGATATGGATGATGTAGAACTAGAGATTGAAAAAGAGGCGCTTGATGTCATTGCCGATCAAGCAATTGCACGCGGGACTGGTGCACGTGGCTTACGTGCAATCATGGAAGAAATTCTTCTTCCAATCATGTACGAAGTTCCAAGCAAGAAAGAGATTGGAAAAGTAGTTGTGAATGTTGAAGTCGTAACCAATAAAACTTCGCCACTTTACGTTGAGCGCGGTCCAAATAGCGTGAAAAGAAGTGGCAAACGTGGGGAAGAAAAGACTGCTTAGTAATCGGTAGTATCACGCCTTATGTCAGAGCTACCATCCAATTTCGCACCTAACGAGATTGAATCTGCGCTCTATAACAAGTGGTTATCAGCTGGTTATTTCACCGCAAATCCAAAATCGGATAAACCGCCATTTTGTATTGTCATCCCGCCTCCTAACGTAACGGGAAGTCTCCATATCGGTCATGCGCTCGACCACACAATTCAAGATTTATTGATTCGCATGAAGCGAATGAAAGGCTTTGAAACTTTATGGTTACCTGGCATGGATCATGCTGGAATCGCAACGCAGAATGTTGTCGAAAAACAACTTGCTTCTGAGAAGAAATCCAGACATGACTTGGGTCGCGAAGAGTTCATTAAGAAAGTTTGGGAATGGAAAGCTGAATCTGGAGGAGCGATTCTCGGTCAGATGAAACGGCTTGGCGACAGCGTCGACTGGAGCCGGGAACGTTTCACAATGGATGAAGGTTTATCTCGAGCAGTCCTGACCATCTTTAAGCGACTCTATGACGCAGAACTTATTTACCGCGCCGAACGAATTATTAACTGGTGCACCAGATGTCTTACCGCATTATCTGATATCGAAGTTGATCATCAAGAAATTGATGGCGAATTCGTGCAAATTCGCTACGGAGATATCGACGGCGATCACATATTTATTGCAACAACTCGACCAGAAACGATGCTTGGCGATGGTGCTGTAGCTGTTAATCCAAAAGATGATAGATACAAGCATCTAATTGGCAAGAAAGTTAAATTGCCTTATGTAAATCGAATGATTCCAGTTATTGCTGATGAATTAGTTGATCCAGAATTTGGAACGGGTGCGGTCAAAGTAACTGCTGCGCATGACCCGAATGACTTTGAGATGGGTCAGCGTCACGGCGTGCCCATGATTGTAATTATGAATGAGTCTGGCGTTATGGAAGGAACCGGTACTCAATTTGATGGCATGGATCGATTCAAAGCCCGCAAAGAGGTAATTGAACAATTACGTGCCGATGGTTTATTAGGATGGGAGAAACGTCCTTATAAACACAGTGTTGGGCATTGTTCAAGATGTAACACAATTGTTGAGCCAAGACTCTCTATGCAATGGTTTGTAAAAGTTGAGCCACTTGCAAAAATGGCCGGCGATGCGGTTCGACAAGGAAAAGTAAAAATTTCACCAGAAGAGATGGAACCTAGATATTTCGACTGGGTAGATAACATGCACGATTGGTGCATTTCTCGCCAACTTTGGTGGGGCCATCGAATTCCAGTTTGGTATGGACCAAATGGAGAGATGAAAGTTGTTGGCCCTGATGAATCAGCGCCAGCCGGCTGGGAACAAGATGAAGATGTTCTAGATACCTGGTTCTCATCAGCGCTATGGCCATTTTCAACTTTAGGTTGGCCAGAAGAAACGGAAGATTTGAAAAAGTTCTATCCAACATCTGTACTGGTAACTGGATATGACATTCTTTTCTTCTGGGTAGCTCGCATGATGATCTTTTCGTTATTTGCGATGGACGGAAGGCAACCATTTGATGTAATTGCACTTCATGGCTTGGTAAGAGATAAACACGGCAAGAAGATGTCAAAATCCAAAGGAAATGTAATTGATCCACTCGAGTTTATGGATAAGTACGGTTCAGATGCACTCCGTTTCGCTTTAGCAAGGGGTGCAAACCCTGGTACAGATCAAGCTCTTGCAGAAGAATGGATAGGCGGAGCAAGAAATTTTGCTACAAAGGTTTGGAACGCGACGCGATTTGCAATCATGAATGGTGCAACAACCAAGGGTGATTTACCCGACAGAAATGAATTGAATCATATCGATGGGTGGATCTTGAATCTTCTTGATAAAACTATTGAAGATGTTGATTCACTTTATGAGAACTTTGAATTTGCAAAAGCTAGTGAAGCTCTCTATCACTTTGCCTGGGATGAAGTTTGTGATTGGTACCTAGAATTAACTAAGGATACTTTTGCTAAGGGCGGTAAGGAAGCTGAGAAAACTAAGCGAGTTCTTGGCCACGTACTTGATCAATTGCTTCGACTAATGCATCCAAATATGCCCTTTATTTCCGAAGCACTTTGGACATCACTCACTGGTGGTGAATCGCTAGTAATTGCAGAATGGCCAAAGAGTTCTGGTCGAAACTTTAATCTTGAGGCTAACAACGTTGTTCTAGATATGAAGCGATTGATTACAGAAATTAGACGATTCAGAAGCGATCAAGGAATCAAAACCTCAGCCCGCATCAAAGCGAAGATAGATGGGTTAACAGGAGCGATTTCTGGTTACGAAGATGCCATTCGTTTCTTGGTAAGGCTAGATGCGCCAAGTGAAGGATTTTCAAGTAGCGCGAAAATCGAAATCGGAAATTTTGTAGTTTCTTTTGATTTAACAGGAGCAATCGATGTGAAGGCAGAGCGAGCGAGACTTACTAAAGATCTGGCTACCGTTGAAAAAGATCGTGAGACCGCTCAAGTAAAGCTCGCAAATGAGAATTTCATGGCGAAGGCCCCAATGGAAGTAGTTGCAGAAATTCGGGAACGACTCGTTTATTGCGATAGCGAGATTGAACGTATCAAGGCTTTATTAGCAGCCCTTCCGAGTTAAAAATGTTCTCAGAGCGAATGCATGAGGTTGAGAATGAATTGCTTAGCCGCTGGCCAGAAACAAGAATAGATCCGACGCTAGATCGAATTGCTGCACTTTCAGATCTATTAGGTTCGCCGCAACTTTCATATCCGACAATTCATATTGCTGGTACTAATGGTAAAACTACGACAACGCGATTAATTGATTCACTTTCATTTGAACTGGGACTTCGGACCGGCAGGTTTACTAGTCCACATTTACAAAGTATTTTGGAGCGAGTTTCTATTAATGGTTCGCCTGTCACCGAGGGAACATTTATCAAAGCTTATGAAGATATTTATCCGTATTTGGGGATGATTGACGCGAAAATGTCACATCCACTTTCGTTCTTTGAAGCGATAACGGCTCTTTCGTTTGTTGCCTTTGCAGAGCACCCCGTTGACGTTGGAATTTTTGAATGTGGCATGGGCGGGGAGTGGGATTCAACAAATGTAATTGAGAGCAAGGTTTCGGTAGTTACTCCTATCGGATTTGATCATATGGAGTACCTAGGCGATACATTAGAAAAAATTGCAGCTACTAAATCTGGAATCATCAAGCCAAATACGATTGCAGTACTTGGAAGGCAAGAACGCGAAGCGGCTCAAGTGCTAATCGATAAATGTCTTGATACCAATACGATGCCGATTAGAGAAGGCGTGGAATTTGAAGTCCTGAATCGTTCAGTTGCTGTTGGCGGTCAATTGATTTCTATCCGAGGTGTTTATGGAATATATAACGATATATTTTTACCGCTTCATGGTAGGCATCAAGCAAGTAACGCCGCGACGGCGCTGGCTGCTGTCGAAGTTTTCGTAGGTGAACATGCACTAGATCTCGAACTCGTTAGGTCAGCCTTTGCCGGTGCAACGTCTCCAGGGCGCTGCGAAGTCGTACATCGAAACCCAACGGTAATTATTGATGCAGCTCATAATCCGCATGGAGCAAAGTCCCTCAAGGAAACTATTTCGAGTGAGTTTAATTTTGATTTGGTAATTGGTTTAGTGGCTGCGATGTTAGATAAAGATATCGCTGGGTTACTAGAAGAATTGGAGCCGGTTCTAAGCAAAGTGATTGTGACCCGAAATTCCTCTAAGCGCTCTGCCTCGGTTGATGAAATTGAGACAGTAGCAAAGAGATTATTTGGCTCCGACAGAGTTATTGCTATTGATTCATTACCTGAAGCAATTGATCAAGGATTAAGTTTGGCAAGGGATACATCTGCAGTTCAAGATAAGAGTTGTGCTCTCTTAATTACAGGTTCCGTTGTCACTGCAGGAGAGGCAAGAACATTCTTTGAAAGTGAGGAATCTAGTAAATGAAAATGTTGTTGCGCAGCGTCCTTTCCATGGAGATTATCTTGGTGGGATTTGCTTTATTGCTTGCAAAGGATTTATCGGATAGAAACTCAATCTGGGTTGGGGTTAGCATTATTTTCCTGGCAATTTTTGCGCTCGGAACTCTCAAAAGAAACTTTGGCATGATTCTTGGCTGGATTGTTCAATTTTCATTGATTCTTTATGGTTTCTACATCTTCACTATGTTCTTCATGGGACTGCTATTTCTTGCCCTATGGGTGACGGGCATTGTCGTGGGGCGAAAAGGCGAGGCGATTAAGCGGGCGAACGAGGCGAAAAAGCAAGATTAAATTCCCAATAGACTTGGCCCCATGTCAACGATCGAACAGACCCTCGTGCTGGTTAAACCAGATGGAGTGCGTCGTGGCCTGGTTGGAGAAATCATCCGCCGGATCGAAGCTAAAGGTTATGTGGTTAAAAATCTGAAAATGTTAAATGCCAACCTCTCCATATTGGAAGCGCATTACGGAGAACATAAAGGTAAACCTTTTTACGAACCACTTTTAGAGTTCATGCAGAGCGGCCCAATTGTTGCGTTGATTGCTGAAGGAAATCGAGTCATAGAAGGCTTTAGATCTTTAGCTGGTGTAACCGATCCGACGCTTGCAGCACCCGGAACAATTCGCGGTGATCTTGCTCGTGACCAAGGAACGAAAGTTGTTCAGAATCTCGTTCATGGTTCAGATTCAGCGGATTCTGCAAAACGTGAAATTTCAATCTTCTTCCCCGAGATACAAGGAGCAAAATAATGGCGTCGATGAATGGCCGCGGTGGTTTCTTTGGTCGCGATATGGCGATTGATCTGGGAACCGCTAACACTCTGGTTTATGTCAGAGGTAAAGGAATTGTTCTAAATGAGCCAAGCGTTGTTGCTGTAAACCAAGAGACCGGCGCTGTGCTTGCAGTTGGTGCTGAAGCAAAGCGAATGATTGGTAGAACTCCAGGAAGTATTGTTGCGATTCGCCCACTTAAAGATGGTGTTATTGCCGACTTCGACACAACCGCTCTGATGATTAAGTACTTTATTAGACAAGTTCATAAACACACCTACCTTGCAAAGCCAAGAATCGTTATCTGCGTTCCGTCTGGCATCACCGGTGTGGAACAGCGTGCAGTTAAAGACGCTGGCTACGAGGCTGGCGCACGTAAGGTTTACATAATTGAAGAACCAATGGCTGCCGCTATCGGCGCAAACCTGCCAATTCATGAACCAACCGGAAATATGGTCGTTGATATTGGTGGCGGAACAACTGAAGTAGCCGTTATTTCAATGGGTGGAATTGTCTCGGCTGGATCTATCCGTGTTGGCGGTGATGAACTTGATCAAGCAATCATCAATTGGATCAAGCGCGAATACTCGATGTTGCTAGGCGAGCGAACTGCTGAAGAAATCAAAATGGCAGTTGGATCGGCATACCCACTTCGTGATGAGCCAGATGCTGAAATTCGTGGCCGTGATGTTGCAACTGGATTGCCAAAAACAATCGTGATCTCTGCAGAAGAAATTAGAAAAGCTTTAGAAGAACCTGTAGCCGCAATTGTGAATGCGGTGAAAGCAACTCTAGATAAGACGCCACCAGAACTGGCAGCAGATCTCATGGATAGAGGAATCTTCCTAACGGGAGGCGGAGCGTTGCTCCGTGGATTAGATGAACGTCTTCGACACGAGACCAATATCCCAATCCACATTGCTGAGCGACCTTTGCTTGCAGTTGTCGAAGGTTCTGGAAAGTGCGTGGAAGAATTCGAAGCGCTAGAGAAAGTACTTATCTCCGAACCGCGTCGATAGGAAGTTATGGCTAACAAGCGAAGTGGCCGCACCCGGCTTTTGTTGGTCTCGCTCCTAGTTACTTCACTCTTTCTTGTAACTTTAGATTTGCGCGGTGTCAGTCTCGTTAATTCACTACGAAATGTAACTCAAAGTGCTTTGGCGCCGTTTCAGAGTCTTGGTAGTTCAATACTAAAGCCAATCGGAGATTTTTTTGGTGGATTTTCCGATCTAAGAAATTCAAGTTCAAGAATTGCCGAATTGGAGAGAGAAAACGAAGCGCTACAAGTTAAAGCAATTTTGAATGAAAATCTTGCTGGAGAATTAAAACAGCTTAAAGGTGTTTTAGATCTAGCAGGCAAAGGTAGGTACAAAACTGTAAGTGCCCGCGTGATTAGTAAAGGTGGAACTGCAACCATTAGTGAATCAATCGTTATCGATCAGGGTTCGCAAGCAGGAATTACTAGAGATATGACGGTTATTGCCGAGAGTGGCCTTGTTGGTGTTGTGAAATCGACAACTGCCAATACATCTGTTGTGATGCTAATGAGCGACCCAGCTTTTCGAGTTGGTGTCAGAGTTGCCGGTACGCAATACATGGGAATTTTATCTGGCGAAGGAGAAGGTAGATATTTTGTCCAGATGTTAAGTGCGGCGGGAGAACTTAAATTTGAAGATGCATTATTAGCTAGAGGAAGTTCCGGAGATAAACCTTTTGTTCCAGGCGTTCCGGTTGGAAAAGTTATTTCGGTTGAGAACAGGGTCGGACAATTAACTGCCCGTGCGCGGGTCGAGCCATACGTTAAATTCGACTCTCTTGGCGTAGTTAGCGTTGTCTTGAGATCAACAGGTAGTGATCCTGGAGATGCATTGGTACCTCAAGCTCCACGTCCTGCCCCTACAGTAACTGTCTTCGTTACTCCTAATGAATAGTCGGAATTGATCTTATGAGATTAAGTCGATTGCCATTAGTTATAGGTGTATTGCTCGCTATCTTCATCGTGCAAGAAGCATTTGTTAATCGACTAGATTTTTATCTGGGAGGATTTTCGCTCTATTTGGTCTTCGTAGTAGCTTGGGTTTTAAACGAAGAGCCAGAAAATGCGATGCTGATTGGCTTTTTCGCCGGGCTAATCGCAGATCTCTCACCTACATTGGAAGCTCCGTTTGGACTCTGGACCTTTGTCTTGACTGGTTTTTGCTTTCTTCTGGTCACGACTATTCGTGGCAATTTAGAACCTCAAATAAGTCCGATACAAATGTCACTAGTCACATCGCTAAGTGCAACCTTTTTACTTATCTTGTTTATCACTTTCGGTGCAATACTCGGACAAGATGTTGCCTCAGCTTCAGTCTTAATTCAAGAACTATTTGGGAATTGGTTATGGAGCCTAATCTTGGCTCCAATTTACGTCCCAATGACGCAAAGAATTCATAAGCTTTCGCTAACTGCCAGGGAACGTTAGATGAGAGATAGAACTTCCATTGCAATTGTTGTTGCACAAATTTTCGTGATTTCGTTAATGATGGCGCTTTTTGGAAGACTTTTTTACTTACAGATTGCGGATGGACCTCGATATCAAGAAGCTGCTCTTGATATTCAAAGTCGGGATATCGTAACGCCGGCATTGCGTGGCTTAATAGTCGATATGGAAGGTGAACCATTAGCCACAAATAAAGCTGGTTTGATGGTTACCGCAGATAGATCAATCCTCGACCAGCAGCCCGATAAAGGTCGAAGCATTCTTTTTCGGGTCTCAGAGGTATTGAATCTCGATTCTAATGATGTTTATGCCAGAACAAGACTATGTGGTGAATTGCAGAAATCTGAGCGAAATGGTTGCTGGACGGGAAATCGATATCAACCAATTCCAATTACTAAAGAGGCCACTGAAGGACAAGTGCTTCGAATTCTAGAAAGAGCAGATTTGTATTCTGGAATTGGCGCAGAACCGGTATCAATCCGGTACTACCCAGCAAAATCTGGCGAACGTGCAACTCATGTTCTTGGATATATCGGCCCCGTCACTGAAGCAGATCTAAATAATGAAGAAGGAAAGCGCTACTACCGGAATGAATTAATCGGTAAGGCGGGCATGGAATATCAATACGACGAGTTATTACGAGGAACGCCTGGAATTAAGACCGTCATTGTAAATTACAAAGAATCGGTTACTAGAGAATCTAGAAATATCGAACCAATTTCTGGAAATCATTTGGTTCTAAATATAAATGCAAAATTGCAGAATGCTGCCGAAGAAGCGTTACAGAATGCGGTTCAACGCGCTCGAGGTAGTGGTTATCGGGGAGATTCTGGTGCGGCGATTGTTATGGATTTGGAGGGTCGCGTAATGGCGATGGCTTCCTATCCAGATTACGACTTAAACATTTGGGAGA
>VFQS010004510.1_pt1 | contig 10059 bp, 6 predicted proteins | sample 3512361 | NCBI WGS metagenome assembly VFQS01 (sample SAMN10412375, study PRJNA504923) | tailings metagenome | isolation source: Relicate 1 Philex TSF3 active mining | place: Philippines | reverse complement strand
AATATAATTTGGCTTTTCAATATTTTCACCAATCTTTAATAAATTATTTACGATTTCATAATCACTGGTAATATTATTATCAACTAGTTCAATTACTTCAAATTTATTAAATATCGAATTGTAAATACATTTAACATAAAATATTTTATTCGAATTATTTTTAAAAGTATTATGTAATATATTTGATACTTCCATTGACTTAATTCTAGCAATACCAACTTCATTTAATTCATAATTCGTTCCTGTCGCATATAGCTTATAAATTCCGTAAGTAGGAGTTAATTTAATTGCCAAGATATATTCAGTATTTGTATCAATATTGAATACTGAATTTGAATTAATTTTGATTGATGACGATATTTTACTTAATAAATCATTTTTATCTTTTTCTAATACAGTATAATCTATATCTTCCAATAATTGACTAGCATTTTTGTAATCATCATAATTAGATGTATTATAATAGAATATAATCGGATTTTTCAATACATAAAAACGTATTCCTTTAATTGGATAATCAATATTTTTAAGTTCATTTTCTAAATTTTTAAGATTAACAAAATGTTTAGGTTTGATATAAAAAGGGTCTAAATAAGACGGTAAAAATCCTTCATATATTTTATATAAAAGACGTATATTACCAATATTATTATTCGATGTTTGAAATCTAGAATTATAAACCAATACTCTTTCAAGTAAAAATACCCATTTATCCTCTCTTTTATTAAATAACAATTCCCCCATAATAATGGTATCATTATATAAACTAGAATCAAAACCTAATGTAATTGTTTGCATTTTAGGTAATAATTCCGAATCGGTAATAGAAGTAGATATAAGTATAGTAGTATCTTCATTGTATATACGCGTTAAATATAACAAATATTTAGTCCCGACTGAAATAGGACATACAAATGTGTCATTATTGATAAGAGTATTTAATAGTTTATCACTATAACTCTTTTCAATTAATAATAATGGGTCAATATCGAATTTAGATTTAATATTTTTGAGAATATCCGATTTAGCACGATTATTACGAATTAAGTATGAATTTGAATGACCTAATTGCTGTTTTATAATATCCATTATTATATTATTTTAGTAATTTAGTTTTTATAATCTTTTAAATTAAAAATATTATTATCAAATTTTGATATAAAAATAAATTATTAATTAATATTTAGATATCAAAAATTAAATATGTTATTAGATAATATTACACAGGATTTAAATACATTTATTCTACAATCACGTATATTTAATGGACCTTTTAAAATTGATGAATATTTCAATGAGAAAAAGGATAGATTTTATATTGAAAAATTAGAACAAATACAAAATTCATATCCGGATGCAACTGAATTAGAAGAGGTTATTGAATCTTATATTGATAAAAATAATGTAGTTATTAAAAAAACTGAATTACGAATTATAACATACATTCCTAAACCAAAGGTAATTGAGATTCCAACATATACAACTAATGATTCAGTATCTGATAAAGTGTATAAACCATCATATTCATATTCTAAATCATCATATTCATCATCATCTACAGATATAACTCCAGATGAAAAACCAAGATTTATTAAAACTGGTTATAGACCACCGGTTCAAAATAAAAACTTATCATTTAGAAATTAAATAATAGAATTAAATAAATTATTTATAATTTTATTATTTATAAAGATGCGAATTGAGAGCTAAAATTTGAATTACCAAATTCATCAAATGCACTAATACCGTCATTATCATTTTCTCTATTTAAAGGGGTTTCATTTCCATATAATAATTCATTGGTAGATTGTTCTTGTTTATTGTGAGATGCAGATTGATTTATATCATTAGTTGGAACTGGGTCAAAAGAATAGCGAATATCAGCATTATTTTCAAAATATTTATCTAATTCAGCACCAATATGTTGTTCTTTAAATAAGTCAGCAGAATATTTATTAAATAAATTATCATCAAATGCAGCATCTACTTTTTGAGATTCTATTGCTTTTTTAACGGATTCATTTTTATTTCTATCTTCAATATTTAAATATTTCATAAAATCGTCATCTTCAGAAATAATATCATTTCTTCTATCTGATGTTATTGATGAATTTGAGGATGATGTTTCGGATGAAGTATCGGAAGTATTATCATCATTATGAAATGATGAAACTTTTTTAAGTATACGTCTAGGTTGTTTATCGGACTTATCACTAGACATTTTAATAGTATAATGTAAAAATAAAACTATTGCTAAATATCCAACAACAATTAATATAAAATCTAAATTCATTTATAATATAAAATCATAAAATTATTTATAGATTAATCTCATTATATATTATAAAATGGATTCTTCAAATAATCAAATAGATGAAAAAAGTGATTCTGCATTAGAACAATTAAAGGTATTAACTAAATCTACACCTGTTCTTACCCAAGAACAACAAAAAATATTTGATTTAGTCTTTAGTTCTACTGTAGAAATAATTAAAAATGCGATGAATGCACAATCTACTTCTGATTATTTTATTGTTTCTTTAACTGTAGCAGAAGTGATAAAAGCAATTGAAAAGAGTGGATTATTGGGTGCTGATAAAAAAGCATTAGCTATCTATATGGGTCGTAAAATTTTAGAACAAGAGGCTTCCGATAAAAAAGAATTATTGATATTATACGATTTATCAGCAGAAACAATACTTGAAAGAATGATTGATGTTTCTAAAAATGTTAATTCTACAGTATTAACAGCAATTGAAAAAACAAAAGAAGAAATTCAAACATTGACAAAACCAAAGGGTTGTTGCACAATAATGTAAATTAATTCTTTACAAATTCATAAAACGAATTTTTCTAAATAATCAATAAGAATATTTTTAAAAATCGGTTTTTTAAGTATTAATTTAACAGTAAAATATTCATCTTGTATTTCATAATGATTAATTTCAATATCAAATAGATTATTAATTGAAATAATCATTTGTGAGAATATTTCCATACTATCATATTTATTAATACTAATAGGTGTTATATTATCGATATTAACGATAAGTTTTTGAATATAATATTTATCGTCCATATAAGAATCTTCTATATTATAAGAATAAGTTGTTAAAACACCATTTGATTTATAATAAACTTCATTTTTTATTTTATATTGTATAATTTCGGTATAATTATATTCTAAATCGGTTTTTGAAATCTCTTTAATTTTATGTAATATTTGTTTAATATTTAAATCATTTAGACGTGTATCAAACATTAAATCATTGATTTTTTTACCTAAACAGATATGAATAGGTGAATTTTTATTACATAATGCAAGATGTTCATTGCAGAATTTTTCCATTCTATATTAAAAAGTATTATAAATTTATTTTTTAATATCAAATTTTCTTAAAACTAATTATAAAAATTTGATTGATATAAAACTAATTTAATTTATTTATAAATATATAATTATGCCTAAAATATCTGCAATTTGTATTAAAACCGATGGAACTTTAGTATCTTTTAATTTAGATGATAATGTTTCACCTGATACATTTGATATTCAAAATATTCCAAAAAATCTTTTAAATTCCAAAGGAACTAACGAACTGACTCGTGAATGCGATTTTGATTATGCAAATACAGTTATTTCTTTATATGCTTGGACCGAAGGACGTGCTGGCAAAGAAAATAAATATGATTTACCACCCCCAGTCGATAATGAATTATATTTTGGTAATATGTTTGCAATATGTCATGATGGGCAAAATAATGAATTAATTTCGTTATCGGTGTCTGAATGGGAAGATTTCTATGAAATGGCATTTGGTGGTTTTGAAGATTTGGGGTCAGAAGATTCCTATTCAGAGGATGACGATGAAGAAGAATATAATGATGAAATGAAAGACTTTATTGTTAATGATTTAGAAGAAATTGAAGATGAAAGTTATCATCCTTCCGATGAATCTGAATACGATGAAGAATATGTATCGGAATCAGAAGATGATAATGAATCAGAATATGATGAAGACGATGAATTAGAAAATGATGAAGAGGAAGATGAAGAGGAAGAGGAAGATGAATCAGAAAATGAATCTTATGAAAATGAATCTGATGAATCTAAATATGATGAATCAAAATTGGATGATAATTCACAAGAAGATGAATCAGTTCCAGATAATGGTATTGCTGAAACAGAATTAGAAAAGAAATAATTATACAAAGTTTTTATTTTAGTAATATCAATAAAATAATAAATTTGATTAATAATTACTTAAATTTAAAAAGTAATAAATAATAAAAAGATGGATCCACGTGAAAAAATTGTATCTATATTTAAAGATTTATTAACTAAACAAAATGAAGAAAAAAAAATAATTAATTCAGAACAAATTGAATCAATTTCAAATGATATTGAAAAAGGTATTTATAATAAAACTATTAAATTTGCTGATGAAAAAAATATTATTAAAAAATGGGAAAATACTATTTTTACTCAAATGTATAAACAATTTGCAATTCAGGTATTTACAAATTTATCAAAAGAAGCATATGTTAAGAATGTCCGTTTATTTGATAGATTAATCTCTGGGGAATTTCATCCATATGAATTAGCGACAATGGATGCGCAATATTTATTTCCGGAACATTGGAAACCTTTTATCGATGAAAAGAGTAAAAGAGACCGTGTTTTATTTGAAATTAATAAAGAAATGGCAACAGATGAATATAAATGTAGTAGATGTCAAAAACGTGAATGTTCATTTTATCAATTACAAACACGTTCTGCTGATGAACCGATGACTACATTTGTCACCTGTTTAAATTGTGGTAAAAGATGGAAAATGTAAATTCTATCTATCTTTTTTTTAATTTATTACTTATAATCATAATTAATTAATAAAATAAATTATATTATTAATTAATTTGCGAGTTCTTCGGTTATATCATATCTTTAACATATAATTATAATCGAAGATTGGTCTTTATAAATTTTTATATAGTTTTACCGAGATATTTTCGCATATTTAATATGATAAATTAGCGGTAAAATAATATTAAATAAATGTTGGACCTGTCTTCGACATTATTTACATAGGAATATATTTTGATTACCGCATATTTTAAAATGTTGTAATAACAAAATTAATTTATAAAAAAAATAATTATTTTTATAAATGAATTAATAAACTATTTAAAATAATCCTTGTTTATTTTCAGTTTCTTCAACCTTTCTACGACGAATTAATTTATCTTTTTTAGAATTAGTATCTGATAATAAATTTATGACAGGATTAATATCTATACTTCTACCTCCATTCATATCTTGTATTGCTGGTCCATTATTATCATTATCAATTGTATATCTTGTCAAGGGAGGTTGTATTTTTGATTGTTCAGGTACAGATTCTAATTTATTTTTACGTTCATTTATTAATGTTTCTATATCTTTTATTGTGCATGTTTTATCAGTAGGATTTTTAATTTGCAATGGTGCTAATAATTGTTCAGCATAACCAATTGTATCTTCAAAAAATTTAATTGATTTAATTCCTTTGTTATCAATTATATTTGAATTATTTATAATATTTAACATAACAAATTTAGTAGGATGTTCATTTTTATTAGTATTTAAATCTTCAATTTTTTCTAGTATATTTGATATTAATATTTTATCTAATAATTCATTATATGGATTATTTTCTGAGGGTTTTGGATTAGGATTTATAAGATAATAATTTTTATTATATGTTTTCAGGTCTCCTACTGATGGTATTCCAAATTTTATATTATTACTTTCTATGTAACTTTGTAATTTTTTTTCAACATAAGTTTTATTTAGGTTAAAATCTTTTAAATTAATTTTAACTAAATTAAAATCCATATTGGTATCATAATATTTTCCATCATATAAATATTTATCTGTATTAAAGAATACTGTTTCTTTAAATCCATTACGCTTATTTAAATAATATTTTAGATGTAAAATACTTTCATTAATAAAAAAACTTTCACTTAATATATCAAATATATTTTTTTTATCCTGAATTTGTTTATTATTATCATCAATAAAATCATAAATACTAAAATTAGTTTTATCTGAATATAATAAGTTTGAATATAATACTGATTTTGCACCTTTATAATTATAATCTATTAATATTTTATTTGGGTCTTCTATTCCAGCCATATCAACGACAGTCAAATATCCTTTATTATCATTATATATTATTTCAAAAATAATAAATAAATGACCTCTTGAACTATCATCATTATTTGGTGTTTTTCGTATACGTTTTTCTTTTTTTAAAGTAGCATTATCTGTTGTTCGTTTATTATTTAATTCGGTTAAAATGAATGATAATTTATTTATATCATTACTTATATCATTACTTATATCATTACTTATTATTTGAATTAAATCATCTTTAAAAATATTATTATTAACAAATATCTTATTACCAAAATAATGATAAATATTACTATCAATTTTAATAGCTTGATTTGTATCTTTTGGATAAATATGACCATATAATTCAAATATAGAATATATATTTATTTGTGCGCCTTTATCTAATAATTTTTGTAGTCCAATCTGAACAATACCTTTATTCTGGTTTTTACCAAATAATGTATAAGTCTTACCTGAACCTGAAAACCCATAACCAAATAATACATTACTATAACCTTGTAATGTTAATTCAAATAATGAATCTAAATATGCTGCATTTGAATTATTATATTTTTCTAAATCTGAAAGTAGGTCTTGATTATAACCTTCAAACATTTTATTATTATCTGGACCAATTGTATGGAATGCTGAATAAATATTAGTTAATCTTTTTGTTTCAGAATTGCTATTATATTTATAACAAATTGATTTAGGGTCTGATACATTATCTATATTTACAAAATTATCTAAAGTTTTTCCACCAGTCTGTTCATTTCGTTCATTAAAACGTAAATACACTCTTACCGCACCCATTATATCCTCATAATTTGATATTGCTGGATTAATTGTATCTAATATTTTCTTTAAATTTTCTAATGTGGATACCGCATTATTACATTCAGTTTCAATATTATTTATATTAAATGATGCATAATTTTTATTATTCCAAGTTGTTCTTATTTCATTAATAGTATCATAAATTGTTTTAAAATTCATATACCAATCGTATTTCTTTATTTTATCTTGTAATGCATTATGTTCTTCAGTTGTTAATACACCACCATTTTGTTGTTGTTGATTTTTTATTTCTAATAATTTTTCTTTAATTGATGCTTTATTAGAAGAATTCTTATCTTTTTCATTTATTTTTTCAACTAATAATAAATATTTATTTAAATTTTTATCTAATTCATTTAATAAAATTTGTATTTGATTTATTGTTTTTTTACAATTTGCTTTTTTCAATTCATCGCTTTTTTCAACTAATGCTTTTAATCTATTTATTTCTAATTCTTTTTCTTTTAATTCGTTTTGTAATTTTACTAAGTCTAATGAATTTGGTAATTGAGTTGATGATACGCTTGATACAGCTGCTTCAGGTGCAAATTCATTAGTTTTATTTAAATTATCAATGAATTTTTGTAATTCTGTTTTAAAACCTTCATATGTTTGTATTTCATCATTATTTTGTTTTATCTTATTATTTATTTCATCCACTAAATTGGTTTGATTTTCATGTTGTTTCTTTAAATTTTTGATATTTGTTATCATAAGGGTAATTTGGGTATTTAATTTTATAATTTCTTGTTCATAGTTATTAATTGTCTTATTTATATTTTGTATACCCGCATTAAAATCTCCAGGTGCACTATTAATTAATTTTGCTTTTAATTCCCCTATTTTTGTTTCTAATTCTGATTTATTAATTAATTTTTGTTCTAATTCGTTACTATTTGTGCTATCTAAAATATATTGATTTAATGAATCTAATTTTTCTGCTTCTATTTTAATCATTTCCTTCAATATTCCTTCTTCTTGTCTTTTTAATAATATATAATAATTAATAACATCTACTTTATTTTTTATTTCATCTGCACCACCTAATAATTCTATTACAGACTTATCTTCCGAATTAATCCCTGGAATACCATTTGAATCAAATACTCCGACTCTTCTACCACCAGTTTTAATTGAAATTGCACTTGAATATAATTCTTCTATTAATTTAGTAATTTCAGTTGGTTTTAAATTAGTTTTTTTATATTCTTCTAATTCTTCGAGTAGATCTACATATTTTTCTCTATTTGATTCATTTGTATTTTTAAGATTATTATTTTCATCGTTAAGAACTTTTATTTTATTATTATTATCATTTATAGTAATTTCATAATTTTTAATTATTTGATGCAGATTTTGCACATTATCATTTATATTTTTTTCGATATTATAACCTTTTCTTTTTAAAAAATCTCTAGTAGAATTAATATCATTTGCTAGCTCATTATATTTTGATACTAAATTATTATGTTCTTCTTTTAAATTTTCATATAATAATCTATTCGAATCATTATTTTCTTTACTCAATTCTTTTAATGAATTATAACTATCTTTTAATTTATTAATAGTTTCATGCATTTTCTCAATATCTATTTTTGTTAAATTATCAATATATTGAACTACTTTTTCAAATTGATTTTCACTATTATTAGATTCATCTATATTTAATTCGGATTCATCTTCTAAACCACCTGTCTGTTTTTTATTTTTTCTTAAAAATTCTAATAATAATTTACGCATCATAGCATATTCTTTTTTATAATTAAGCATCCAATTCATAAATTTACGTTTATCATCGTCATTTGTTATTTTAGAATATTTATTTAATGCAATTTTTATTTTATTATCTAAATATTCCAAATCTGCATCCGCTTGAAATAATCCAGTTCGCAAATCAATCTTTTTTAAATAATCTTCTGGTTTCTTCTTATTATCTTGTCTAAATTCCTTTACATAATTCACAATTGCCAATTCATTATAGCGTAATTTATCATTTAAATCATTCATTACACCTAATTTTACCCGTTTTGATTTATTTTTCAAAGATTTATTTATTATTTCTCTTAATTCACGTATTTCTAATAACATCTTTTCCTTTTCAATTTTTTCATTATTTTTATTTACTATGTTATTTGATTTATACTCTAATATTTCTTCTATTTTATTAGCTACATCTTCTCCTAAAATATCTGCTATATCACGTATTCTATCTTTTATAATTATTTTATTTTCAGGTGTTAATTTTCTTTCCCCATCAACAATAAATATCTCTTTTAAAGGATTATATTTTAATTCTTCCTTTTTTGTAGGCTCTTCTACTATATCTTTTAATTCATTTATTATTTCTACTGATTTAGGTTCCGCCATTTTATAATCTTCTATTTCTGATTTTTTATCTATAGTCTTCGATTCTTCCGATGTAATAATTAGTGGAACTAATTCGGCAGATTTAGTAGTTTCTGATTCAATATCTTTAATAGGAATTGATTCTTCTACATTTGTAGATATTGTAATTGGTTCTTGTTGAACAGGCTGTTGTAATTGCGGTGATGATTGTATTGGTTCTTGTTGAATAGTCTGTTGTTCTGGTTGTTGAACTTGTTGAGATTGAATTGGTTTTTGTTCAGGTTGTAATGGCTGTTGAACTTGTTGAGATTGTAATAATGGTTTTTGTTCAGTTTGTAATGTCTGTTGAACTTGTTGAGATTCTAATAATGGTTGTTGTTCAGATTTTAATATTTGCGGTTCTTTTTCAGTAGTCTGTTGTTCAGGTTGTTGTTGAACTTGAGATAATTCTACATCTTTTTCATCTATTTTAATTAATGGTTCTTCAATATCTTTTTTAGTAGTATCTTCATCTATTTCTATTAATGGTTCTGTTAAAGATTCAAATGGTAATTTTACTTTATCAGTTTGTGATTGTAAATATTCTTCAATATTTTTAATAGATTTTTCAGTTGTTTTAATGCTAGATTCAATTGGTTTAAATTTATCATTAATATAATCTTCTATTTCTAATACTGATTTTGATAATTCATCTTCTGATTCAATTAATGGTT
>VFQS010004509.1_pt1 | contig 10060 bp, 12 predicted proteins | sample 3512361 | NCBI WGS metagenome assembly VFQS01 (sample SAMN10412375, study PRJNA504923) | tailings metagenome | isolation source: Relicate 1 Philex TSF3 active mining | place: Philippines | reverse complement strand
TCATCATACTCTTGTAAGTTCTCATAAATGGACTCAGACCATCCATCCAGCTTAACATTCAACGGGTCAAATTTACCGTTTAAGAACTCAACACCGCTACAAACTGCCATAAGAATTTTCCTCTGGAATTTAATGCTCTTATCTACATCCCTCTGTTTCTTAATCCTCTCATACTCAAATTTAATATCGTCATAATTTGATGTCATGTTGAACTTCCGACTCGCCTTAAACCCATTCTGCTCGAACCGCTCTAAACGGTAGAGCATTTCCTGCTTTTCCTGATTAATTTCATCAATCGTCTTCTGGCGTTGAGGGGGGCGTCTCCTCGATGAAGCGGTTGTGTTAGTTTCCTCTCCACTCTGACTCGTGGTATTTGTTCCTTCATTGCTCGTTTCATCGCCTCCACTTCCGGATGAACCGGATTCTTCATCATTATTAAATGGGTCAAAGTTGTTTTCATCGCTATCGCCGTCGCCATCGTGGTTATTTCCTAAAAGACGGTCGGCATCCCCTGTCATTGATGAGTTATCCTCCTCAGTCATAACTTCGGATTGAGTTGTGTATGTATTTTCTGTCTCTTCCTCAGATGAACTCATCCCCCGCGTCTTCTTTGGGTTCCCCAGTAAATTTATATCATTCAATAACATATTTTCTTTCGGATTACTATCCTCATTTAATCTTGGTCTCATAGAACTACTATTATTATACCGCGAACTTTTTAAATTATCATTTGATTGAACAATACGAATATTCTGGTTAGGGACATTCATATTATCATTGTATTTAATTGTATCTGTATCACTATCCTGAAATACTTTTATACTCATTAATACTGCTAAGATTTAAGAATTTAAAATAACACGCAAAGTGAATTATTTTAACTGTGAAACATTTATTTTCTTTTGTTCTAAACTCTGATTGTATCGGCGGATGATATTGATAGATTGTTCTAATTCGACTGCTGTTATTGGAGTCTCCTTTTTGATTTCTTCTAATGGTTGTAATCTAAATATTTTTCCTAAATAGATTTTACTCTTATCATTTAATAAATAATTGAATAATATTATAAATATTAGGGTCGCCAATATTGCGATTTTTATATCTCTAAAAGCAATAAAAGCAATGAAGAAAATAAATAATCTTCTAAAAAATGGGCGACTGAATATTCGTTCTATATTAGATGGGATTTCTGCGGAAACATATCGCCCACCAAATTGAATTGCCATTGTTGAGACTCCATTAAATATTCTACTTACTCCTATTGTTTGTAATAATAAATCAATCATTATTATTATTTTGTGATATTTTATTTATTTGTATATCTACATTTTCAATATCATCATCAATTGTTATTTCAGTATTCGCTTGCGATTCATTATCATAATTATCATCAATTTCAGATTGTTCTTCACCTTGCTCTTCTTGTTCCGGAGGATATTCTTCGTCTGGTTCTGGCTCTAATTCTCTATCTTCAACCACTCTTACTTTTTTCAATATTGATTTCTTCTGAGTAAAATATGACATTATTCTATTAACATATTCGCTTGGAGTAAAATAGAAAATAACAAATATTAATAATAAAAATAAAAACAATTTTTCATAACCATTAATATACACTAATAGAGCCAGAAATATAAGTATTAGTGAAACATCTTTCAACTTTAATTTAATTGTGCTTATTTCCATTTGAGTAAATAAAATAAATATAATTATTCCAATACAAAAAACAGATACAATCACTGATGATATACGACTATTTTCATTCATTTTTATTTTAATAAAATAAAAATATATACATAATCTTACTCAGAGATGAAATTTATTACTGTTGTTGGTCCATCATTGGTTGATAATTAGGTAGTGCGGGGGGATTTTGTTGAACATACATTGGAGCTTGTTGGTTGGTCATTGTTCCCTGTTGATTCATCATATTCTGCGTTTGAGGAGGTGGAGGAGGTTGAATCATTGATGGATTAGATTGTATTCCTAATGATTCTGGGGATGGATAAGTAGGAGTCGAAGAATTTATTAGTTGATTATTCATTTGTTGCGGTTGCTGTTGTTGCGGTTGCTGTTGCTGCTGTTGCTGCTGCTGTTGCTGCTGCTGTTGAATAGGAACATCAACAGGCAATTTCTTTTCTTCATCTTGCTCTTCCCGCATTGTTAAACTCTCCTCTACATCCTTCTTATATACAAGCATATTCGTATTCAAGAAAGCAATTGTAAGCAAGATTGCTAAAACAAAACCTCCATATGGGAATATATCGAGCGCAAAGAATCCAACAATCAATAAATATACTGTTCTAAATATCCAGTTCTGAAACAAATTAACCAAAGCTTTCAAGAAGCCAGTTCCAGTTTGATAATAAGCAGAAAAATTAATATAAAGAATATAAGCAATCACGATAGAATAAATAATCGCATTGAATATAATGTGTCCTTCAATCATTATAATATTAAATATATTATTTTTTTATTAGAAAATCATCCTTTATTTAATCCCATCTCTTTTCCTAAAACTGTGCTTGACCAAACTCCATCTACTTCGTCTTCATTATCTTCCAATTCAGCCAATACTGAATCTTTTTCAACTTGAAGTTCATCAAATGAAGTGCTTTCCACTACACTAAATGCTTCGGATATCTCTTTTTTATATAATAAATAATATGTCAATGAATATGCGACTAAATATAACATACCAAAAAAACGACAATATATTGCTAATAATATACCAACCATTAATAATATCAACTGGACAATAGGGTTAATAAAAAAATATCTATACTTCTTCGACATATACAGTAAAATAACCAAACAATAAATAATAAATATTAGTATTCCAAATATATGTATTGGAAGTTCATTCATCCCCATCTTCATCATTTTATATACTATGTGTATAAAAAACTTATTATTTAATTCCTTTTATTTTTTTCTAAATAATATTAGATGACATACTGCTCATTAGAAGAAGCGTGGGGAAGTGATTTTAATTCCTCGAAATATTTTGAAAAAATAAATCAACAACCGCAACAGCAACCACTCATTCAACAATCTACCGTCCCTCCCGAAAATATGAGAACATACCCTAAACTAAATAATGAAACCAGCGATTTAGATAAATATTTTCCTTCTTATAATGGAGGAAATCCAATTAAAAATACAATAAAGAGCAATATTGTTCCATATCAAGTTTCATTCCCAGATAAAGCAAAGCGCAATTATACTTATCCGGTCGAAGTTAATGATGACGATGATAATGATAGCGCTATCGACCTTTTAGAAGATAACACAAATGATATTAAATATATCGACCGCCAAAGAAATATCAAATCGTCCGAAAATTATATGACGTGTGAAGACTATTTCCTTTATAAAAAGTATCTTAATTTAGCAGAAAAATATAAGCAGAAACTAAAAGCGCGATACCGTAATTTTATGGAAAATGAGGAGCCCCAACTCCAAAGACGGAATATCCAAGAGAATTTTGGAAATATGTCATCCACCAGTTCTGGAATCTACTCAATGAAAGAAGTTTTCATAATAATAATCATCGGAATTTTTATTATATTAGCGCTCGACATTTTCGTTAAAATGGGCGAACGAATGAAAAAATAACAAAATAAATTTAGGAGGCATATTTCGTCTTATAGAGTAATCCTCCACATACGAGAATGAACGCAATAATTATAAATATCCACATATTCTTTTGGTCATCCTGTATCCGTTTCCTATCAAATGGGGGCAATGGGATAACAACTGGTTTCGCCTTTTTTCTACACATCGTATTCAAATCACGACCATTCTCGTCCTCATTTTTTACAAATTGAGTCCTCGATGTAGGCATATATGCTGACTGTGGTCTCATATTTGGCATGATATTACCTTCCTGAACATTTCTTTCTCCTAAATTATTGTTTAACAACGGATTTCTTGATACATATGTATCAGTAGATGACCCCCACACATCAGGTCCAAAATTGACATGTCCAGCATTACCTCCCTCCGAAACAGCATTAAATAAAGAACTGTCGCGCGTTGTCATATCAATCGTCGCAGTAGAATCACTTTTCCAATTATAAGTGCTATTTCCAAATTCACCTCCGGAGTTAGACATTGGAACAATCCCCTGATTATCTAAATTACCGCCTAACTGTGTCAAACTTGAAAAGTGCTCTAAATCACAGGCGCTCCCCAAAGAAAATATCGTCATTAATCTATATATAGATTAATTTTCATTGCTCATTTTACATTCCATATTATTTTAAAATATTCCACTCTACCATAAAAAAATACGGAATATATCATTCCAACTACGATATTTTGCGTAGTGGCTCATATTCTAAATTTATCATGGTAGTTGGAATGAGTAAGAATTTAGGAGCAAATGCGCAAGGATATAAAAAAAACATTCTAATACTATAATAATGTTTAAATGTTCAATATGTAAAAAAACGTTCGACCGTAAATTCAATTACGACCGACATATTACAAGTAAGCATAATTGTGTGTATAAAGAAGAAGATGATGACCCAAATGAGGATGAAACAACCAGAGTAAATCTTCTGGAATGCGAACACTGTAAAAAGACGTATTCTACTAAATTCAACCTAAATAAACACATCAAGAAATGTAGTGTTCTATCAAAAAAGAATGAAGTCATCGAGCAAAAGGAGGCCCTCTATAAAGAGAGAATCTCCCATTTGGAGAATCAGGTCCTCGAACTTACGAAAAAAATCGGGAATACATACAGCTATCAAATTAATCAACATTTGGACCAAAGTGTCCATCAGCAAAATATACAAATTAATGCTTATGGCCACGAAAATCTCAATTATATAACACCGAACCAAATTGAGAAGCTAATAAGCCACCCTTCAACATGTCTTCCCGAGTTTATTAAAATGGTTCATTACCACGAGGAGCACCCCGAAAATCACAATGTTGTAAATATCAAGGAGAACATTATAAAAACGCTAAAAGGTAAAAACAACTGGAAGATGCTGGATTTTGAGAGCTTCGTCGAGAAATTCGCCATCGAAAAATACGACCAGTTATGCGATTTATACAACTCAGATGAAATCAATATTGATGATGTTATCCGTGAGAAATTTGAGGGATGGGCCGATCAATTCGATTATATGGAATCGAACACTCGCAAAAAAGCGGAAGAGGACGCAAAATTAGCGATTATTCTCGGTAGCCAGTGGTTAAGCGAGAAGAAAATAACGAAAAGGGGTCTCAAAAGAATTCTCGACGGAGAAATGATGCTTCCAGAAGAAGATATGGAAGAAATTGAACGAATCAAGAAGATGGTCGGTTGGGGAATAAGCTCGAAGAGTAAAATAAAGAATTAGATAGATTGCGACTGCTTACAATATTGGGCGATTCCTTGGAGAAGTGAGTCCGCCAAATCATCCTTCTTCGGATGCGACAAAAAAAACCGCTTCCACTCATCCATCTCATCTAATACACAACTAACAATAAAAATAGAATCATTCTTTCTCTTTTTATATGCTTTGTATTCGGAGAGCGGTTCCTCCTTTTGCTCAGAAACCGGTTCCTGACTTGAAATCTTCTTATTCTTCTTCAAAATGTCCTCTACGATGCTCGTCGGATTGAGCTTTTTCGTGGCAGAAAAGAAGGCAACCTGATTCAAATCACGCAAACGCCCATTTTTACCCCCGATGAAGAAAAAGCTATAAATGAACATTTGGATTGACTTCATTCGCGGGTTCTTCAAGGCCGGTTGATTCTCAATGACGACCTCAATGACATCCTCAATTTTTATAGCATTCAGACCATCATACAGATTCGTATATAACTTAGTATCATCACTCTTCATATAATCGCATATTTTCGTCAATTGCTCTGTCGTCTTCTTCGCGCATTTATTACAATAGCCGAATATACGAATCATAGACTCGCTTATTTTTGTATGGAATTTGCGGGATTTCTCACCACAGGCGCAACTCAAATCCCGCAACTCATACGGGAAATATTCTGCTGTTGTCTTGTCGCAATTCTTTGAATGGATACGACAGAGCTCTTTTCTGACGCCGTCTTTTATTATCCACGAGTTCGAGCAATTTCCACAAACGGCGCCACTCCGGACTTCCGCCATACAGCGCTTTTCATTGTGGTCTGGAATCCACGGGTCCGACTTCAAATTAATGAGTCCCCACTCCTCAATTTGGATGATTTTTTTCGTCTCTTTTGAGAACTCGATTTTACAGTAGGCGAGATTCTTTATACCGACATCGAAAGATAAGACTTTGTAAGAAGAGGAATCGTCATTCATATATTATTATAACGACTATTTTTTAACTTAAAAAAACGCGAATAATTATAAATATAATATGTCAAATTATTATTTCAGGAGGGCATCCGACCTTAAAACTGACCAATTAGTCGATATTGTTATGGATATCGATAATGGCCACTATGATGAAATTGTTGATGAAAAGGACTGGTATGATAAAATTCATAGATTTCGGACTGAAATAATTGAGGTATTGCTAAAAAGGTATCAGGCCCACTATTTGTATAATAGCCAGTCCGACAAGGAACTAAATCGCGCTTACAGAATGTATTTGCGCCATTATTTGTAAAAATTGATTTTAAATTATTTGTGGATTTAGATGATATAAAAATGAGCAGCCCAACTGGACTAAGAAGACAAGAAGAACTCGTTTATGGAGAAAAACAACTCAATTTTCCACCAAGCAACTTGATAATGTGGGCCAAAATATACCCAAAAAATGAAAAAACATGGGCGAATCGCATTGGTTTAACAAGAAACGAAATCACGCTTTCTGGATTGATGGTCAAACAGGCGTATGAAGGAGTTGAAGCTATCGCACAAGAACAAAATGTTCCCGTAGAACGGATATGGGAAGAACTTTCAAAATATAAACCTAAAAATGGGTTCATGTTCGATTCCAAAATCGAGTCTCCTTATCGAAAATTGGACAAATATACTACATTAGCGGATAGCGGTTCAACTTACGCAGGAATTATGAGAACAATCCAGTGGATTTCACAAAATGGTGTAGATTCCAAATATATCAAGGATGATGAAAAAAATTTCATATCCAAATTGTTCGAGAATGATGATTCCGTCAAAATGACAATTGTTTCAATTGTTTATTTCGCATTTATTGGAAAAATTGTGTATGATGAATATTCCAAGTGAATTCCCAAGTAAAAATTGAATTTTTAAAATTATAAAAATTAAATATGTAAAATATCTAAAATGGTAAAAGTATCAATCAAAAAACAAACTTCATCAAAACCCGAAGATGACATTCTGAGCAGATTATCATCTTTGAAAATGTCAGTAGGAAGTGGCGCCGTTATTTATGCTCGCGAGAGCGACCAAATGAAGCACAGTCTTGATGACCAAGTTCAGAAAGCCAAAAAATACGCGAAGGACAATGGGTTCAATGTGGTATCTGTTATCAGAGAAACTCGCTCTGGCGAGGAAATCTTAAAACAGACGCAACTTATGAATGCGCTCCTTGAAAACAAGGATACCCATTTCATTTTTTCACACACTGACCGGATTACGCGCGACTTCCAAGGTTTTTGCTCCCATTTCATCAATTGTTGTAATGCGAATCGCAATACGATTCATATTGTTAATGAGGAATTGGTTTCATCTATCCCACTACATTTCAAGAAGATTGTTTGTGGGATTATTGATGCGGAAGAGGAGAGGAAAACAATCAGTCGTCGCATCAAGTCGTCAATTGCTTTCAGAAAAAGAAATGGTATTTACAAGCCATCCATCCCCAAATTTGGGAGGATGTATGCTCGCGACCGAGAGGGAAGAATCACAAAAGTGGTTCAGCGTGAGGAAGAAGTGGATACTATTCGATTGGTAAATTTGATGTATTATGGAGGGACTTGTGATGAGATTGAAAAACTTCTTATCAAAATCACGAAAAATCCGAGACACCGTTTATACGATATGAATGATGAAGACAAAGAAATTCGCGAGGTCAAACGCGGGAATTTTACATCAAGAACAATCGCGGAATTTCTCAATTACATCAAGCTTTACAAGAGAAATCGGAAATGGTCCAGCGCATCTGTTTTGAGTTGTTTGGCGTAATCACTACTTCTCTATTTTAGGATAAAAAATATTTATAAATGAAAAACATCCGCCATAAATTTTTTATAAGTATCTTTTATTTTTCTAACATCATCGGCTTTCTTTTTTTCAAAAAAAGAAACCTGTATCCCTCCGAAACGACCCATCTTCTTCATTTTGGGCGCGTGTTTCTCAATGAAACACCAATAAAGCGAATCCCATATATCGCACCATTCCCCCTTTTTATAATCGCTCTTCCGAACCATCTCGTAATTTGATGAAGAAATATACGCCTTCGTAGTTGTTAGCCCCCCATCAGAATACAGGGCCATTGAATAGACGTTGTTTATCATGACCCAATCGTATGAATCGACGGCGAATTCCATGAACCAAGCATACACGTCATCAGGATGTATCCCCATCAAATTCATCAAATTTCCAATAATCATGAGCCTCTCGATATGGTGGAGATATCCGGTATCGAACGCCTTTTTAATCGTCGCGTCCAATATAGATAAACCGACATCCCCATCATAAAAGCGCCGGTTCAACCTGTTTTCCGCCTTGAAATAATTCGTAGTTGTCATTTCTTTATAGATGTGGATGTAAGTATAACGGCTAAACTCGCGCCAACCGATGACCTGCCTGATAAACCCCTCGATATTATTAATGGCGACCCCCTTCCCTTTTTCTAAAATCCTCTGGACGACATATTTCGGGTCGAGTAGCCCAATATTCAGGGAAGAGCTTATACCCGAGTGGAAAAGGAAAGCATTTTTATATTTGGGGTCCGGCTCCACAATAGCGTCCTCATAGGTCCCAAAACTCTTCAAGCGCTCATTTATAAAAGCGTCCAACCATTTTTTAGCGTCGGCGAATGTAATGGGACACCAAAAGCTGGAACACGTCCCGTAATTGCGCGGGAATTCCTTCTCAACTATCGCAACCGCCCTTTTAATATAGTCCGTCTCCTTGGGGAAAACAATCTCCGGAATCTTAGTCCCTTTCGGTATCGGTTTGCGATTTTCCCCATCATACGATAATTTACTATCCGGTAGAATATGTAGGCGGTCCCTCTGCCACTTGTAGAAGCTCGTTTGAAAAAAAGGCTTCTTCATCTTTTTTACTGATGCGTAATATTCGCGTAATTCGGCCTCTGATGTAATAAAATTTGGGGTTTCCACGACCTCAAATGCCCTCTTATTTTTCTTACAGTGAGTCTCAATCTGATTTAATAGGAAATGGTCTACTGGGTTGTAAAAGGCGATATCGCCATCAATATCTTTTACAAAATCAAATGCGCCACGATTCTTCTCTGGAATAGACGCAATTTTTATGTGGTTTATCGACTTTTTCAATGATTTTGCCAGATAATCGCTGTAATACATCATCGACGCCAAATGAAGAACGAGCTTCTTTTTATTGAATATGAGCTTCTTTTCGCGATAACCAAAAAATGCCGGATGCTCAATCAAATATATGTTTTTGTATTTTTTTAATGGGGATATATCTTCGAATAACTGATGCGGAAATATAATAAAATTGGTCATTATCTTATTATAAGAATAAAATTGATTTTATTTTATTGTATATTATAAATAAATAAATGACATCACTCTCCAAATACGACGAAATCCTTCTAAATCATCGCAAGACGATGATTCCGCAAATAGAACCGTATATTACAAATATCGCATCCACCGATTTTTTCAGTGGTTTGGAATCCGTTGCTGATTCAACCCAAGAAAATATCCTCGATTTTTTTAAAGAAAATAAACACAAACTCAACATTCCACAGTTGGATAATTATAATAATTACGAGGTCATTTACAGAAATAATACGGCAGCCGACAGATACGAAATGAAATGGCACTACGATAATAAGAAACTTATAAAACACAAAATATCCGATTTACAAAAAATACACAGCATTCAAATTGTTCATATGGACGATAAATATATTTA
>VFQS010004508.1_pt1 | contig 10060 bp, 8 predicted proteins | sample 3512361 | NCBI WGS metagenome assembly VFQS01 (sample SAMN10412375, study PRJNA504923) | tailings metagenome | isolation source: Relicate 1 Philex TSF3 active mining | place: Philippines | reverse complement strand
TCCGTCATCGTTGCCCGCTGCGATCAGCGAAGCCTTGCATTGTAGCACGCTTTTTCGTGCTCGCTTCAGAAAATTTCAAAATTTTTTGAAGCCGCTTGTTGCATTGCTTGAGCAGCGCCGCAATCAGCGAAGCCCTCGATTATGACACAGCTTTTGAAGCTTTGCTCATCTCGCTTTAATTTTTTGCATCGCAATCTGTTTAAAGCTTTGAGGGTTTTCACTAAGCACTTCTGCTCAGCGAAGCCTTGAATTATGGCACAACTTCCCGACATCTGACAAGACAGCCTCAAAAAAGTTTTCGGGGTACGCCAGATAATTCACGCATGTCCCTGATCACCCTGCTCGACGCCAGCCTGGCCTTTGGTCATGTCCCCCTGCTTGACCACGCCAGCTTTTCACTGGAAGAACAAGAACGCGTGGGCCTCATCGGCCGCAACGGCACGGGCAAATCCTCCCTGCTCAAGATATTGAGTGAACTGGAACGCCCTGACGACGGCTCACTCCATATACAGAAGGGACTGCGCGTCGCCTATGTGCCGCAGGAGCCCGTGCTGAACCCGGAGCACACCTTGTTTGAATCGGTACGCCAGGGGCTGGGGCCAGTACTTCAACTGATTGACGACTACACCCACAGCCGCGGCGATCTGCACGCCTTGCAAAGCCAGATCGAAGCACTGGATGGCTGGAGCTGGGAGCAACGGGTGTCTGAAACCCTGCACCGCCTGCACCTCGACCCCGAGGCGCGCATCGCCTCGTTGTCTGGCGGCAACCGCAAGCGGGCCGCCCTGGCGCAGGCCCTGGTGGCCCGCCCCGACGTGATGCTGCTGGATGAGCCGACCAACCACCTGGACATGGACAGCATCGCCTGGCTGGAAGACTTGTTGCTGGCCTTCAAAGGCAGCGTGGTCACCATCAGCCACGACCGCGCCTTTCTGGATCGTGTGGCCACCCGCATGGTGGAGCTCGACCGTGGCCGCCTCACTTCCTACCCCGGCAACTTCGCGCAGTACCAGGCACTCAAGGAAGAACAACTGGCCCAGGAGGCCGTGATCAACGCCAAAGCCGACAAACTGCTGGCCCAGGAAGAAGTCTGGATCCGCAAGGGTGTGGAAGCCCGCCGCACCCGTGCGCAAGGACGCATCAACCGCCTGATGGCGCTGCGCGAAACCCGCGCGCAGCGCCGAGAGACCATGGGCAGCGTGCGCATGGAAGTCGCCAGTGGCGCACCCAGCGGCAAGATCGTGGCCGATCTGGAGCACGTGAGCAAGAGCTTCACAGCAGCCGACGGCTCCCCGCGCACCATCGTGCGCGACTTCAGCGGCACCATCCTGCGTGGCGACAAGGTCGGCCTGATCGGCCCCAATGGCGCAGGCAAGACCACCTTGCTCAAGCTGATTCTGGGCGAACTGGAAGCCGACAGCGGCAAGATCCGCCGAGGCACCAACCTGAGCGTGGCCTATTTTGACCAGATGCGCGAGCAAATCGATCTGGACGCCACCCTGGAGGATTTCATCAGCCCCGGCAGCGAGTGGATCGAAATCGGCAACAAGCGCACCCACGTCAAAAGCTACCTGGGTGACTTTTTGTTCTCACCCGCCCGGGCCAACTCGCCGGTGCGCAGCCTCTCCGGCGGTGAACGCAACCGCCTGCTGCTGGCCCGCCTGTTCGCGCGCCCGGCCAATGTGCTGGTGCTGGATGAACCCACCAACGACCTGGACATCGATACCCTGGAGCTGCTGGAAGACCTGCTTCAACAATACGAAGGCACGGTGTTTCTGGTCAGCCACGACCGGCGCTTTCTGGACAACGTGGTCACCAGCACGCTGGTGGCCGAAGGCGATGGTCTGTGGCGCGAATACGAAGGCAGCGTCGAAGACTGGCTGACCCAGTCGGCCCGCGCCCGCCCGGCGCGGGAAACGGCCAAGGCCCCGGCCACCCCCGCCGCATCGGCACCGCAAACCAACGCCACGCCGACCGCAAGCACCCGCCGCAAGCTCAGCTACAAGGAACAGCGCGAACTGGAAGCCCTGCCCGGCCAGATCGAGGCCTTCGAGACCGAGCAGGCCCAACTGGAAAAGGCCCTGGCCGACGGCTCGCTGTACGCCAGCGACCCGCCGCGGGCCGCCCAGATGGCCTCGCGGCTGATGGAAGTCGAAGAGGCGTGGATGGCGGCCATGGAGCGGCTCGAAGCCCTGCAAACCGTGTGACTGGGCGACAGGCCTGGGCGCCCGGTGCGGATACAGTGCAAACATGACCGCTGCCGAAATATCTGCCCTGCTGATCCTGGCCACAGCTACCAGCTTCACGCCCGGGCCCAACACCACCCTGTCCACCGCGCTCGCCGCCAATCGGGGTTTGCGAGGCGCACTGCATTTTGTGCTGGCCGTTCCGGTGGGCTGGGGACTGCTGTTCACCTTGACGGCCGTGGGCATGGGTTCTCTGGTCATGGCTGTGCCGGCATTGCGCTGGGCCATCGTGCTGGGCGGCGTGGGCTACCTGCTGTGGCTGGCGCGGCGTTTGTGGAACAGCGGCCAGCTGAGCCAGGCCGACCAAAACCGAATGGACGTGAGCTTTGTGCAAGGGGTGCTGCTGCAATTCCTGAACATCAAGGCCTGGATGCTGGCCCTGTCCATCGTGGGCGGCTGGGTGGCAGGCAAGCCCGACGCCATCAGCCGTTACCTGCAAACCCTGCCGCTGATGCTGTTTTTTGCCTTCAGCAGCAACTTCACCTACGCCCTGGTGGGCTCGGTGCTGCGCCACTGGCTCGCGCAAGGTCAGCGCCTGCAGGCCTTCAACCGGCTGATGGCGCTGGTGCTGACCGCCACCGCCGGCTGGATCGCCTGGAGCCTGTCCGCTGCGGCATGATCCCATTCAGAAAAGACAAATCAGAAGGTTTCCATGAGCTTCACCCTCGCGCAACGCGCCCACAAGATGAACCCCTCGGTGATCCGCGAGATCCTGAAGGTCACGGAACGCCCCGGCATCATCAGTTTTGCAGGTGGACTGCCTTCGCCCAACACCTTTCCTATTGAGGCCATGCGCGAGGCCAGCGAGCGCGTGCTGAGCCTGGACGGCCGCGCCGCCCTGCAATACGCGGCCAGCGAAGGCCTGCCCCAGCTGCGCGAATGGGTGGCGCAGGATCTGAAGAAACAGGGTATGCAGGTCAGCCCTGACCAGGTCCTGATCACCACCGGCAGCCAGCAGGGCCTGGATCTGGTGGCGAAGGTGCTGATCGATGCGGGCAGCAAGATCCTGGTCGAGACCCCCACCTACCTGGGCGCGCTGCAGGCCTTCATGCCGATGGAGCCCGGCGTCGTGAGCGTGGACAGCGACGACGAAGGCGTGGATGCCCATGACCTGCGCGCCAAGGCGCTCGATGCACGCTTCATTTACCTGCTGCCCAATTTCCAGAACCCGACCGGCCGCACCATGAGCGAGGCACGCCGCGTTGCTGTGGCCCGCGTCGCGCAGGACAGTGGTTTGCCGGTGATCGAAGACAACCCCTACGGTGACCTGTGGTTTGACGCCGCGCCCGCCGCCTCGCTCAGTTCACGCCTGCCCGAGCAAAGCCTGTACCTGGGCTCGTTCTCCAAGATCCTTGCCCCCGGTCTGCGTCTGGGCTATGTGGTCGCGCCCAAGGCGCTCTACCCCAAGCTGCTGCAGGCCAAACAGGCCGCCGACCTGCACACGCCCAGCTTCAACCAGCGGGTGGTGGCCGAAGTGCTCAAGGATGGCTTCATCGATCGCCATGTGCCCACCATCCGTGCGCTTTACAAGCGCCAGTGCGAAGCCATGCTCGCCGCTTTGGACCGAGAAATGGCCGGTCTCGGCGTGACATGGAACCGTCCTGCGGGCGGCATGTTCCTGTGGGCGCAATTGCCCAAGGGCATGGACGCCGTGCAGTTGCTGCCCCACGCTGTGGACAAGAACGTGGCCTTCGTGCCCGGCGCAGCCTTCTACGCGGCCAACCCGGTGCAGGAAACGCTGCGCCTGTCTTTCGTCACTTCGACCGTGGAACAGATCCAGACCGGCGTGGCCGCGCTGGCGCAAACCATCCGCGAGCACCTGCCACGCTGAGGACCGCATGCGCAGACGCCCATTCCAGCAAGTCGATGTCTTCACCGCCGAGCCCCTGCGCGGCAACCCGCTGGCCGTGGTGCTCGATGGCAGCGATCTGAGCGATGCACAGATGCAGGCCTTTGCGGCCTGGACGCAGCTGAGCGAAACCACTTTTGTGTTGCCGCCCACGCCCGAAGGCCTGGCAGGTGGCGCCGACTACCGCGTGCGCATCTTTACCCCTGGCGGTGAATTGCCCTTTGCCGGTCACCCCACGCTGGGCACGGCGCACGCCTGGTTGCAGGCGGGCGGGAAGCCGCAAGCGGCCGACCGGATCGTGCAGGAATGCGGCGTCGGTCTCGTCAACCTGCGCCAGCAAGACGGCCGCTGCGCCTTTGCCGCGCCACACCTGCGCCGGGCCGATCCCGCGCCTGAAAAACTCGCCGCCGTGCTGGACGCCCTCGGCTTGGGCGCCGACGAAGTGCTGGCCGCGCAGGACCTGCACAACGGCCCTCACTGGCTGGGCCTGCTGCTGCCCGATGTGGAGACCGTGCACTCGCTCACGCCGGACCACACCGCCCTCAAACGGCTGGGCACCAAGGTCGGCGTAGCGGCCAGACGCAACAACGCCGAAGGCCTGATCCGCCGCGCCAGCCGGGAGGCCCGGGCCTTTGCCACACACCCTGACACCACCGATCTGGAAGTACGCGGCTTTGCGGCTCCTGTGGGCATCACCGAAGACCCGGTCACTGGCAGCCTGAACGCCTCGCTGGCGCAATGGCTGATCGCTGACGGCCACATGCCCGCCTGCTACCGGGCCAGGCAAGGCACCGCGCTGGGTCGTGCGGGCCAGGTGTTTGTACAACGCGACGACGAAGGCCAGGTCTGGATCGGCGGTGACGTGGTCGGTTGCATTGAAGGCACCGTGCGCCTGTGAAAACTGCGCTCGACCACCTGGTGGTGATCGCCACCTCTCTGGACGAGGGTGTGGCCTGGTGTGAGCAAACGCTGGGCGTGTCACCGGGCCCAGGCGGCCAGCACCCGCTGATGGGCACCCACAACCGCCTGCTGCGCATCGGTGGCCCGGGCTTTGAACGGGCCTACCTGGAAATCCTGGCGATCGAGCCCGGTGTGCAGCCAGTGCGCCAACCCCCTCTGCGCCGCTGGTTCGACATGGACGATGCGGCGCTGATGGCGCAAGTGCGTGACCGTGGCCCGCAACTCTTGCACTGGGTGGCGCGCACCGATGCGCTGGACACCGTCCTGGCCTGCTGCGCGCGGCACGGCTGGCATCGCGGCCCGGCCCTGCAGGCCTCACGCATGACCCCCAGCGGTCTGCTGCAATGGCGCATCAGCGTGCGCGATGACGGTCAGCGGCTGATGGGGGGCGTGCTGCCCACGCTCATCGAATGGGGCAACGTCCACCCGGCCGATGCCATGCCCGCCAGCGGACTGATGCTGCAGCGCATGGTCCTGCAACACCCACAGGCCACAGCCCTGCAAGACTGGGCCCAAACCGTCGGTCTGGCGCAAGTCGAATGGCAGTGCGGTCCCGCGGCCCTGCAGGCGGTACTGTCCACGCCGCGTGGCCAGGTGCGGCTGGGATCGCCGGTGTGACAGGCCGCCGCGGTCAGCCTGCCGACAATCGTTGTCAAACAACACGATTCTTATGGGAACCCTCTACCTTGTGCGCCACGGCCAGGCCTCGTTTGGCGAAGACGATTACGACCGCCTGAGCCCGCTGGGCCACCGGCAGGCACAGCGCCTGGGCGAGTACCTGCGCCAGCGCTTTGCGCGCGAGGGCGTACAGATCGACACCGTGCTGATGGGCAGCCTCACGCGACACCGCGAGACCTGGGAAGGCATCGCCCAGGGCGCAGGCTGGTCGCACGAGCCACAGGTCTGGCCAGGCCTGAACGAATACGACAGCCACGCGTTGCTCGAAGCCATCCATCCTGAACCGCTGGCCAAACCCGACACGCCCGAGCTCTACCGCCACCACTTCCGGCTGCTGCGCGACGCACTCAAGGCCTGGATGGATGGCCGCATCGCGCCCAAAGGCATGCCTGTCTACAGCGACTTTGTGGCGGGCATCGAACAGGCGCTGGACCATGTGCGCCAGCACTGCGCGGGCAACGCGCTGATCGTCTCCAGCGGAGGTCCGATTTCGACCGCCGTGGGCCGTGTGCTGGGCACGCCGGCCGAAACCACGATCGAGCTGAACCTGCGCATCCGCAACACGGCCCTGACCGAATTTGCCTTCAACCCCAAACGCCACATGCTGGTGACCTACAACACCTTGCCGCACCTCGACAGCGCCGAGCACAAAGACTGGGTGACTTACGCCTGAGTGGCCGCCCAGGCTGGCGCCAACTCAACGCATGGGTGGGGGCTCGCCCATGCGCGTGAACAGGCTTCGGCCGCGGGGGCGGCCTCCTACAGCCTGAGGTCAGGTTCAACGCAGGGTGTCGGCGGGCAGCTGGTCGATTTCGTTCAGCAGGCGCGCCAGCGAACGGCCTGCAGCCTGCACCAGCGCCTGGCCCTTGTCCGCTGTCGCCATCGCCGCGTTGCCCGCAGCGCCCTGCAGGTTGTAGTCCTGCATCTGCCAGGCCAGCTTGGCACTCTTGCCGTTGCCCAGGATCGGGAACTTCGCGGCGCGGTCCTGCGAAGTGGAATGGAAATTCTGCGCCGCCGCCATGCGCACGCGGTCGGCCCGCAGCGCCAGCATCATCGAGGTTTCCACATCGCCCGCATGCACACCAAAACGGTGCTCATTGGCATCGAAGAGGGCATTCACATCCCGCCCGGCCTCGTCGGTCAAAGGCAGGTTGAACCAGCTCACGCTGTAGACCAGCATACCCAGGCGTGCCCGCAGATCGCGCGCCACCACGTCCAGAAGGCTGACCTGTCCGCCGTGGCTGTTGAAGAGCACCAGCTTCTTGACGCCGCTGGCGGCCACCGACTCGGCGATGTCGGTCCATAGGCGAATGACTGTTTCGGCCCGAAGCGTGAGCGTGCCGGCAAAAGCCGTGTGCTCGGGGCTGTAACCCACCGCCTGCGTCGGCAAGAACAGCGCCGGCAGATCGGCCGGCAGGTGCGGCAGACAAGCGTGCACCACGCCATCGGCCAGATCGGCGTCCACCGACAGCGGCAGGTGCGGACCATGCTGCTCGGTCGCGGCCACGGGCAGCACCGCTATGGCGCGCGAGCGGTCCAGAGCGGCAAAGTCGGTGGTGGCCAGATCGGCCCAGAAACGGGGCAAGGTGCTCATGGGCCCATCTTAAAGGAGGGCATGCCCCGGGGTGTACAGTGCGGGGTGTCTCTGGATTCCCCCGTCGCCATGCCTGTTCTCTTGCGCCTAGCCCTGTCGCTTTGCCTGCTTTGTCTGTCGTTCATTGCGCCAGCCCAAACTGCGCTGCGCAACGAACAGGTGCAGGCGCAACTGCTGGCACATGCGCCGCAAGGCGTTCAAGCCGGCCAGACCTTCTGGCTGGGCCTGAAGCTCGAACACGCGCCGCACTGGCACACCTACTGGCAAAACCCGGGTGATTCGGGCCTGCCCACGCAACTGCGCTGGCAGCTGCCGGCGGGCCTGCAGGCGGGCGAAATCGCCTGGCCCCTGCCTAAAAAGATCCCGATCGGCAGCCTGGCCAACTATGGCTACGAGGGCACGCTGCTGCTGGCTGTACCGGTCACCGTCACGCCACAGTTCCAGCCCCCTGTCACCGGCAAGCTGCGCGTTGAGCTGCAGGCCGACTGGCTGGTCTGCCGCCAGGAATGTATCCCGCAGGAAGGCCGCTTGGCGCTCGAGCTGCCCGTGCGCAGCGCCACCGCGCTGCACGGGGCGCTGTTCGATGCGGCACAGGCCGCCACGCCCCAGACGCACACCGGCGCACACATCGCCCACCTGAGCGAAGACGGCAAAACCCTGCAACTGCGCATCGAACAACTGCCCGCCGCCTGGCGAGGCCAGACACTGACCTTGCTGCCGGTCACCACAGGCGTGGTAAACAACGCAGCCCCGCAAGGTCAGGGCTGGACGCAACAGTGGGATGGCAACAGCTGGACCGCGCGCGTGCCCGTGTCGGACGAGCGCAGCGAGGGTCCGGCCCGGATGCACTGGGTGCTGGCCCGCGGTCCCGAAACCTCGCCACGCCCGCCCGCGCTGCAGGTGGATACCCCGGTGCAGGGCCAGTGGCCGGCGCTGGCAGCAGCCGGCGGCGTCTCAGCCGAACTGACGCGTGCGCTCGAAGCCAATGCCCAAACCGCCCCTTCCAGCCCGCCCGGCCTGGCGGGGCTGGGGCTGGCGCTGCTGGGCGCCTTCGCAGGCGGCCTGATCCTCAACCTCATGCCCTGCGTGTTCCCGGTGCTGGCCATCAAGCTGCTGGGCGTTTCACGTCCAGGCATCACTGGCGCCGCCCACCGTGCGGCAGGCCTGGCCTACACCGGTGGTACGGTGCTGTCGTTTGTGCTGCTGGGCGGCCTGATGCTGGCGCTGCGCGCGGCCGGCGAGCAGTTGGGCTGGGGCTTTCAGCTGCAGTCGCCCGGCGTGGTCACCACGCTGGCTGTCCTGTTCACCTTTCTGGGCCTGAACCTGGCCGGCCTGTTCGAGTTCGGGCAGATGCTGCCTTCCTCGCTGGCCAGTCTGCAAAGTCGTCACCCGACGGTGGACGCCGCCCTCTCAGGCGTGCTGGCGGTGGCGGTGGCCTCGCCCTGCACCGCGCCTTTCATGGGCGCCTCGCTCGGGCTGGCGGTGAGCCTGCCGGCGCTGCAGGCGCTGGCGATTTTTGCCGTCATGGGTCTGGGCATGGCCCTGCCCTACCTGGCCGTGAGCTTCTGGCCCGCGCTGGCGCACCGCCTGCCACGTCCCGGCGCCTGGATGGCCACTTTCCGTCAGGCCATGGCTTTTCCGATGTTCGCCACCGTGGTCTGGCTGGTCTGGGTGCTGGGCCAGCAAAGCGGCATGGACACCGCTGCCGCCCTCCTGGCCATGCTGGTGCTGCTGGCCTTCGGCGTGTGGGCCGCCACGCGTCAGGGCCGCGCCCGCTTCGGTCTGCTGGCGCTGGCTGCACTGCTGGGGGCTGGACTGATCAGCCAGTGGCCACGCGCAGAAACGGCGCCGAGCCCGACCGCCCAAAGCGGCGAGCGCTGGCCAGCCTGGAGCGAAGCCACCGTACAGCGCGAGCTGGCCGCCGGCCGCACCGTGTTCGTGGACTTCACCGCCGCCTGGTGCGTGACCTGCCAGTACAACAAGAAAACCGTGCTGGCCAGCGCCGAGGTGCTGGCCGCCTTCGACAGCCGGCAGGTGGTGAGCCTGCGCGCCGATTGGACCCGGCGCGACGCGGCCATCACCCGCGCCCTGAACGCGCTGGGCCGCAGCGGCGTGCCGGTGTATGCGGTGTACGCGCCCGGGCGTGCGCCGCAAGTGCTGTCCGAGCTGCCCTCGGCCCGTGAGATCGTTCAGGCCTTGCGCTGAAGGCTGTTCGGCCGCAGGGGCGGTCTCCCGAAAATTTCACCTGGATCGGGCCTGCGACAATCGGGGCATGACATCCTTTGCCCCTTTGCAAAACGACACCTTCCTGCGCGCCTGCCTGCGCCAGGCCACCGACCACACCCCCATCTGGCTGATGCGCCAGGCCGGCCGCTACCTGCCCGAGTACTGCGCCACCCGCGCCAAGGCCGGCAGCTTCATGGGCCTGGCCACCAATGTGGATTACGCGACCGAAGTCACGCTGCAACCGCTGGAGCGCTACCCGCTGGACGCCGCCATCCTGTTCAGTGACATCCTGACGGTGCCCGACGCCATGGGCCTGGGCCTGTCGTTCGCGCAGGGCGAAGGCCCCAGGTTTGCGAAAAACGTGCGTGACGAAGCCGCTGTGGCCCAGCTGGCCGTGCCCGACATGGACAAGCTGCGCTACGTGTTCGACGCCGTCACCAGCATCCGCAAGGCCCTGAATGGCCGCGTACCGCTGATCGGCTTTTCGGGCAGCCCCTGGACGCTGGC
>VFQS010004507.1_pt1 | contig 10066 bp, 7 predicted proteins | sample 3512361 | NCBI WGS metagenome assembly VFQS01 (sample SAMN10412375, study PRJNA504923) | tailings metagenome | isolation source: Relicate 1 Philex TSF3 active mining | place: Philippines | reverse complement strand
TTTCTGATGGGCCTCACCGGGGTCTTGCTCGGACTGAAAAAACACAGCGGCACCCTCATTTTTTCCAAAAACTACTCCGGCAGTTCAACGGACCTGAAAGAGTGGCTCCCCCTCGATAGCTTGCACGCCAATGCCTGCCGCTTCCTGCGCGATTCCGTCTCGTCCAGCCTGTCCACCGAATTGGAAAGGGTGGATGTCCGCCCGGACAAAGGGATGATCAAGTTCATTTTTGTGGAAAAATATTGGGCCCTCCAACTCGACGGGGCCACAGGTGCCCTCCTGCATATCGAACGGAGGCGCTCCGACTTTATCGAAAACTTGCACGATGGCTCTTTAGTGGATAAACTACTCGGGATTTCCGGGGGATGGTTCAAATTGTTCTACTCCACTACGCTCGGCCTGGCGCTTATCCTGTTCACTGTAACCGGGTTCTGGTTGTGGTATGGCCCCAGGCGTATGCGGAACCATTAGACCTGCTTTAAGCCGACCCCTCGTCAAGTAATCCGCCTTTTTTGATATCTTGCGAAAAATGCCGCTTTTATGAAACTTTCGCTCGTTGATTTAAGCATAGTCCTTTTTTATTTTGCCCTGACACTCGCCTTTGGCTTCTGGATTTCCAAGCGGGCCAATACCAATATGCGCCAGTATTTTTTGGGGGGCAACTCCATACCCTGGTACTATTTGGGCTTGTCGAATGCTTCCGGCATGTTCGACATCTCCGGCACGATGTGGACGGTTACCATCTTGTTTGTCTATGGCCTCAAAAGTGCCTGGATCCCCTGGCTCTGGCCCGTGTGGAACCAGGTTTTTGTGTTTGTTTTCCTGGCCCTCTGGCTGCGTCGTTCCGGTGTGCTGACGGGCGCGCAGTGGATCACGTTTCGCTTCGGGGAGGGGATGGGAGCCCGCCTTTCCCACATCATCGTCACGGTGTTCGCCATCATCAGCGTATTTGGGTTCATAGCCTATTTTTTTGAGGGGATTGGAAAATTTGCAGCTATCTTTTTTCCTTGGGATTTGAGTTGGCATCTCGGTCCCTGGAGCGTGGGTTCGGAACAGTCCTACGCCTTGCTGCTGATAGGGATTACCACCGTTTATACGATAAAAGGCGGCATGTGGAGCGTAGTAGCTACAGAAGTGCTTCAGTTGGTAATCATGACGGTTTCCTGTATCGTGGTCGGCGTGATCGCCTGGAATAAGGTACAACCGGAAATGATTTACGCCGTCGTGCCGCAGGGCTGGGGAAGTCTGTTCTTCGGCTGGGAGTTAAACCTCAACTGGTCGGGGGCCCTGGAGGCGGTCAACCGAAAAATCGAGTCCGACGGCTTCGAACTCTTTGGCTTCCTGGTGATGATGATGGTATTCAAAGGGATTTTCGCGAGCCTCGCAGGCCCCGTACCGAGCTACGATATGCAACGGGTGTTGTCCACCAAAACGCCCGCTGAAGCGGCAAAAATGAGCGCTCTGACCATTCTGGTGCTATACGCACCCCGCTATTTGATGGTGGTTGGTTTATGCCTCCTCGCGTTGGGCTACCTGGTCCCGGAGCTTTCCGCGATGGGTGCACAGGCGGATTTTGAGACGGTACTTCCTCTGGCTATCGAGCGCTTTATACCCGTCGGGTTTAAAGGATTGATTCTGGCAGGACTTTTGGCTGCTTTTATGGGTACTTTTGCAGCCTTCATCAATTCTGCCCCGGCATATCTGGTCAACGATCTCTACAAGAAGTACATCAACCCCGGCGCGAGCGAGAAAACACTGATTCGCTACAGCTACGGGTCAAGTGTGCTGCTGGTGGGAATAGGCCTGGTCTTCGGCTTCATGGCCGACTCCCTGAACTCCCTGACCCTCTGGATCACCTCCGCCCTGTACGGCGGCTATACGGCCGCGAACGTATTGAAATGGATATGGTGGCGCTTCAATGGCTATGGCTATTTCCTGGGCATGCTCGCCGGTCTGCTGGGCGCTACGGTACTGCCTGGCCTGTTCCCGGGAGTCCCTGCGATCTACGTCTTTCCCCTGATCCTCTCCCTGTCCTTTGCGGGGTGTATCGCCGGGGTGCTCCTGAAGCCGGCCGAGGATGAGGAAACGCTTAAACACTTTTACCGCCAGACCCGCCCCTGGGGCTTTTGGGGGCCGGTCATTGCAAAAATCAAGCAGGAAGATCCGCATTTTGAAGAGAATAAAGATTTTGCCAGGGATATGGGCAACGTCGGAGTAGGTATCGTTTGGCAAATGACCCAGGTCATCCTCCCCTTTTACCTACTGATGCGCAACTTCCAGGCGCTGGCTATAACGTTTGCCGTATTCCTGCTCTCCTCCTGGCTGCTCAAGCGGTATTGGTACGATCATCTGGAACGGCAAGCTTGATTAAACAGCTCATCGAAGGATTCACAGGATATTGCCATGCAACAAGTCTAGTAGACTTGTTGCGCGGGGGATCATCAAGGGGTCAAAAAGGCCCTTTTTCGCCCACACTGTGCCTTTTTTCGGTCATATAGCGCCGCTATACTCCCTCAAAAAGCCTTCGTGTGGACAAAAAATGACTCTTTTTTCCCTCCTCGCTGACCCCGCGCAACAAGTCTAGTGTAGTATAAGCTTTTTGTCTGGAAATTATTTTCGTGTAAATCTGTGGTGAATCCATGTAAACCCATGTGAATCTATATGCTATTCCGTTAAAAATAAGATAGATTTGCCCTCTGTAAAAAACCAAGGTTACATTGGATATCATCCTGTATATGGCCTGCACGGGGATGTTCCTCTCCTTGCTGACCCTCTTTCACAATAAGGGATACAAAAGCGCCAACCGCTATCTGGCTGGTTTCCTGTTTTTTGGGTCGTTCTTTGTATTGACGTACGGCAATGTCTTGTTTTCAAAGAATCCAGTAATCCTTGCGTTGCTGAGCATGGGCTTTCCAGCGTTGTTTTTACTCGTCGGCCCTTTTCTTTTCTTTTACATACGAAGTATCCTGAGGGACAATACCCGGCTCAATCGTTGGGATTACCTGCACTTTGCCCCCTTTGTCTATGTTTTCCTTGGAATCCTGCCCTATGACTTTTTTACAGATTGGGCGTATAAGTTGAAGATCGGTGCTGCCATCATTGAAAATTGGCACAACCTGCCCGCCAAATTCCCCAATCCCAATCGCCTGATTTCCCCGTACTGGAACGAACGGCTGCGCATAGTACACGGATTATTGTATGCTGTGCTATGCTGGGGGCTGCTATTCAGGTACCGAGCCAATTTATTCCATAACAGCAAAAAAAGTCCGCATGTCCGGTTGATAAAACGATGGATTGTGCTGCTCTGCCTCATGTTTTCTCTACTGATGGCAACCAGGGCTGTTCAGGGCTACTATATGCTGACGATTAAGAACAAAGATCAGTTTTTTCAAGTATCCAGTGATCTAATTCTGATATGTGGGGTAGGGTATGTGTTGTTGAATATTGCACTGCTTTTATTTCCCCACATCTTTTATGGACTTCCCGTTCTTTTGGAAGGGATACAACTGGAAGAGGGCTCTTCATCTTCCCTGCATAAAACGGGGGAAGCAGAGGCCGACCGCTCAGAGGCTAAATACAACGGACCGTATCCTGCGTCCACTGCTTCCTTTTATCGGGACAAAGTCGAAAATGCGCTCACTCGTTGGATTGAGACCAAAGTGTATGTATCCAAGGATGTGTCGCTCCATGAGTTATCCATAGCAATTGACATACCAGCCCATCACCTGAGTTACTATTTCAACCAGGTTTTACAGCAAAGATTCACCGATTGGAAAAACAAGTTGAAAATTGAGTATGCCTGCGCTCGAATACAGGAGGGGGCTCTGCAAAAACAAACCATTGAGTCCCTCGCCATGGAGTGTGGGTTCAACTCCAAGCCTACCTTCAACCGTGCCTTCCGGGAGCTAACGGGCCAGACTCCTTCCGCGTACGCGGAAAAAATCGATTCTGGGAGCTGAACGGACGGAGAAAGTTGTATCGTTTCAGCGAAATGATACAACTTTGGAAAGGTTGCTTGTACAAAACGGACCTGCTGTACCTTAGATTTGCACAAAAAGATAACCATGAAGTCTATCGGTTTCATAACCATGCAAATCGCCCTGATTGTATTTATTTCCTGCGGGGCAGCGGATGTTTTGCTTACGTTCATCCTCGGCTCTTCTTCCTATCTCGCGAATTGGCAGAATGCAGTAGGGAATGTCCCTTCGGGGATGGTGGCCCTGGATCAGATCATGGCACGCACCGTCGGGACGTTTTTCGTGTTGCTGGGCCTGTCCGGACAAATTATCCTGCACGAGATGGTCCGCGTGGGCAGTAAGCGGGGGTTGGTGTATCTGATTGGACTGTTGAGCGTCGGGGTATTCATCTATGTGATGCCTATGACTGGGGTTACTGCTTCCCAGACCCTTATCCCCATTTTATCGTTGACCCTGCTGCTCATAGGGGCAGCCCTTTGGTACTTCCACTTCCCATTTAGCCGTTTTGCAAAATAGGCTTGCGGCAAGGGGCAGAGAGGTGGAAAAAGGTTTTTTAACTCCTTGAATTTTCTCCCTGCGCTAATACAGCACCCTAAACTTAATGGTATGCCGGATACCTTTTAGCTGTTCGAGTACCTTTTTGCTGTATTTTTTGTCAATATCGGTGATGGAATAACCGATATGTGCGTTGGTCTTCAGGTATTGGCCGAGGATATTGATTTCGTGTTCGGCCAGGATGCTGTTGATTTGGGCCAGTATTCCAGCCCTGTTTTCGTGGATGTGAATCAAGCGGTGGGCATTGCGCAGTACGGGCAGTTGGAGCTCGGGGAAGTTCATGCTGCCATGGGTCGCGCCGGTATTGATGTACTCGATGATCCGGCTGGGGACGTATGCAGCGGCGCGTTGCCGCGCCTCAACGGTATCGCCGCCGATGCCTGGGGTGAGGAGGGCGTTGGGCATGGCCTGTAGTCGTTGCAGGGCACGTTGTTGGCGCTCATCCGGGGCTGCGGGCAGAGCATCCAGGGCAGCGGCGCGCAGTTTGCCCGACTGCAACGCGTCGGCCAGGGCTTCCAGGTCCACAGCATCGGCGTTGCTGACGTTCAGGAATACGGCGTGGGGTTGCATCCGGCGCAGCGTAGCGGCGTGGATAAAGAATTTATTTTCCGGTCGCTGATCTATGTGCAGGGAGAGCACATCAGCCTCTTTGAGCAAGTTGGGGAGTTGCGGCACCCAGGTCGCATTGCCCAGGGCGGGTTTTTCTTCCAGGTCGTAATAACATACGCGCATGCCCAATGCTTCGGCGAGGATAGACAGTTGTTGGCCAGATTTGCCGTATCCGATGATGCCCAGGGTTTTTCCCCGCAACTCCATACCGGGGGTCCATGCCGGGTTTTCGCGGACGGGCAGGCTCCAGGTACCGCGCAGGAGGTGTATAATTTGTCCGAGAGCCATTTCAGCGAGTGCGCGGATGTGGGTGTAGGGTGAGTCGAAGACGGCGATTCCCTGGCGGGCGCTTTTCGTCAGGCGGGCGGTTGCGGCACCAGCGCCAAAAATCCCGATGGCCATGAGGCGGTTTCCGCTGGCCACCCACACAGGGTCCAGGAGGGTGCCCGGATGAATCCCCAGGATGGAAACGTCCGATAAATCGGTTTCCTGCTGGATGGGTCCCTCGAGATGGGCCACCTGATAGCCTTCGGCGCGGAAGCGCGCCTCAGCTTCCTGTGGAATTCCTGCCTCCAACAGCACGGAGATGCGGCTTTTGGGGTACGACAAAGCCCGGGGCATGCGGTTTACGTAGAGGAACTCGTCAAAACTGGGGGTGAGGTGATGGGTTTTGTCCGACAGGCTTTCGCGCAGCAGCACGTTTTCAGTGAAGGCGAAGAATTTGTGCGCGATGCCTGCTTCCACCATTTCATAGTCGGTATAGCCATCGCCGATGACCCAGATTTCCCCGTCGAGGTGCAATTGCTGGAGTACTTTGGGCTTCCCCTTGCTATAGGCCAGGGGGTTGTCGCGGTCGAAGCCCGTCACCCAGCCTTCGGGGTCGAAGGTAAAGGTGTTGGCGAGCACGTGGTCGGCTTCGATGTCGAAGGGAGCGACTACGGGCACGATGAAATCCTTGAAGCCGCTGGAGATGATGTATATCTGGCCCTTGTATTTTTTAAAAAAGTCTTTGTTGCGCGAAAACGAAACGGAGACCTTTTTGCGCAGGCGCTTGACCAGCTTTTCGATATCGCTTTGATGGATTTTCAACAAATCCATGCGCTGCACCAGGGAATCGTGGAAGGAGAGGGAGCCCTCCATGCCCAGGTTCGTGATATCCTTGATTTTCTGTAAGATCTGCGCTTTATTGCTGTCTTTTTTGAGTACTATTTCCCCCAGTTCCTCCAGGGCTTCTACCTGCATGAACGTGGAGTCGAAATCAATGATGATAAAAACCATGATATGGAATCAGTTTAGAGCAATCTTAGGAGATTTCCTGGTGTTTGAGCAGCCGGAACACCAGTGATAGGCTGATCATCAAAAAAACGGCAGCAGCCCAGAACGGCGCGCCGGGAAGTTGGATAGGGGCTTTTGCGGAGGTGAAATAGGAAAAAAGATTGGTCATCATCAGGGGGCCGAAGATAGAAGTCAGGCTCATCAAGCTGGTGAGAGCGCCCCGGAGCTCGCCCTGTTCGTTCATGGGCACCTGGTTCGACATGATGCCCTGGAGGGCAGGCATGGCAATCCCCCCCAGGGAGGCAACGATTGTGATGGGGAACAGCATCCAGCCTTCCGTTGCGATGGCGTAGAGCCCCATTCCTATGCTGTACAGGAATAGTCCGTAATACACGGATTTGCTGGCGCCCAGCCGGGGGATGAGGGTACGGGTCAGCCCCCCCTGTACCAGGGCGGCCATGACGCCTACGAAACTCAGGCTTAGGCCTACCATGCGCTCGTCCCACCCGTACTTTTTCATGGTGTAGTAAGACCACACCCCCTGTGTGGCGTAGCCTGCCGTGATGATGAGTATGAACGGAACGATTAGGCCAAGGATGACGGGGTACCTCCGCAGGTGCATTAGGGAGCCCAGAGGGTTAGAGCGTTTCCAGTCGAATGCGCGCCGGTATTCCGGTTTGAGGGATTCCGGCAGTACAAAGTATCCATAGAGCCAGTTGAGCAGCGCCAGCGCCGCCGACGCAAAAAAAGGCACCCGGCTACCGTACGCCCCTAATAATCCACCGAGTGCCGGCCCCAGGATGAAGCCCAGTCCGAAAGCGGCCCCGATGAGGCCAAAATTTTGCGCCCGCTTCTCCGGGGGACTCACGTCGGCGATATAAGCGCCCGCTGTGGTGAAGCTGGCCCCGGTGATACCCGAAATCATACGCCCTACGAAGAGCCAGGTCAACGTGGGGGCATAGCCCAGAATGATGTAGTCTATCCCAAACCCGAACAGGGAAGCCAGCAGGACCGGCCTCCGCCCGAAACGGTCGCTGAGACCGCCCAAGACTGGCGAAAAGAGGAATTGCATGAAGGCATATACGAAGATGAGCCAGCCTCCGATGCGCGCAGCCCCACTTAGATCTGTACCCGATAACTCCATGATCAAATCCGGGGTAACGGGAATGATGATGCCAAGGCCAATCACGTCGATCAACAAGGTGACGAATATGAAAGGCAGTGCCCCACTTCTTTTTTCCGACATCGAACGAGAGTTTTGCATTCGGGATGCAAGGTAGCAAAATTGTCCTGCAACCTTTTGGCAAAGATGCCGTCCTTTGTATTAGACTTTTTAAGCGGGGGATTATCCAGTACTCAAAAAAGGCCTTTTTGACCCCTAATACCCCACGCAACAAGTCTAACCAGCTCCGACCCCCTCGAAAAGCCATCGTAGAAACTAAAAACCCCACTTCACCGACTCCTCGAAACAAGTGTTAAAAAAACCATAATTGTTATGCGAACTATTTTTCTATTAGCTTTTCTGATGTGTACGCTTGCTTCTGTACACGCACAATCCCCCTCCGGCTGGAGCTGGGGCCCCGGAATCAAAGGTGAAGGACCCGTAAGCACCAAAAAATTGAAACTGGAACCCTTCACTTCGATTGCATTGGCAATCAGCGGAAATGTCTATCTGTATCAGGGAGAACAGCAAAAAGTAGAGGTCGAAGGCCAGGAAAATATCATCGAAAACCTGAAAACGGTCGTGGAGAACGGAACCTGGAAAATCCAGTTCAAACAAAACGTGCGCAGCTATGAAAAACTGAATATCTATATCACCCTGCCTACCGTGCGGGAGATCGTGGTTTCCGGCTCCGGCGACGTCGTCGGCAAGACCCGTTTTGAAGGTCTCAGAGAACCCCGCTTCGCCATCAGCGGCTCTGGCAGCATACTCCTCGATATCCAGGCGGATGAGGTGGAAACTCAAATCAGCGGTTCGGGCGATATCGAACTCAGCGGGAGTGCCGAGGAACTCGAAGCGGCTATTTCCGGCTCCGGCGATGTAGCCGCCGAAAAACTCAAAGCCAAAACGGTGGAGGTCTCTATTTCCGGCTCCGGCGACGCCTTTGTGTCTGCCTCCGATCTCCTGAAAGTCAGCATTTCCGGCTCCGGCGATGTTGCGTACCTGGGGAAGCCCACAAAACACAGGTCAGGATTTCCGGCTCCGGTGACGTGATATCCAAAGAATAGGGGTTATTTTAGACATCGGGCATGGGTTTTCGCTCAGCGAAAACCCATGCCCGATGTCTAAAATAACGTTTTGTATAGCTTATCGCCCACTTGGTAAGCAAGCCCCAACAGAAAGGGATACGCAACGAATAGCCAGAGGTAGTCTATCGGCCCCATCGCGGCGAAGGTCTTCCTCCCTTCCGACTGAAGCTTTTCCAAAAACTCGTACCAGCCCATAATGCCGAGTTTCTGAATGGCGGCATTCAGAAAGATGGCGACGATTAGAATGCTGAGTCCAATGCAATAGATGCGGAACATAGCGATAGGTTTTATGAACAGACTTGTTGCGAGGGGAATGTTTGAGGGGTAAAAAACTACTGTCCGATAATGGCGAAGTACAGAAGAAACACTGTCGCCGCGGCAGTAGTGGTCAGATAGAGTAAAAGGACACCCAACATGCGCAGTGTCGTGCCTATCCAGGTTTTTCGGTAAAGCTGAACGGCACCTGCAAAGGCATACAGGGGCATAAGGGTGAGCAGGCGGAATTCCGGGGCGGTTTCACGATCGGGAAAGAGCAGGCCGGCCGCCATAGCCAGGGTCAGCAGCAAAAATAAGAAGGTGTGTAAGTTGATGGCAAACAGGAAATGAGGAACGAAGTAGGGGCGCGACTTGCGAAAGGCGAGCCAGAGAAAAAAGCCAAGCAGGGGCATCAGAAGGAAGAGTGCCCAGGACAAGGTACTGTAAAAGCGGGATAAATACGGCCCTGGTTCAGAGATGACTTCACGCAATAGCTTCCGGTCTTCCTCCCGGTCGGTATCGAGGCCGATGAAAACCACCTCGACGTCCTTTTTTTGCGCGGATAAGGTATCCTTTGCCGAATCAATCACCAGGAGGTTCCCGGCTATTTGAATGCTGCTGTCCTTTTGCGGGGATCGCAGGGAATCTAGATTTTGCAATTGATCGGAAGCCTTGATCAGCTGCTGCTTATTGGCTTCCAGGGTGCGGTTCGTGGTGGCGTTGAGGGCCAGGAAGAAGAAGAAACTGGTGAACACATAGGCCCGGAACGGGGGCGTATAGCGGATATGGCAGCCGCCCACATACTCGGAAATCATTCTTCCGGGAAAAAAGAACATAGCTTTCAGCGTGCGCCAGAAGCGGGTATCGAAGGCAAAAAGGTCACCCAGAAAATCATTGATAAAGACGACGACCGGTTTTTCGAATAACTTCACGGACTGTCCGCACTGTGGGCAAAACTTTCCACTGAAGGGAGTCTGACAGTTTTTGCAAGTTTCGCTGATTTCTTCTTGCCGGGTTTCCATGAGGGGTATTTTGATTTGTACGGGGGGTGTGTAAAAAGCGGCCTGCGGGGTTGTATAAAAAGTCTTATCGCTGCCCGAAGGGCTGCTATGTGTATAGCCCTCATCGCCAGGGTATTTACATAG
>VFQS010004506.1_pt1 | contig 10070 bp, 7 predicted proteins | sample 3512361 | NCBI WGS metagenome assembly VFQS01 (sample SAMN10412375, study PRJNA504923) | tailings metagenome | isolation source: Relicate 1 Philex TSF3 active mining | place: Philippines | reverse complement strand
TTTTCTCCTGAAAATTTGGAACGTCTAATAAATGGTATTTTTCAATATGCCATAAAAGCCGAAGAACACGAATTTAGCTTTGAAGGACATCCAAACAACACCACTAAACAACACCTTCAAAAACTATATGATTTAGGTTTTAGACGCGTAAGTTTTGGTGTGCAAGATTATGCTTCAAATGTTCAAGAAGCCATACATAGAATTCAACCTTTTCACAATGTAGCTAAAGTTACCTTTTGGGCAAAAGAAATTGGGTACACGTCTATTGGTCACGATTTAATTTTTGGATTACCTTTCCAAACATTATCCGATGTTAAAGATACAATTGATAAAACAAAATCCTTATTTCCAGATCGATTAGCATTTTATAGTTATGCTCATGTGCCATGGATTAAAGGAAACGGACAACGTGGATTTAAAGATGAAGATTTACCAAAAGACGATGAGAAACGTAAATTGTATGAAGAAGGTAAAAAACAACTAGCACAAAACGGTTACCATGAAATTGGAATGGATCACTTTGCCTTAGAAAACGATAGCATGTATACTTCATTTAAAGAAGGAAAACTACATCGTAATTTCATGGGCTATACGGCTTCAAAAACCCAATTAATGATTGGTTTAGGAGTTTCTTCCATTAGCGATAGTTGGTACAGTTTTGCTCAAAATGAAAAAACAATAGAAGATTATTACACTCATTTAGCAGATAATCAATTGCCTATTTTTAGAGGTCACGTACTAACTTCAGAAGATTTAATAATCAGAAGACACATTTTAAATCTGATGTGCCAATTTACTACCTCTTGGAAAGATAAAACGTTAGATTTTCCAGAATTAACTTCTGTATTGACCAGTTTAGAGGAAATGCGCGAAGACGGTTTACTAACCATTCAAGATGAAACTATTACAGTAACCGAAAAAGGAAAACCATTCGTGCGTAATATTTGTATGGCATTCGATTTAAGATTGATACGAAAAGCTCCAGAAACCAAGCTATTCTCAATGACGATTTAAGATTTAAGTATTTTAAATTGAATAAAAGTGCAACGTCTCTGTGTAGCTCTTTTAACGTTAACCAAGTTAATAAATACTCGGTGAAGCTCTGTGCAAAAAATTATAGCTTGAAATATAAACTTGAAACCAAAAAACTATTCATATCGAATATACCCAGGTTTCGATAATTGGAAATCATAAAGCGATAAATTCGTATTTTCAAACGAATTAATCTTATTAATATTATCACCTTCAAATGGAATCGTTGGATAATATGAAAATGAGATTTGGAAACTATTAAAAACTAAAAAGTCGTTATTAATTAAAGCTCCAATACTGAATTTCGAATAAACCCTACTTGAAAACAAAGCTTTTTCATTGGCTAAAGAAGCTAACGTCATATTAAAATAAGGACTAAATCGAAAGCCATACCAACTACCAGGTATATAAGATTGAGTTTGAAATGATAGGGTCCATTTTTGAGTTCCATTCAATCGCTTATCAAAACCCTGTAATCCATCTTCATCCAATAATGTTAATCGATCTTTAAAAGATTCATCTCGATTATTTCCCCAAGTATAAGTTGGTTTTATAAACTGTCGGAATCTCCAATCTCTTATGTTAATTAAAGGACTAAAATAATTCAATCCTAATTTAAAAGTAGTTTGTTCGGTAAAACCTGTATCATAAAAGCTACCCCACTCTGCAAATCCACTTGCATAACCAAAAGAATATTTTTTACCATATGAAACACTAAAACCTGTATACATTCTTGTATTGCTATTCTTTTCCTGATGTCCAATAATTAAAGCTATATTTTTCCCATACGGAATATCCTCAGTAATATTGTAATTAAATACATACTTATCTTGATAAAACTTTTGTTTAGAAACTCCAATCATTCCTATCCAATTCTTTTCGTTTGAAAAATAACGCGATGGATCAATCACTTCATCAAGCAGCCTTTGAAAGTTTTTCTGATTATAGGTTAATGCCAAAATTAAATTAGTATAATATTGTTCAGGATTCGTTTTAGAATTTATTTTAAATGCTCTACCATACCAATATTCTTGAAAATCAAATGAAAATTGTTGCAATGAAAAAGAATCCAATAGTGGAATTTGTTCTGTTTGTAGTCTATTTTCATAATAAAAACCTCCAGCATTTTTAGCAATTACAGAATAAAATGGCCTGTTAATATTGATACTTCTTCTGCTATCATTATTATAGTCATTGGCATAATTCAGATCCAATCGAACATACGAATTTTTAATATTATTAATTGAATATTGAGCATAAGCAGCTCGTTCTTTTGTATCAAATCGATTTTTAAGATTACCACTAATTAAATGACCAAAACCTAAAATATTACGTTCGGTCAACTTAGCACTACTTTCAGTTGTTGACAAACTTCCAGTAGGAATTAACGTCCAAGAATCTAAAACTCTAATTTTTATATCAACTGAATCTTTACTATTAGGAATTTCTACAGGTAAAATTATAACTTCACGAACATATCGTTGGCTCCTAATTAAACGCTCTGATTCTTTAAGAAGGATAGAATCACAAAGGGTATTCTTTTTAAATAATAATAAATTCTTTATTGTTGCATTTTTAGTCTTTATATGTGTATGATTTCCAAATTTTTCTATTGAATTTTTGGGTTGCTTCGTTTCATCTTTAACCGAATACCCAAAAGGATCTAATGTTTCAATAGTAATATTTCGAATAACTCTTCCATTAGTTTTATTGGTAATGTGTTGTTTAACAACAGGTTTTACTTCTGGAATAAAATTTTCAACTTTCAAAGCAGAAGATCGAAACAATAACTTATAAATAAATTTATTGAATTTACTTTTTTTAGACAATTCATGAATATCATAATATATAGTAGTTGCGCTATCTGTCTCTTTGGTCTGAGCGAAAACACACTTACATCCAAGAGAAAAGAATAAGAAACAAACTAACACCTTTATATTCATAAATAATAGAAACTATTTTTAAAGAAATGTAAAGTAACTAAATTTTATAAAATACTCCTTGATTCCTAAAAAAAACAATAAAAAAACTTTACGTACCTTTGCGCAAATTTAATACCCTTTATGAAAACATTCCAAGAATTCGATTTACCAAAATCACTTCAAAAAGCATTAGACGAATTAGGTTTTGTGCATGCCACTCCTATTCAAGAAAAATCGCACGCTGTAATTCTTTCAGGAAGAGACGTAATGGGAATTGCACAAACCGGAACCGGTAAAACCTTCGCCTACTTATTACCTATTTTAAAACAATGGAAATTTCAAAATAACGAATCACCAAGAGTAGTTATTTTAGTTCCTACACGTGAATTAGTAGTGCAAGTTGCAGAAGAAGTGGAAAAACTAACCAAATACATGAGTGTACGAACGCTTGGTATTTATGGAGGTGTTAACATCAATACACAAAGAAAAGCATTAGCTGAAGGGGTCGATATTTTAGTAGGAACACCAGGACGTGTTATGGATTTAGCGCTTGATGGCGTTTTACGCTTTGATGCTTTACAAAAGTTAGTAATTGACGAGTTTGACGAAATCTTAAACTTAGGATTCCGAGCGCAATTGACTTCGATTTTAACCATGATGCGTGGCAAAAAACAAAACATCTTATTCTCGGCAACCATGACCGAAGAAGTGGATGAAATGTTAGACGAATATTTCGAATTTCCAGAAGAAGTTTCCTTGGCGCCAAGCGGAACTCCATTAGAGCAAATAGAACAAATTGTATATCAAGTTCCAAATTTCTTGACCAAATTGAACCTATTGAAACATTTGGTTCGTGAAACTGAAGGAATGGATCGTGTACTGATTTTCGTAAACAACAAACGTATTGTAGAATTAGTTTCCGAAACCTTAGAAAGTGAATTTCCAGAGCAATTTGGAGTAATTCACTCAAACAAATCGCAAAATTATCGTTTGAATACGATGGCAGCTTTTCAGGCTGGTGAATTAAGAGGTTTGGTTACTACAGATATTATGGCGCGTGGTTTAGATATTTCCGATATTACGCACGTTATCAACTTACAATTTACCGAAGAACCAGAAAAATACATGCACCGTATCGGTAGAACGGGTCGTGCAGATAAAACAGGGGTTGCCATAAGTTTAATTTCACCAAGTGAAGTAGAACCAAAAATTGAGGTAGAATTATTAATGAATACCGAAATTAAAGAACTTCCTATTCCAGAAGATTTAAAAATAGAAGAACGCTATTTGGACTTCGAAAAGGAAAAGAAAAAAATGAAGTTCTTGCTAAAAACACCTAAAAAAGAAGGCGGCCAAGCATTCCATGAAAAGAAAGACAAAAACAAAAAAGTCAACCTAGGCGGCCCAGGAAAACGTACTCCAAGAAAAACAGAATCCAGAAACCGAGCAGTTGAAAGAAAACGTGCGGAGAAGAAAAAGAAGAGATAGTCTTAAGAACTCCAAATTCCACTTTCGTCACTTCGAGTGATTTTAGATTACAAAAGCCTAAGATTTTATAATCTAAAATTGTATCGAGAACTATAGAAACGATATTTACCTTTCGTCACTTCGAGTATTTTTATATTTTAAAAACCTTAGTTTTTGAAATATAAAATTGTATCGAGAACAACTGAAAAACTTTTTTATATTTTTGCTTAATGCAAATCTCATATGTCTACATACTAAAATGCGCAGATGATTCCTACTACACAGGAGTAACCAGTAATTTAGAACAACGCATGTATCAACATGATTCAGCATACTTTCCAAATTGTTATACCGCTTCAAGAAGACCGGTGGAATTAGTTTTCTATGCAGAATTTACTAATATCGGATTCGCAATTGACAAAGAAAAACAAATTAAAAAATGGTCAAGAGCCAAAAAAGAAGCTTTAATCAATGGTGATTATGATGAACTTCCTAATCTTGCAAAGAAAAAGTTTAAGAAATAATTGTTTTCATTAGTTCTCGATACATTTTGTATTTGTAAATCTTTGGCTTTACAAATACAAAACACTCGAAGTGACGTTAGTGGAATTACATTTTTAAAATTTCTCCAATCCGTGTCATCCGCGTTCCAAAAAAACACCACCCAACATTTTCTGAATTCTAATTTCTAAATTCTAAATGGAATTTCGTACTTTTGACAAATTCTAATAATAAATGCAGTTCAAACATCCAGAAATTCTCTACTTCCTTTTTCTGTTGGTTATACCAATTTTGGTGCATTTATTTCAATTACGTCGTTTTAAAAAAGAATATTTCACTAACGTAAAACTCCTAAAAGAACTTCAAATTCAAACTAGAAAAAGTTCTAAAATCAAGAAATGGTTGTTGTTAGCTACTCGTTTGTTGTTGTTAACTTGTTTAATTTTAGCGTTTGCCCAACCCTTTTTTGATGCCAAAGACACTACCAATAAAGGAAACGAACTCATCATTTTATTAGACAACTCGTTTTCCATGCAAGCCAAAGGTGCAAAAGGCGAATTACTCAAACGAAGCATTCAAGATTTATTAGAAGAATTACCGGAAAACCAACAATTCTCATTACTTACGAATTCCGAAGTTTTTTGGGACACGGATATCAAATCCATTAAAAAAGAATTGCAGAATTTAAAATATTCTGCGATGCCATTTCAATTAGATTATTTGATTAATCAAGTCGAAACCAAAAAGAAAAACACGAAGAAAGACTACGTTATCATTACCGATGCCATTCAATCAGAAAGTAAAAAAGCAATGGATTTAGCGGAAAACAATGTCGTGTATTTCATCCAACCTGAAGCGCAAAACAAAACCAACATCAGCATTGATAAGGTGGCGATTTCACAAGTTTTGGATCAGTTTTACGAATTAAAAATTACACTTCAAGCTTTTGGAGAAACTGAAAATGAAGTGCCCCTTTCTGTTTTCAGTAACAACAAAGCGATTGCCAAAACCATTGCAAAATTTGAAACGCAAAAGACAGAAATTGCAATCACCATTCCAAAAAACGATTTCCACGGAAACATCAGTATCGAAGATAATAGCTTAAGCTACGACAACGATTACTATTTGAGCATTTCAAAACCTGAAAAAGCAAATGTAATTGCCATCGGAAATTCAGATAAAAACAATTTCCTAAGTCGCATTTTTACAGCTGATGAATTCAATTTTCAAAGTACGGAATTGGCTACTTTAGATTACAATCAAATTGAAAATCAAGATGCGATTGTATTGAACGAATTGGAAGATTTGCCGGTTGCATTAGGAACAACACTAAAATCCTTTTACGAAAAAGGTGGTAATATTGTTTTAATTCCGAATGCAAAAAACACACCTTCTTTATTAAATGCTTTCGCGAAAAACTTCGGTGGATTGAATTATTCCCAACTTTCCACTTCTGGAAAACAAATCACGAAAATCAACTTTAATCATCCTTTATACCAAACGGTTTTTGAGAAAAAAGTGAGTAATTTCCAATATCCAAATGTAAAAGAAAGTTTCACTTTATCTGGAATAACGAATATTTTACAATACGAAGACAATTCGGTTTTCGTGGGTTCAACTACGAATCGATTAGGAACTTTTTACGCTTTTTCGGCACCGATAAACAAACAAAATAGTAATTTTCAGAATGCTCCTTTAATTGTTCCCACCATTTACAACATGGGACAAAATCAAGGTAAAACAGGAATTAACGCTTACACCATCGGAGAAAACGAAAACCTAATTTTAGAAACGATTTTAGCCAAAGACGAAGTCGTTTCAGTACAAAAAGAAGGCTATAGTTTTATTCCAATGCAACAAATTTTGAATACAAAATGCAAATTATCTTTTGGAGATTATCCAGAAGAAGCTGGGAATTTTGATGTTATCAAAGCCAACAGTTCGTTAAAGAAAATCAGTTTCAACTATCCAAGAACCGAAAGCGATTTAACGCAAATTTCGACTTCAAATTTTGAAAATTTCACCAAAGTAAACAACATATCCACCGTTCTAAATGACATTGCTTCCGAACGCACGAGCAATGAAATTTGGAAATGGTTTATCATCGCAACACTACTATTTTTAATAACAGAACTACTAATCCAAAAATTTGTAAAATGACGCAAGTTATTCTAAAACAAGCCAAAATTATCGACGCTTCAAGTCCGTTTCACAACCAAGTGATGGACATCAAAATTGAAAACGGCACGATAACTCAAATAGAAAAAGACATTCCAACTACTTCAGGTTTTGAAGTGGTAAATATTCCAAACTTACACGTTTCTAAAGGTTGGATGGACAGCTCGGTTTCATTTGGAGAACCTGGCTACGAAGACCGCGAAACCATAGAAAACGGATTAAAAGTTGCAGCCAAAAGTGGATTCACTGCTGTAGCCTTACAACCGAATTCAAATCCAACCATTGATAATCAAGCGCAAGTACGATTTGTGTTGGACAGAGCTAGAAATCAAGCGACAACTTTATATCCAATTGGAGCCTTAACCAAAGGAAGCGAAGGCACCGATTTAGCCGAATTATTCGACATGAAAAACGCCGGAGCGATTGCTTTTGGAGACTATAAAAAAGCCTTACAAAATGCTAATCTTCAAAAAATTGCTTTGCAATACGTACAAGATTTCGACGGCATGTTGATTGCATTTTGTCAGGACAGCACACTTAAAGGAGTTGGGATTGCAAATGAAGGCGTTATTAGTACAAAATTAGGTATGAAAGGAATTCCGGCTTTAGCTGAAGAATTGCAAGTCGCTCGTAACTTATTTTTATTAGAATACACAGGTGGAAAATTACATATTCCAACCATTTCAACGCAAGGAAGCATCGAATTAATCAAAGAAGCAAAAGCTAAAGGATTGAAAGTTACTTGTAGTGTTGCGGTTCACAATTTAGTCTTAAACGACGAAGTGTTAATGGGATTTGATACGAGATACAAAGTATTACCTCCATTACGCGAAGAAGCAACTAGAAAAGCTTTAGTAGAAGCGGTTTTAGATGGAACCATTGATTGCATTACTTCCGACCATAATCCGTTGGACATCGAACACAAGAAATTAGAATTCGATTTAGCGAAAGATGGAACTATCGGTTTGGAAAGTGCTTTTAGTGCTTTGTTAACCGTTTTACCACTTGAAGTTGTGGTTGAAAAATTAAATGCTAATAAATTGGTTTTCAATATAGAAAATCCATCATTAGAAATCGGAAACAAAGCCGATATTTCACTTTTCACAACAGAAGAAAATTGGACATTTGGAAAAGAAAACATCGTATCAAAATCTAAAAATTCGGCTTTCTTAGGACAAAAAATGAAAGGAAAAGTCATCGGAATTTACAATAATGGACAATTGATAATGAACAATTAATAAGTTCTTGAAATTTTGATTACTTCAATTAAATTATGAACAAATGATAAATTATTTAAATTGGATTGCCCCCTTGATAGTATGTTCCGACTCTTCGGAAGGACTTTAGGGGTGTAAAAAATTGAACTGAAAAAAGTAAAAACAAATAGACATTAAAATCATGAACGAAATCGAACAAGGAAAACAAACTGCAATTGTAAGCTATTTAACGATTATTGGTACCGTAATCGCTATCTTTATGAATAATGAAACTAAGAATTCATTTGCTAGTTTTCATATTCGTCAAGCCTTGGGAATTTTTCTAACGTTCTTCTTACTAGGATACCCTGTAGGGTATTTTGATAGTTGGATGATAACAGCTTCTTTTTGGACTTTTATTTTCATTTTATGGTTATTTGGTTTCATGAATGCTTTGAATGGCGAACAAAAAGCAGTGCCTTTTCTAGGGGAATTTTACCAAAATTTATTTAAAAGTTTTTAAATTCTTTTAAATTTTTAAACCCATAAACTTTTAACCTTTTTCAATTAAAATGAATTTATACTATTTTATCCAAGAACCAAAAGTTAAACACGATAAAAATCCATTATTATTATTGTTACATGGCTATGGTAGTAACGAAGAAGATTTATTCTCTTTTGCTAGTGAATTACCTCAAGACCATTACGTAATTTCAGTTCGTGCGCCTTACGATTTGCAACCTTATGGACACGCTTGGTATGCCATTCATTTTGATGCAGACGAAAATAAATTTTCAGATAACGTACAAGCGAAACAATCAGTAGAACTAATTGCTAGTTTTATTGACGAAATCGTAAAACAATATCCAATCGATGAAAAAAATGTAACCTTAATTGGATTCAGTCAAGGTGCTATTTTAAGTTATGCTACTGCCCTAACCTATCCTGAAAAAGTAGCTAAAGTAGTGGCGTTAAGCGGTTATTTCAATCAAGAAATCATGCCAGAAGTTATTGATAAAAAAGCGATTTCTCATTTAAAATTCTTTGTATCACATGGTTCAGTTGACCAAGTCATTCCAGTAGAATGGGCTCGAAAAGCAAAACCTGCATTAGAAAATTTAGGTGTAGAAGTACACTATCAGGAATATCCTGTGGGTCATGGTGTGGCGCCACAAAATTTCTTTGATTTTAAAAATTGGTTATTAAAAAAATCTTAAGTAATCGTTAGATAAACTTTAACCTATTATTCGTTACTTTTGCAATTCAAAAAAATAAAAAGCTATGGCATCAATTACATTAGGAGGAAATCCAGTTCACACAAATGGCGAATTGCCAGCAGTAGGTTCAAAAGCTACTGATTTTAATTTAGTAAAAACTGATTTAGGCGCAGCATCTTTAGCAGATTTCGCTGGTTCTAAAGTAGTATTAAACATTTTTCCAAGTGTAGATACGGGAACTTGTGCTGCATCAGTTAGAAAATTCAATGAAAAAGCAAGTTCTTTAGCTAATACTAAAGTGTTATGTATTTCTAGAGATTTACCATTTGCTCAAAAACGTTTTTGTGGAGCCGAAGGCTTAGAAAATGTAATCAATCTTTCTGACTTTAAAGACGGAAATTTTGGTAAAAACTATGGTTTAGAGATTACAGACGGACCTTTAGCAGGTTTGCATTCTCGTGTGGTAATCGTTTTAGATGAAAACGGAACTATTTTACACACCGAACAAGTTAAAGAAATTGCAGACGAGCCTAATTACGAAGCGGCTTTAGCAGTAT
>VFQS010004505.1_pt1 | contig 10074 bp, 8 predicted proteins | sample 3512361 | NCBI WGS metagenome assembly VFQS01 (sample SAMN10412375, study PRJNA504923) | tailings metagenome | isolation source: Relicate 1 Philex TSF3 active mining | place: Philippines | reverse complement strand
AGGCTGGTATAGACCAATGTGCGCTCGCGGTCGTTATAGTTCCAGCCCAGAGTTGCCAGGAGGTTGATGTCGCGATTCAGTTTGAAGGAGCCCTTTGCGATGGCGTCGAAGTTTACTTCGCGCTCGGAGATATCATCCTGGAACAGCTCTCCGTTGGGAGCGCCGGCACTCAGGATGGGAAAGAAGTACACCCGCTGGTCGGTGTAGGCATCTATGCCTCCTCGTATGGTGAACTTGAGCCAGGACAGGGGATCGATGTTCAACTCCGAATTGAGGATGAAGCGATTGACCTCTGTGGTGCCTTTTTGTTCGTCGGTAATCCAGATTGGGTTGCCGTAGGCTGGGTTGGGGTAGCCCAGGTGCCGGCGGTAGGCGCGGTGTGCGTTGGGGAATGCTTGTCCGGCAGTATTGTAATACGTGCCGACATAGTCGCGGATGTCAAAATCAGGGGAGTTGCGCAGCAGCGCCAGGTAGAGACCATCAATATTGGAGCTCTGCTGTACCCGGTTGGAGTTCGTGTAGGTATACGCTGCGCGGGTGGACATGCTCAGCCAGTTCGTAAAGAACGTCTGGTTGTTTAGGCGCAGGTTGGTGCGACTGTAGTCGCTGCCCCGGATAATCCCCTCCTGGGCGAGGTTGCCAAAGCTGAAAAAGAAGGTGGATTTATCGGTACCCCCGCTGATGGACATGTCGTTCTGCCAGTACTGTCCGTTGCCGAAAACAGCATCAAAATTGGAGTCGTTGAAGGTTTCCGTCGAGTTCTTCTTGCTGACGGGGTAATAGATGGTCCCGTCGGCAGCTACAAAGCGGTCGCGGTTGGTGACTACCTCGTCGGCGGCGCCGGAGCGCGCAGATATCTTATCGCCCCAGGACTGGCTGGCCGTTGCGCTCCACACGCCGTTGAGGCCCTGGCCAAACTGGTCCTGCAGCGGATGCCGCACGTTGATTTGGTCGAAAGAATACGCACTGGAGTAGGTGATGGTCGGCTTGCCCGATTTTCCTTTTTTCGTCGTGATGACGATTACGCCGTTTGCCGCTCTGGAGCCCCAGAGCGAAGCGGCGGAAGCCCCCTTCAGGATCTGGATAGATTCGATATCGTTGGGGTTGAGGTCGTTGAGGCGGCTTTGCTGCGAGACGCCGGCATCCTGGCCTCCGTTGCCGTTGCCGTAAATCGTGGAGTTGCTGATCGGCACCCCGTCCACGATGATGAGCGGGTCGGAGGAGCCCGTAATCGTATTGGCACCCCGGATTTGGATTACGGAACCTGCACCAGGGTCGCCGTTTGAGCGCGCGATGCGCACCCCGGCTGCTTTGCCGCCCAGACCGTTGATGACCCCTGTTTCGCCGGAGCGCACCACATCCTGTGAATTGACCGTGGAGTAGGTCGCGCCCATCTGGTCTTTCTTTTGGGCGAAGCCCAGGGCGCTCACTACGACTTCGTCCAATACTTCAGCATCTTCCTCCAGGGTTACGTCAATGACGTTGCGGGCCCCCACGGTTTCACGGATAGTGATATACCCAACAAAGGTAAACTCAAGCACGGCATCTGCGCCGCTTACCTGGACGCTGTACTTGCCATCCAGATCGGTCACGGTACCTGTCGTCGTTCCCTGGACTACCACGTTCACCGCTATCAGCGGCTCCCCGGACTTATCCGTTACCGTTCCGGAAACGGCGCGCTGCCCCCAGGCGCTGACCCCGGCAAACAAGCACATAAACAGTAGAAAAGTAAATTTTTTGAACATAAAAACAAATTTAATATATAAAAATATTTTAAATAATACTTTATATTTTGGAATAGAACGCTGTACAACGGATAGACCAAGTATATCCCGCCACGAGTACGGGCAGGAGGATCTCCCCACATGGGGTAGGTACAGGAAGGGCCGGCATCCGGCTATTGTAAAAGGAAACAGGTAGATGCGGAGTCCCGGGCGGGATAAAAAAGCGGACAAGCGCCTCAAAAATCACATTTTTTTGTAGAAAAATAAAAAAAATGTGATTTTTCGAGCATGGTCACGTCTGCCGTGGAGCTCGGGCATAGGGCAGGCGTGCGACAGGTTCGGCCCGATAGTAGGTGTCGAGGCCGACTACGGCCAGGGTATCGCATGCCTCCGGGTTGAGTTGGCCGCTTTCGGAAAGGGCTTCTTCCGGGGTGTACATATCCTGGACGCGCCCCACGATGAAGATATTGCCGTTGGCGCGGATGAGGTGTTCTTCTTCGAGCAGTAGGCTCATTTTGACCTTAGCTTCCCCGACGAAAGGGGCTGCGAAGCCATTTTTGTATTCAGGGCTCAGCCCGCAAGCTTCGAACTCCGATTGCCGCCAGGGATAATCGGCAGAGGTCTGGTGCGCCTGTTCGAGGATTCCTTCGTGGACTAAGTTGATCGTAAAGCAGCCGCGCGACTTGATATTGTGGTAAGTGTGGCGCGGTACGGTGAGGGGTCGTATCATAAAGCCCAGCATAGGCGGAAAAGAGGATACATGCACCACAGAATTGAAAATAGCCAAGTTGGTGTGCCCTCGTTCGTCAATGGTTCCAATCAAGACCGGGCATTTAAAGCCTGAAATAGAGTTAAAAAAATTGAGGCGGGGCACCCGCGGCATTGCAGCCAAATCGTCAACGGTTCTGTGGATTTCCATGTGCGGTTTACATTTCCTTGAGCAAAGTTTCGATATCTTCCATGAAGCGGTCCACGCTCTCGGGGTCAGTCCCGTCGCAGAAAGAGCGAACGCGGCGGTTTTTGTCCACCAGGATCAGGCGGCCGCTGTGGTCAAAACCGCCTGGGGCATCTGTATTTTCCACGGCTATGCTGAAATAGTCGTTGGCGATACCGTAGATAGAGTCTTTGACGCCGGTGACAAATTTCCATTTTTCGGAGGGTACGCCGAGGTTTTCGGCATATTTTTTTAGCCGGGGTACGGAGTCGTGTTTAGTGTCTATAGTATGTGCGAGCAGCAGCAGGCGGTCTTCATCTTTGAAGCGCTCATAGACGCGCAGCATCTGCTTGGTCACCATAGGGCAGATGGTGGGGCAGGATATGAAGAAGAAGTCCACGACATAGGCTCTTCCTGCAAAGGTCTCCTGGGTGACCGGCAGGCTGTCCTGGTCAATGAAAGAAAAATCGCGCACTTCGTGGTAGATCGTATCGCCATTGACGACCTCGCGATTGCCGAGGATGGGCAGGGGTCCTGGCTCGCGCTTGCCCTGGCAGGCCATCAGGGACCCCAGGCATAAAAGCAATAGAAAGCGGTGCATGGTGAAGACGTTACTGGTATGTGGAGATCAACTTTTTACCACTATCAATCCCGCTGCGGATTTGGACAGCGACCTCGTTTATTTTTTGCTTCTCGGCTTCGAGGTATTGCAGGATAGCCTCGTGTTCCATTTTATCGCGCAATGCCTCCGGTTGTCGGAACGTAGCCATCCAGTCCATCATCCCTTCTTCAGCAAGTGCCATGCGGGTGATAGCGGATTCTATTTCGGTGCGCTCGCTTTCCGTCAGGGTCGAATCGGTGGCGATAACTTGTTTGAGTTGCCCTGCCAGGGTGGAGAGTTCCCCCATTTTTGGCATCACGTCATCGTGGATGGCCATGAGTTCGTCCCGAAGGGCATCCTGTTTCTTTTGGGCACAGGATGAGGTGAAGCACAGCAGGGAAACTCCCGCCAGGAAAAAAATAATCCGGTTCATATGCTATTTTATACGCGGGCTTACCCTGCCTGTATGAGATACATCGTATAGCCGATATACGCCAGCAGGAGCAAAGCACCTTCTGTGCGACTGATTTTGAGATCGTAGGAATGGATGAGCAGTACGACACTGGCGGCGATACACACTAAAAAGTCCACATTGGTGATGCTGCCTATCCCCAGGGGGTTGGTCAACGCACTTGACCCCAATATAAAAAATATGTTGAAAATATTGCTGCCCACTACATTTCCCACGGCGATATCTGCATTTTTCTTGTACGCGGCGACCACAGAAGTAGCCAGTTCGGGGATAGAGGTACCGGCGGCTACTATGGTCAGGCCTATGATGGATTTTGGGATGCCAAATGCTTCTGCGACGGATATCGCCCCCCCTACGATGAGCCGTCCGCCCACGACCAGGAGTACCAGGCCTCCCAGCACCATAAGGACCGACAGATAGAGGGGGTATTTGTGTACTTCGTTGTGCAACTCGGTGGGAGCTGCCTTTTTGGCCATATCAAAGGTGTAGTACAAAAAGACGACAAAAAAGCCTAACAAGGCGATTGCGTCTACCCGGCTGATGCTCGACTCTGCTGCGCCGTCGAGAAGCGCATCGTTTGCCATGGCCATGATCACGACGGCTGCCAGGAGGCTGAGCGGGATTTCCTTCCATACGGTATTGCTCTGTACGGCTAGGGGGAAGATCAGCGCCGAAACGCCTAAAATGAAAAATACATTGAACGTATTGCTCCCGATGACGTTACCCAGGGCGATGTCTGTCTCGCCCTGCAGGGCGGAGAAAAAGCTGACGACAAACTCCGGTGCGGAAGTACCAAACGCCACCACGGTCAATCCGATAACCAGATCGGAGATGCGCATGCGTTTAGCCAAAGAGGAGGAACCTTCTACCAGGAGATTGGCACCCAGCATCACAGCCAGGACGCCGCCAATAAGGGAAAAGATAGCAATCATAGTAGTGGATACGTTTACAAGGATTCAACTCAAAACAGCGCGTCGAAAGGATAGTTTTCAAATCGTTCCAGGATAGCGTGCGACATTTAGCGTTCCCCTTGTTACACTGCGTTTTTTTTCTTTCGTTCGTATTCCAGGATGAAGCCGGCCACGATTTCATCAATGATGTCCCGGAGGACAGTCTTCTCCATGCGGGCTATTTCCTTTAGCCGGGAGAGTTTTTTTTCGTCAAAAACAATGGTGAGCCTTCGGGTGGGAAATTCCTCGTAGCGCATCTGGCCGGGATCTACGGTGGTGCGGATCAAGCTATCGAGGCCGCTCATGGGGCGGTGGCTTCGCTTTTGGAGGGTTGCCTCCTCCAGTTCGGAGAGTCCCTTGTTTTTGTGGCGGTCAAAAGAATCCTCGAAGGCGACCTGTAGGAGGGACTCCAGGTCGTCGGCAAATTTTTTACCGGTAGAACGCCGCTCTGCTTCTGGCTGATAATCCCTTGCCGGGGAAGAGGGTTCTTTTTTATCCCTTGCCCCTACGCCCTGTGGATTGGGGGTGGATTCCAGCATCTCCTGTCCCAGCTCGGCGAACAAGCTCTCCAGGCCTTCCGTTAATTTCTTTTTGCTCATAGCATTATTTAGCGCCGAGTGCGGCGGGGCTGGTTCGTTCCAGGATTTCCTTGCACAATCCGACATAGTCTTCCGCCCCCGGGCTGTTCGGACTATAGGTAAAGATATCCATGCGCTTGGAGGGGGCTTCTGCCAGTGCCACGTTATCGCGGATCATCGTTTTGAACACAATGTCGCCGAAGTATTTGAGGATAGTAGCTACCACTTCGCGGTTGAGCACTTTGCGGGAATCGTACATCGTAGCGATGACGCCCCCGATGTGCAGATCTTTGTTCAGGCGCAGTTTGACTTTGTCAATGACCTGTTTTATTTTGGCCAATCCCTGGAGGGCCAGGAACTCGGTTTGCAAGGGGATATAGACGATATCACTGGCCGTCAATGCATTGAGCGTAAGCAAACCGAGGGATGGCGGGCAGTCAATGAAGATATAGTCGTAACGGTCGCGCAAGGGTTCTATCAGCTCGCGCAATATCTGCTCCCGACCGGCCTCGTTGATGAGTTCCATTTCCGCTCCGGACAGGTCGAGCGTGGAGATGACGATATCCAGGCCTTCCCTGGACGTATAGGGTATTAACGGTGCCTCTCCCCGAATAGCTTCGTAGATGGTATTGGGGTGCCTCGGTATTCCTAAGGAAAGGGTGAGGTTGGCTTGTGGATCGAGGTCTATGAGCAATACTTTTTTACCCATTTCTACCATGCCGGCGCCGATATTTATGGTGCAGGTCGTTTTGCCTACCCCGCCTTTATGGTTTAACAAAGCAATTACTAGTCCCATGCTGTAAATGGTCTGTTTTTCGACCTTTTATGGCCGTATAAATAGTTGAAAGACTGACAAAAACAGTTCATGTATAAGACTTGTTGCGAAGGGGTCGGAAAGGGGTTTTTGACCCCACCTGGTCTTTTTAGGTAAAAAAGGACCATCAGGCTCCTTCAAAAAAACTTCGTGCAAACAAAAACGCCTCTTTTTTCCTTTTAGCGGCCCTATCACAACAAGGCTATACCTTTCGAAAATAAAAACAGTGTAAATATACCCTTATTTTTACTATTTTACTGCCTTAAAACACCTTTAGCCATGCAGTGGATTATCGTAAGGCGCTTTTTTTGGTTTGCCATTCTTTTTCCGCAGCTACTTCCGGCCCAGAAGGCGGGAACGCTATTCATCATCGGTGGCGGGGACCGTCCGGAGGCTATGCGTCGGGAGATGATCCGACTAGGCGGGCTGGACCGGGGCAACTACGCCGTCGTGCTTCCCATGTCGAGTGCGGAGCCGGACAGTTCCATTTTCTATGGACGTCGCCAGTTTCTCGAGTTAGGGGTGCCGGAGTCCAGGCTCAGCGGGTTTCACGTATCCCGTGAGCACTGCCCCCCGCAGCTGCTGGACTCCATCAAAAAGGCAGGGTTGATTTACATTAGCGGAGGCGTCCAGTCGCGCTTTATGGAAGCGGTGAACGGCAGCCCCATACCCGATGCCATACGAGAAGCCTACCGCAACGGTGCCGTCATTGCCGGTACCAGCGCAGGGGCGGCGGTCATGAGCCAGATTATGATTACCGGTGAACAACTGCGCTACCCCGACGATGGCGGGTCTTTTCGGCATGTCGAGGAGGGCAACGTCGAGTTGTCCCGCGGGCTTGGTTTTTTGACAGGTGCCGTCATAGATCAACATTTTGTGTACCGCATGCGGCTCAACCGCCTGATCAACGTCGTACTCGAGCATCCGGAGCTGTTGGGTATCGGCATTGACGAAGCTACTGCTATCGTTGTCCAGGGTCGTTCTGCGCGGGTAGTTGGTGACAGCCAGGTCGTGCTGGTGCGCCACAAGGGCTCGGCGCATCGCGCGGGGCAGCTTTTGGGCAGCAAGGACCTGCGCGTACAAATCCTTTTACCCGGCGACTCTTTTAACCTGAAGTGATATGGAATCTTTTGACTACATCATCGTCGGTGGGGGTGCTGCCGGCTGCCTATTGGCCAACCGCTTGTCTCAAAACTCCGGGCATACGGTTCTCCTGCTGGAAGCGGGGGGAGAAGATAAAAACCCGTTTATCCACATTCCAGCGGCTTTCAATAAGCTGTTTCGGCAAAAAGAGGACTGGGACTACGAAACGCCACCGCAGGAACAAATGCACGGGCGTGCTATGTTTCAGCCGCGCGGCAAAGTACTGGGCGGGTGCAGCAGCATCAACGCGATGATCTACATCCGCGGGCATCGCGAGGACTACGACCACTGGGCTGCCTTAGGCAACCCGGGCTGGGGGTACGACGATATCCTGCCTTTTTTCAAAAAGTCGGAAGCCAACCTGCGTCTGCAGGACGATTACCATGGTACAGAGGGCGAAATGACGATTTCAGACCCCCAAACCCCTCATCTGCTGAGCCGCGTTTTTTTAGAGGCGGCACAGCAGGCCGGCTACCCCGCCAATCCCGATTTCAACGGTGCAAACCAGGACGGCTTTGGGTTTTTTCAGGTCAATATCCGAGAGGGGAAGCGGCATAGTGCGGCATCTGCATTTCTCCACCCCATCCGCCAGCGGCCGAACCTCAAAATACAGACCGATGCGGTGGTAGAGCGGGTCCTGATAGAGGACTACCAGGCTAAAGGGGTGGCGTTTTCCTGCAGAGGCCAATCCTTTCAGGCCCAGGCCAAGCGGGAAGTCCTCCTCTGTGCCGGGGCGTTTGGAAGCCCGCAAATCCTCCTCCTTTCCGGTGTAGGCGACGGGGCGCAGCTCCAGGCCATGGGCATACCCGTGGTGCATCACCTGCCCGGGGTTGGCCAAAATCTGCAGGATCATCTCCTCTCGGGGATAGCAGTCACCTCCCCCTACCCGGCCACTCTCGATCGCGAGGGGCAATTTCCGCGTCTTCTCCCCAATCTGCTTCGCTTCGCCCTTGCCCGCTCAGGACCCCTTACCAGTAATGTGGCGGAGTGCGGGGGCTTTGTGCGCTCCCTGCCGGGGCTCAGCGCCCCTGACCTGCAGTTCCACTTCGCGCCGGCGTATTTCCTCCGCCACGGGTTCGACAACCCATCCGGGGCGGGATATAGTTTTGGCCCGACCCTGATTTGCCCGGAAAGCAAAGGGCAGGTATTCCTGACTTCTCCCGACCCTCGCGCGAAAATTGGCATTGACCCTTGCTATTTCTCTAACCCTGCCGACCTGGAAACCCTGTACCGGGGCATACAGATCACGGCTGAAATATTCAAGCAGCGCGCTTTTGATCCCTATCGGGGGCCGGTGTTCCTACCCCATTGTCCCTTGGACGATTACGCACGGGTCTCTGAATTTCTGCGCGAGCATTGCGAAACCCTCTACCACCCTGTCGGTACCTGCAAAATGGGCAGCGACCCGCTCGCCGTGGTAGATGCAGACCTGCGTGTGCATGGTATTGCCGGCTTACGCGTAGCCGATGCGGCCATTATGCCCCGTATTGTGCGCGGGAATACGCATGCACCGACGCTCATGATTGCCGAAAAAGCAGCCGCATTAATCCACACGCTGTAGTACGGACTCTTCTTGACACGCTCTTAAAAACTTTTTGTATGCTCAACTTATCTGTCCTGCTCGAAGATAGTGCCCGTCGTTACCCGGGCAAAGACGCCTTCGTATTCATGGATACCCATCTGACCTACGCACAGGTCAACGGTGCCGCCAACCAGATTGCCAACGGCCTGCGGGCCAAAGGGATACAGCCGGGCGACAAGGTCGCACTCACCTGCCTGAACCTGCCGTATTTTCCCATCCTCTATTTTGGCATATTGAAGGCGGGGGCTGTCGTCGTGCCCCTGAGCGTACTGCTCAAGCGGCAGGAAGTGGCGTATCACCTGCAGGATTCCGATGCGAAAGCGTATTTCGCATTCGTGGGAACCCCCGAGTTGCCGATGGGGCAGGAGGCGTACGCGGGCTTTCAGGAAGCACCCGGCTGTACAGACTTTTTTCTGATCATGCCCAAACCGACGGACCCGTCGGCCATAGAAGGTGCCTCCACTATGGGGATGCTGATGGCAGGGCAATCGCCCGTTTTTGCTACCGCTCCCACCCAGGCTGAAGATACGGCAGTGATTATTTACACGTCTGGTACGACCGGCAAGCCCAAAGGAGCGGAACTCAGCCATTCTAATCTGTTGCTCAACGCCGTTCTGTCGGCTGACCTAGTCCAGTCTGGCCCGAGGGATACGCAGTTGATCGTGCTGCCCTTGTTCCATATTTTCGCCATGACGGTACTCATGAATGCCGGTATTTACCGCGGTGTATGCAGTGTGTTGCTTCCCCGCTTCGACGCCGCTGCGGTCGCCGGACTCATGGTGCAGCACAAAGTGACCATCTTTGCCGGGGTGCCGACGATGTACTGGGGCATGCTACACGGCGGGGTGGACGAAGCGACTATTGAAAAAATCCGCGAGCACCTTCGGGTGTGTGCATCCGGAGGTGCCTCGCTGCCGGTAGAGGTGCTGCGCAATTTCGAGGCCATGTATAAAGTGCCCATCATTGAAGGCTACGGTATGTCGGAAGGTTCACCGGTAGTCACGTTTAACCACTTGGGGCAGGAGCGTAAGCCAGGCAGTATCGGCACCCCAGTATGGGGGGTTGAAGTGATGATCGCCGACGAAAATGACCAACCTTTGCCTCCGGGCGAAAAGGGGCAGTTACTCTATCGGGGCCACAATGTTATGAAGGGCTATTACAAACGCCCGGATGCTAACGAGGAAACGCTAAAAGGCGGATGGATGCACTCCGGCGATGTCGCGGTGATGGATCCCGACGGGTATTTCTACATCGTGGACCGCACCAAGGACATGAT
>VFQS010004504.1_pt1 | contig 10077 bp, 14 predicted proteins | sample 3512361 | NCBI WGS metagenome assembly VFQS01 (sample SAMN10412375, study PRJNA504923) | tailings metagenome | isolation source: Relicate 1 Philex TSF3 active mining | place: Philippines | reverse complement strand
GAAATCTTTGAAGATGAAGAAGAAGATGAAGAAGAAGAAGAAGAAGAAGAAGAAGAAACATCGATGATTGAGCTGTAACTTAAATGCCCCCCAATGTCCCTGCCCACACACACACATGCTGATTGTGTCGTTGATTGTGCATGCATGACTCTCACCCTCTCATATCCCTACTCCCACACACACACACACACACACACATGCATCCCAATACTCAGTCAGGGAGGGAGGGATATGGGTGATGATGAGAGATAAGCCACAAAATAAAAAGTAACAAAAAAGGGCAATGAGATGTGTAACGGTCAGTTTGGCCAAGATTTTTCAAAAAAAAAACAAACAAAAAAAGTCCTTCCAACAAACCAACCAGACAGACAGACAGAAGACATGACCAGCTGTGAGGAAATCAATTTGGGATATATAGTTCGAGTCATGGCTGATTTGAGGGACGGCACCATCGCTGTGGGTGGAGGAAATAGAGATATTCCGATTTTCGATGTTGAATCCAAACAACAAGTCGGCACTTTGGAAGGACATACTGGCTCTGTCCTTTGTCTCAAGCTGCTTCCCAATGGCAACCTGCTCTCTGGCAGTGGAGATCGTACCGTCATCGAGTGGCATGTGTCCTCCAGAGCCTTGGTTCGACGATTCCAAGGACACACTGGCTTTGTTCAAGCAATTTGTGTGTTGAGGAATGGAACTCACTTTGTGTCTGCCTCTGGGGATCGAACCCTGAGACTGTGGAGCCTGACCACTGGACAATGCGATCGAGTCTTCCAAGGACATCAAAGTTTTGTAATTGCAGTGATCGAGTTGGCGGATGGCAGGATTCTCAGCGGCTCTGATGATAGAACCATCAAGGCTTGGAATGCTGTCTCTGGAGAATGCGAGGCCACCTGGGAAGGCCACGAAGGAGGAGTAATTTCCTTGATCCAGATCGAGGATGGCAGAGTACTCAGCGGCTCAGCAGACAGCACCATCAAGCTGTGGGATGCAGTCACAGGAGCTTGCCTTCGCACTCTACGAGATCACGAAAATTGGGTTCGTTGCCTGCTTCAGCTGTCCAATGGCTTCATCATCTCTGGCAGCTACGATAAGACCTTGAGGGTGTGGGATGTGTCTCAAGAGGACGATGCAGCCTGCCAAGTCATGACCCTGCCAGGACACATTGATGGAATTTACGCAGTCATTCAGCTTGAGGATGGCCGCATCTTATCTGGCTCGAATGATAACACGGTGAGGATTTGGACTGTGCCAGAGCTCATGGATGACGGCAACTTCGTTCTCAAATAAAGCAAGCACAGCAAGGTAACTCCCCTCCCTCACAATCACAAATCACATGCCATCCTCAAACTAACCCCCTTCCCCCCTCCCATCCTCTTGCCTGTCTCGATCTCAAAGTCATCACATCCCCTTCCTTCCTCTCTCAATGTCATTTGCTTGCATTCGATGTGTCTTGTTGTTGTAGATTGTGATGTGCAGTGCTTGGGGGAGGGGGGACTGTGGATGCAGCAGCTGTGGGGCTGTGGGGCTGAGAGATCAAGGTGTGTGTGTGTGTGTGTGTGTGGGGAAGGAGGCTTTAGTGTGTGTGTGTGTTTGGAGCAAAGCAAGAATATGAAAGTGGAGAATGAATTTTACTAACATCTTAAAAAGATCAAAAATGTAATGAATCGCAATTAGAGATTTTTGTTCCTTCCTTCCTTCCTTCCTATTTTTTTTTTTTGGAAGATTTTTCTCATAATTATTTCTTGATCAAATCAAATAACAACAAAATGCTTCTTATTAAATATCCGTCAATTCATTATCTCCTCGAGAAGATGCTTCCCCGTTTTCCTCCAAGTATCCCAGAGATTGCCGCAGAAGTTGAGGCAGCAGCGGCTGCCGCGGCCGAAGACGTCGAAGATGTGGAAAGAGACGCTGAACTGACACTTCCGTTACTATTACTGCCGCTGCCACTGCTGCTGTTTGAGTTGTTAAAATTATCAAAAAAATCGCCGTGTGAGCTGTCGCCTCCGCCCCCCTCCTGTCGCAAGGGATGGTTCGTAAAGGCTGTCGATGACCGCCACCGCATCTTTCAGTCTCTTCGAATTCAACATGGATGTCATATTTCGAATCAAAATGCCGTGAATGTGTCGATATGCGTATGATTGCCAGTTTTCCCGAATCCAATCAAAGAGTTGGTCGTCGTCGCCCAGGCTGCTGGCTTGGATCAAGGCATCTAAATGGAAACGACCTCGTGGCGGCCGGCAAGTGTGAATGTTGTGAAGCGAGCCTTGAAGGAAAGCTACGTCCATGCTCATTGCGGCACGACCTTCAGCAGAAACCTTGCGAATCCGAGAAAATCCTTCGATCACCGTGTCAAATGCAGCCTGGCAAATCTCCATCCACATCTAAAAATGTCAAAAAAAAATCAAATCAACAATTTTCAACAAAAAACTGTCAAAAAAAAGACGATTATTCAAATGACTTGACTCAACCTGTTCTCTGACTAACTCCGCCGATTCTCCAAACTCGTTGCTGCTGGATTGTAAATAATTCCAAATCTACAACAAAAATCCCCCCAAACATTGAAAGCAGAAAAAAATTAGATGAAAATCATTCGGTTTCGAAGCTTCGTTCTTACTTCTCTGCAATTCAAACACAATTTTTCAACCCAATCATGCGGCTCGCTTCTCATTTTCTTTGAGTCCCAACCAGCAGAAGAATCTACTATTTGACAAATTATCTTCAAGAAAGAAGAAGAGAGAGAGAAGAAAAAATAAACAACAATAAACAACAATAAACAAATATATTTTTAAAAAGTGTTGTCGTTGTTGTTGTTTTCAACTAACAAAGCTACTCTTGATGAGTTGTGGACACATCGATCTGAAAATGAGGCCTCGCAGCTGGCTGGCGACTTGTTGATATTGCGACACGTACGACTCACAGGCACTTCGATAACTCGAGGGAAGCAGCTTGAGGATTTTAAACTTTATGTCCATTATAATCTATTTCAAAAAAATAAATAACAACAATTCAAAAAAAATTGATTGAATCATTAGCAAATACCAAACACTTTTTATTTTCTTAAATCTATTTTCGTGTGTGTGTGTGTGTGTGTTTCGCATCGAACCTTGGCAGCAAACCAGCAACTTTCGGCAGCAACAATTCGCTCGTTTAATCAACCAAAGAAGGAAAAGTTATCTGCGAATGCACTTTGAAGCATCTGCGGCACTCGGAGGAAGGAATTTACTCGAGGAATATCAGCAAGTGCGGCATTCGACAGATTGTGAGTGTTGGAGGCTGAAGTGGCTGCTGAGGAAGAGGAGTTCGGGGTGCTTGAGCCCATGAGGTTGTGGCTTGAAAATGGAGAAATCGCAGCGGCCGCAGCAGCAGAGGCAGCGACATTGGCGGCGACATTAGCGGCAGCAAACGCGGCAGAGGCTGCAGAGGCTGCGGCTGCAGAATTCGTTCCTGCTGAGGTCAGACTTGTCAAAGATCTTCGAGGACTGGCTCTGTTAAAGTCTGCACTGCTTCCCGAATTTGACACATCTGAAACTGTCCCTGGCGTGTCGGTCTCGGTCAGAGTTGAAGGCGTGGATTTACTGCAAAGCAATTGGACTTGTTGCGTTGTCAAAACGGCCTCACTCAGAGCTCGTTCCAAGAACAATTGTAAATCCTGCGAAAAAAAGCCCCCAACCCCTCCAAACCTCCAAACATCCAAAAAAATAAAATAAATTCAAATGAGATGTTGGGATTGCTTTTGCTTTTGCTTTTGCTTTTGCTTTTTGCTTTTCAATTTTTCTCTCTTTCGAATTATTAACCTCAAAATCTCGAGATTGGTCGGGGGGCGGTGCGTTGGTTTTGGAAGGACGTTTTTCCATAACTCTCGACTTCTCTTCGGGACTAACGAAGCAGTTAAACACCGCGCAGATATAAAAAGTCGAATAATTGACAAAGCTGGCGAAACACCTCGTATTCCAAAGCAGGAGACGAACTGTCCTGAAAATGCGCGTATTCGTCGATGGGATGAAGCAGGCACATCAATTGGAGGTATTTGCTCACGCTCTTTCCGAGTCCTCTCAGGACAGTCTGCGTCACGACGGTTGAGTCGCTTTGCTGTGCCTCTTGCTCTTGAGCACGTCTTCCCTTTGAGGCCTTATTGGCCTGTTCCTCCTCGTCTTCTTGGTTGAGGAAGTTGACGAATTCGACTGCGGCAGAAGCGACGCTTTCAAACTTGGCGACGACCGGCTCCGACTGCTGCTCAGGTGACGAATCTTCGCCATGGTTAGAGCCAGACGACGACGACGAATTCAATTCAGCCGATTCCGATTCAGTGATGAAGTGAAATGGATTTCCGTGAGCTTCATACACTTGCATGAATGAAATCGGTGGTTGAGGCTTGGGCAATACATCCGCTGATTTTTCGTCTCCATTTGTCGCTTGATCTTCTTCGCTGGTGTCTAACCTTTGCTGGGCTCCCTCAGCAGCCGCATCTCGAGACTCTCCCTCAAATTCTTCGGCCAACTTCAACCCACTCTCTGACGACTTGCTTGCTCCTCGGCTCTGACTGCTTCCTCCAATCGACAACTTGCGACTTCGCGAACGCATCACTGGCGCCGGCGATAACTGAAAGCAAGAGTTTGTGGCAGCGAAGGAAACTCCCAAATTGAGTCCAAGAATATTCCTGGTCCAGTCACCAGAGGAGGCTGCACTTGAAGAGGATGCTGAAGAAGAACCGCCGCCACTATTGCTGCTGTTGCCAACAACTACATTCATCTTGAGAATGCCAGTGACTCCACCGATCTCACTGAGCTTAATGGGGATGCATCGCCAAGCTTCATCTTCAATCATCTGGCGGAAAACACTGAAATCCTCGGCGTGCAGCCTTAAGCAATACTCGCGACTTTTTAAGTTCGAGGCAATGCAACAAATGCACGACAGTCCTCGATGCGCTCTTCAGTTTCTCCGACAAACTCGCGACCGAGAGCGACTGTGGCGCTTTGAATAGCCCAGCGAATCGCCAAGTGATCACCAAAGCTTACAGTGGCCGAAAAGCAGAGTCTGTCGAGTAACTGCGTGAGAGATTGCATGAGTTGAGCCCAAAGGACGGCCTTGCTTCGATTAAGCCCGTTAACGATGTACGAAGTGAGCAATGTTCGTTTGGACGACAATGCGATGCTGACGATTTGCTCGCAGTCGTTTTCCCAGTCCTGCAAGCTTTGCTGTTGAAGGGAGGAGCAGGATTCGGCAATGTGTGCATGCGACGGCAGCTTGGAGTGCGATCTTCGAGACATCTTCATGGAGTTGGCCTCGGTTCGATGCCACTGGGTAATTGTTGATTGTGCGTGCAAATGAGGTCAGCAAGCAGTTCGCAAGACCGCAAAATACAGGGAGCGACAAGATCGGGAGTGACATATTCACACAGCTCGTCGACATCCAATTCGGTCCAGTCGTTCATCTCAGCGGCATTGATGACAGAACCAGATGAGAGTCCCTCGGCCGCGAGTAAATCAGCCGCAAGTCGCTTTTTGTGCTGACTTGCAAAGAGGAATTCGATGATGGCGTTTTTGACACATTCGTCGATTCCGTCGAGGATGAAGGCTTGAACTCTGGCCGTGAGGCTTTCGAGACACGAGCAATCATTGAGCCAGGTCTGGCCAGTTGAGGATTGCATGCAACTGTACGACGAAAGGCTCGAGGAGGCTGCGATGGCGTGAGTGTTGTAGCCCAGGACGTGCGAGATGTGGTCGAGCATGCAGTAGGCGGTGATAATGTTGGTGTATTCGGCGATCGAAGATTTGCGCGAACAGGTGCGTTGCAGAGACTTATCGGCCTCTTGGCGAATAACCACGAGGTTCTGCTGCACAGTGTCAGCGATTGGCAAGAGAGCCGTAAAGTGCTGCGAATTGCCACCCTGTTGTCGCTGGAGGAAAATAAAGGCGCTTTCGGCAGCTACGCCGAGATCTCCCGTGGTGATGCAGGTGGTCACAGATTTGACCTCGTCTCGAAGCATCTGAAGCAGCCACAGTTCGCGCCAGAGCATCAGCTGCTGGGTCCTGGCGATGTAATGTTGCGTGAGTTGCATGGGGGTCGCTTTGGACGATTCCCTGAGCGGCTGAAATCCGTGCTCGACCAAAGGGAAATTCGATTCGTAGCTCGCTTGAGATCGCTGTCGATGCCATGAATGTCTCTCATGCAAGCCATAAGATTGCTGTGATTAGCTTCGATCATGTCCGCGAGTTGTCCGAGGCAGATATCTTGGTTGGTGTCTGCCTCTTCGATTTCGGTCATGAATACCTCGGCTAATCGTTCACTGGGAGAGCCCTCCAACTCTGCGTCTTCGGAGTCATCTCCGCACTTGGCCTCGTTGTTGATCTCCAAGAGTAACTCCTGGATGGGGTCGTAGTCAGGCGTGAAGAACTTGTGCGGCAACTCCTCCATGACGTTGTCTCGTCGCTTTTCTTGAGAGTGGGAATACTTGGACCGTGCAGCCGTGGAATAGTTCCCCTTGGTGGAAATGCCCTTGGAACTCATCAAGCAGACGTGGTCGAGGATGCTCGGGTCTTGATAAAGATTTCGCAGCGTAATGTCAATGTTTTCGTCCGATCCAAAGAAAGAATCCACCAAACCGCTGTTTGTGCTGCCTCCGCCGCTGCCGCCTCCCGAGCCAGTCGAGGTGATCGAAGTCCGCTTGATTCAGTGCAGCAAACAATCGAAGAAGAGCAGCCACGATCAGAGAAAAGGAAAAGGACAGCAATGACGACGCAAATCCGAAACGAGCCGTGCAAAACTGGTCAGTGTTGGGTCTCACAGCGAGTCCCCACAGCTCGCCCTCGAAATGCCCAGCGACAAGTCGATCCCACTGAGTCGACCCAACGTCACCTCGTGTGGCAAAATTGCAGCCAGCCAGCCAGCCAGCCTCAGCGACAAATTCGACAACCTCGCAGGACAGCGTGCCCACCAGAATCCTTGCTTTGTCTGCAGAAATAGCGACTGATCGAACTGAGGCAGAGACGATTGGAGAGCGACAAAACGAAGACTTTTCCTGACGACACGCCGAATTTATGAAGAGCTGTGAGGGTTGTTCCGTCGCAGTTCCAAACCTATGCAAAAGAAATAATTTGATTTTTGATTTTTGATTTTTGTTGATAACTTCGAAAAAAAAAAGGTGAGCACAAGTGCGAGAAATTACCCGAATGACTCCCTGCTGATCGCCGCTGATTGTAATTCCACCATTTTGTGCATTGCAGATTGCAGTAATTGCCTATTTGCGAAAATAAAAGGTTTTTTCAAAAAAAAGTGTGAGAATTTTTCAAAAAAAAGTATTTTGGATTTACTTTTTCTGCCAGGTGGAGGAATGGCTGCGACAATTTCAACTCCTCTAAAGGTCACCAAGTCAGCCCTCAGAAGTTCCCACAACAGCCAAATCATTCTGAAAAAAGTTTGGTGTTTTTTTTGAAAATTAAAAAAAGTTTCATTATTGTGTGTGTGGATATGTTTAAAGCCGGGGTTCAAAGAAGAAGCAGCAAAACCTTTCCAGCAGCAGCAGCACACATCAGTTGCTTGTTCTTGTGCGGTCCTAACTTGCCGGCTTCGAATGTCAGCGATGCACTCGCCTTGCCTTGGCTTCGTTTCATCGTCCAGAAACACAAATGCTTCTCGCCGACGCTGACGAATTTGTCACAGCCATCAGGCGAGGTTGGCAGATTCAAATTGGCAGCATGCAATGCCGTGCCCTTGGGACCCCGAGCTGAGGCTGTCATCTTCCCAAAGCTGCTTTTGTCGGCACCTCCTCTGCTGGTGTCGTAGACAGCCACGGTGTACTCAATGCCGATGGAAGAAAAAGGAAAGAAAGGATGTCACCCGACTTGCTGAAGGCGAGCTGGGAGATTCCCTTGGTGTGCAAACCACTCACACAAGCTAATGAGCCGAAGTAGCCCTTGGATGAAGGAGGGTTGCCTGGATTCCACTCATAGATATGAATTGCCGGGGTTTTTCCTTTTCCCCAATTTCACCCGATGCCAAAAGCACCTTTTGATCTGCTCGCTCTGAGGTGAAACACACACAAGATTAAAGTGAGATTGGAAAAAAATAAAATGCAAGTTCAGAAAGAGTTCTTCGATTCCAAAAAAAGATTCAACAAATACAGAAACAAACCAAGAAGAAAAAAAGAAGCGAGATTTGTGTTTGTTTCAGTAATTACGGATTTCTAACACATTTTTAACCTGGGGGGAAAAAGTAGCGAGGCAAATGATATCGTCGCCATGTCCACCAAAGTAAGACTGAAGTCGACTTGCAGAATCTCTCGAGTGGTTATCCTATTTAGTGCGTTGAAGTGCCAACAGCCTGCATAATGCATAGACCAGCAGCAGGATGTACAGTTTGGGCAGCGGGAGTATCCAAGTGACAGAGGCTACTTCGACAATCGAGTCCTCTGTGTCCGTGAAGCCACTGCAATGTCAGGGCTGGCAGAGGGTTTGGCTGTGCTGGCCTCAAATGTCTTGGCGGCGACGCTAGCTTCGAACATCTGCTTGGCAGTCTGCTTCCAAGCTGCTCTGCTCGTAAACTCATCTCCACCTGTGGGCATCTCGCCATCGACCAGGCTTTCTCTTCGGCAGTTCTCTTCTGCAAGGCTGCGACTGCGATGTCGTTTGCTTCATGACCCGCCGAGGCTCCGCCACCACCAGCCGAACCAGGATCTCAACGAAGTGCCTCCCCCTCGTTCTCGTTCTCGTCAATGTGATGGGACAGTTTGCCTGCGCACATCGCCATGCAGTCGTTAGCAAATAATCAAGAAGAAAGAAGAAAGAAGACTAACTGCAATCAGTCTTTGCCTTCGCCCCTCTCTCTCTCTGCCTCTCTCTCCGTTGCTCTTTGCGCCAAACATACTGCTGTGTGCTTCCTCATGACAATGATGAATGCCGATGCGCCTCTCGAGAAGAACTCAAGACGATGCCGAAGAAGAAGAAGAAGATATTCTTGCATTCGATTTGTATCGCGAAGACGCTCAGCTTGATGACGATGACAAACACGAGATTGTGCGGCAGGAAGAAAAAAAAGAAACTCATGACGAAGCTTCAGACACAGACAGACAGCACAGCCTCGAAGACGACAGCGCAAATCGATGCAGACCAACTGAATCACAGCAGCAGCAGCAGCTCTAGTGATGTAGATGGTGGTTATTCTTCGACAAAGAGCTCACTCAAGCCCACAACTCATCTAAATATCGAAGCATTTGAGACAAAAAGCCAAAGACAATCAGACAAAGAGGACAAAGAGGACAAAGAGGACAAAGTACAAAGAAGGCAAGGAGGAGAGAAGTACAATGAGAGGATTTGACCTGACGGTTCGAACCAGCAAACAAACAAACAAACAAACACATTTGCTGCCTAAAAAAAAGGTAAAAAAAGGTGAGCAAAGTGGGTGAAGAAGTGGGGGCATGTCGATAGTTTGGCAGTGTACCTTGTCTCGAGGTCGGTGCATCAGAGTGTCGCAGCCCACAATACACACTGCCTTCGTGCTGCGCTCGGTCGAACAGCCGCTAAAAAAAGGCAAAAATAGAATAATTCAAGCAGGGCAGCAAGGCTGTGGGGGATGCGAAGGAGGGGGCAGCGACACCTCGGCAGCAGTGGCCAGGCATCGTGCTGAGCCTCGTGTGCAGGCAGGCAGGCAGGCAGGCAGGCAGGGGGAGGACTGCAGCTGCTCGCAGGCCGTGAGACAGAGCAAGCAAGGCTGCGAACCGAGCCAGAAACAGCCAGCCTGCAGCCTGCGAGGACCTGCAGCACGCCACACGAGGCCCGCTGAGTGCAGTGCAGTGCATGGCAGAGGAGGGTCTCAGGAGGTGGAGGCCAGGCCACAGACAGCTGCGCCAAACAAACAAACAGCAAGCCAGCAAGTCTCATTCCAACAAAAAAAAAATGGAAATGTTGGCGACAGCCTGTTTCACACGCACAGCATATACTCTAAGCTACGCTAAGACCATAAATACTTCTACAATATTAATTGCTAATGTCCCACATGGTCGTGGCACTTTGAACTTTTCCCAAATCGTCCACAAGCACGCAGCTGGCGACCTGAGCAGCCAGCATCTGACCTCGTTGA
>VFQS010004502.1_pt1 | contig 10078 bp, 7 predicted proteins | sample 3512361 | NCBI WGS metagenome assembly VFQS01 (sample SAMN10412375, study PRJNA504923) | tailings metagenome | isolation source: Relicate 1 Philex TSF3 active mining | place: Philippines | reverse complement strand
AGAAGTGCGTCGGTACCATGGAGAAGATCTACATGAGCTACGAATCGTTCGCTACTGACGTTCGCCCCGGCGAAACGATTTTGGTGGACGATGGCAAGCTGGTATTTGAAGTCCTCGATACCAACCGGGTGGATACCGTGCGCCTGCGAGTCGTACACGGCGGCGTGCTGTCCTCGCGCAAAGGGGTGAATTTGCCCAATACCAAAACTTCCCTGCCCTGTCTCACCGAAAAAGACCTGGCCGACCTGGATTTCATCCTGACCCAGCCCGTCAACTGGATTGCCCTGTCGTTCGTGCGCTCATCGAAGGATGTCAAAATGCTGCGCCAGCTCATCGAAGAGCGCAACCACCCGGCGAAGATCATCGCCAAGATAGAAAAGCCAGAGGCAGTAGAGAAAATAGACAAAATCATCAAAGCCTCCAACGGCATTATGGTGGCCCGGGGCGACCTGGGTATCGAAATGCCCATCGAAAAAATCCCGGTGATCCAAAAGCAGATCGTGCGAAAATGCCTTCAACGGGCGAGGCCGGTGATTGTGGCCACCCAGATGATGGACAGCATGATCGTCAACCCCTCGCCTACCCGTGCGGAGGCGACGGACGTGGCCAACGCAGTACTGGATGGCGCCGATGCCGTCATGCTCAGCGGTGAAACGGCCTCGGGCAAGTTCCCGATCCGGGTGGTAGAAGCTATGTCGCGCATTATCCTGGAAACGGAAAAATGCGCACTTGCCACCTACGATCGCCCTTCCCCCTCCCCGAATTCCCGGACGTTCCTCTCGGACGCCATCTGCTTCAACGCTGCCAAAACTGCGGAAGATGTTCACGCCAAAGCCATTGTAGGCATGACCAGCTCGGGCTATACGGCTTTCAAAGTGTCCAGTTACCGCCCCCGCAACGATATCCAGATCTATATCTTCTCCGACCGGATACACATGCTGTCCACCCTCAACCTGGTTTGGGGCGTGCGCTGTCTGTACTACGATCGCTTCACCACCACGGATGAAACCATCAACGATGTCGTGGATATCCTCAAATCCTCCGACCTCGTCCAAACAGGCGACATCGTGATCAACACGGCTACCATGCCGCTGCACAAGCGCCACCGCACCAATATGCTGAAAGTTACGGTGGTGGAATAGGCTTGTGGCGAGGGGAATCGTCAAAGGGTCAAAAAGGCCCTTTTCTTCCTGCCTCGCTGCCCCTCGCAATAGGTCTAATAGCGCCTTCCCGTACAGCGGCACGGAATTCTGTGTCCCTTCTGCAACTCATTTCGCCTCTTGTACGTTTTAAAAATCGGACTTGTTGCGCGGGGCCGGCGAGCCTCGCCGGCCCCGCGCAACAAGTCGATAGTAAACGATGGATGGAATCCACGATGCCGGCCCAAACGGGATTGTGTGCCAACCGTTTTTGAGCAGGATGTCCCGTAAGCCAATCGGAGTTTTATCATGTCGCGACATTTCGAATTACGCTCCCTGACGTATAACAGGTTCAAGCCAATGTCCATCTTGTGCCTGTGCATAGCGCTCTCCGCCGCGCTGCAGGGCCAGAAGACCGTTGCCGCTGACTCGACGGGGCGGGAGCGGGAATTATTGCTGATAGACGCTGCCGGGCAGAAATTTGCCGGCAATAACGACAAGGCCGCTTCGCTCTACGAGCAAGTGCTCTCCCTTCATCCAGAGAATGCCGTGGCCGCGTACGAGCTCTCCCGACTGGCCGCTGGCAAATCGGATTTTGAAAAAGCGCTGCGGCTTGCCCGTCAAGCGGTTGCTACCGACCCCCGCAACCCTTGGTACCAGCGCCAGGTCGCCGAGGTACATATCGCCATGGGGCGCTTTGCCGATGCGGCTGCGGTGTATGAAAAGCTGAGCGTGCTGTCCCCCCAAGAAAAGACCTATTATACCGAATGGGCCGGCCTTTTGGAAAAAGCAGGCCAGTACCCCGCTGCTCTAAAGGCATACGACGCGCTTGAGTTGCGCTTTGGCGTACAGCAACCGACAACCGCGTCCCGCGCTGCCTTATACATGGCGATGGGAGATGTCAAAAAAGCGGGCCGCGAGTGGGAGCGACTCTGTGAAGAGTTTCCTAAAAACACCGCCTACTTACATTTATTAGCGGATTTTTATGTAAAAAACAACGACTTGGTTCTGGCAGAGCAGGTCTGGCGTCGCATCCTTGGCATAGACGCCCAGGATACACGCGCCCTGGCTTTCCTGGCCGACAAGCGCGGCGGGGCCGGCACCGATCCTCTGGCGGGATTGTCGGAGCTGGTGGCCAACCGAAGCATAGAACCTGCCTTGAAGATAGAAAAACTCCGTCCCCTGCTCTCCGCGCCGGATATGAAGCCCAACTCGGCCAAAGCAGTGCAAATCCTCCCCCTGCTGACCGCCCTGGAAGCGACACACCCTGAATCTGCTACCGCCTGCGCACTGCTGGCCCAGGGGTTGCTCCTCAACGGCAAAGCGGAGGAAGCTGCGGCAAAATTTCTGCGATCGGTCACTCTGGACGAAACCATATACGCCAACTGGGAGGAACTGCTGGCCCTATACCAAACCTTGGGCGATTGCCCTGCGTTGGCCCGCCAGGTATCCATTGCCCTGGATGTTTTTCCCAATAAGCCGCGTCTGTATGCTTTTCAGGCGCTGGCTGCTTACTGGAAAGGGAGTTATCCGGAGGCGCAACGCGACCTGTCGCAGGCCCTTTTGATAGCAGGCACCTCGGATGCAGGGCTGCGCGCCGAACTTCTCTCGCTTCAGGCATTGGTATGGACTGCCCTAAACGATGCGGCAGAAGCGGCTAAAGCTTTCGAGCAAGCTGCCGCTGCCAAAAAAGACCATCCTCTGCTTCTCGCCCGACAGGCGCTGTCGCTCGCCCTGCAGAATCAGCCGGAACAGGCAACTGCCCTGGCCCAACAAGTACTGCGCAACCACCCCGGCTCGCTGGAAGCCCGTCAGGCGGTGGCCTGGGCCAAATACCGAATGGGCCAGTTTTCAGAAGCGCGCCAACTGCTGGAAGCCCTGCCCTACGCCGGTAATCCGCAAATCCTGGAACAACTGGGCGACACTTGTTTTAAATCGGGCTTGAACGGCGAAGCATTGGAGTACTGGGAAAAGGCGAAAAGCAAAGGGGGGAAATCGCCCCGGCTCCTGAAAAAAATTACGGACAAACAATTATATGAATAAAAATGCCTTTTCAAGCTTCCGGCTGTGTCTGTTGTTGGGAGTAATCGCTTTTGCCGGCTCATCCTGCTCTGCGACGCGAAAGGGGAGCAGTGCATCGCGAAAAGACAGTCCTGAGTACATAGTTAGTCGGTTGCGGGACTATCAAACGGACGCCACCTGGTTTGAAGCCAAAGCGCGGGTGGATTACGACGACGGCCAACAGGCGCTGCGTGGAAACGCAACTATCCGCATGCGCAAAGACAGCATAGTCTGGGTGGCCCTGCGGAAGTTGGGCTTCGAAGTGGCTCGTGTGCTGATTACCTCTGATTCCGCATTTGTCATAGATCGCTTTAATAATGTGTTCAGCTCATACCGGCTCGAGGAACTCGCAGGTAAATATAAGTTGCCGGCACGCCTGGACTTGCTTCAGGGTATTGTGCTGGGCAGCCCCCTTTTACTGCCTGCCGATAGCCGCCGTGTAGAAGCCATTCCCGGAGGGTTCTGGTTGGAAGAGGGTTCACCCGGCCATACGATCCGGCACCGCTTGCGGGAAGGGAATTATCTGCCCGAGGCTATAGAGTACAGCGACCTGCAGACGGCGATGCAGGTGAAGTTGACCCTTGGCGAATATGCCGCTGTGGGCCGAAAAGATAATTTTTCCTACCTTCGTACCCTGATTCTTGAAGATCAGCAGTCTGGAAAAATCAATCTCGAAATAAAGTTCAGCGAAGTTGTGCTCAATGTTCCTAAAGACATGCCCTTTGAGATTCCCGAAAGGTACCTTCGCGTACAGTAAGCTCCTGGTTGTCGGGATACTGGTGTCAGCTCTCCTGGCCCCTGCCCTCGCTTTCTCCCAATCGCGCAAAGAACTGGAAGAACGAAGGAAGCGCCTGCAACAGGAAATACGCCAGACCTCTACCCAACTGAAGGCAACGCGCGATAAAGAAGCAGCTACTCTGAAGCGCTATCTGACTTTACAGCGACAGATACGCTCCCGGGAGGCACTGGTCGAAAACCTCCACCAGGAAATCGAATTTGTGGATCAACGCATCGTGCGCACCCTCGAAGTCCTCGAAGCCCTGGAAGGGGATGCCAGCCGGCTTCAAAAGGAGTACTCTGCCATGATGCGCGTCGCACTGCGGCAAAAACTCAACCAGAGTGCCCTCTTGTTTCTCTTTTCTGCCCAGAGTATGAATGACGCCTTTCGCCGCTGGCAGTTCCTGCGCCAATTCGAGCGTTACAGAGCCCGGCAGGCTCGGCTAATCCTCGAAACCCAGCGTACACTGAGCGAAAAAACGACCTCGCTGGCCGAACGCCGCAAAGAAAAACAGCAGATGCTCAGCGCCCTCGAAATCGAACAGATCCAATTGCAGGGGGAACTGATAAAAAAAGACGGCCTCCTCAAATCGCTGAAATCGGATGAACGCAAACTCGCCGGCGAGCTCGGCCGGCAACAGGAAGCCCAAAATAAATTGAATAACGCCATCGAGTCTATTATCCAACAGGAAATCGCCGCCTCGAGAAGGAGAACCCGAATCGCTGAACCGGGCAGCAGCAGGGCTGAGGGCAGTGGTGTGGAGTCTTCCCGGTTCGGGCAATACCGGGGGAATCTGCCCTGGCCCCTGCAAGGCGGTACGATTGTGCGCTCCTTCGGCACCCAGCAACACCCGCGCTTTAAAGATGTGAAAACCCAAAGTAATGGAATAGATATCCGGGCAAGCAGCGATTTGGATGTCCGAGCGGTATACGACGGGCGCGTAGTGGGGGTACGGGCCATACCGGGGTCCCAGAATACCCTGATTGTACAACACGGGAGCTATTACACCGTGTACTCCAACCTGGCCGAAGTGTTCGTACAACGCGACAACCAGGTGTCGGCCAATCAGGAAATCGGCCGCCTGAGCCGCAGTGAGCCGGAACTGCATTTCGAAATATGGCGGGAGCAGTCCAAACTCAACCCGGCAGCGTGGATGTCGCGCAACTGAGAATATTAGACTTGTTGCACGGGGTCAGCGAGGAGGGGAAAAAGAACCATTTTTGCCGACCTCGCTGACCCCGTGCAACAAGTTTGTTGAAGGAAATAGAATCAAGAAGCTATGGCAAAATCATGGAACCTGGGAGAAAAGAAACACGGCGGCCATAAACCCGGTACCGAATCGGCTGTATTGGTAGGCGTCGTACAGAAAGACCAAACTGAAGAACAGGTCATCGAATACCTGGACGAACTGGAGTTCCTGGCCCTCACCGCGGGTGCTGCTACCCGCCGGCGCTTCCTGCAGAAGTTGCCCCACCCAGACTCTCGTACCTTCATCGGAAAGGGGAAACTGGAGGAAATCAAGGCGTTTATCGAAAAAGAGGAATCGGTCACCATGGTCATTTTTGACGATGACCTGACCGGCAAACAGGTCAATATACTGGAAGAGGCCCTCAAGGTCAAAATCATTGACCGAAGCAGCCTCATCCTGGATATCTTCGCAGGGCGCGCCCAGACGGCCCAGGCAAAAACCCAGGTCGAACTCGCCCAGCTTCAATACCTCTTGCCCCGTTTGCGCGGCCTGTGGACTCACCTGGAACGGCAGCGCGGTGGCATCGGTATGCGCGGCCCGGGGGAAATGGAAATAGAATCCGACCGTCGTATCGTGCGCGACAAGGTGGCTTTCCTCAAGGAAAAACTCAAAAAAATAGACCAACAGAGCCTTACCCAGCGCAAAAACCGGGGCGAACTCATCCGCGTATCCTTGGTGGGATATACCAACGTAGGCAAATCTACTCTTATGAACCTGCTGAGCAAATCAGAGGTGTTTGCCGAAGATAAACTGTTCGCTACCCTCGATACCACGGTGCGGAAAGTCGTGTTCGACAATGTTCCCTTCCTCTTGTCTGATACCGTCGGGTTTATCCGAAAACTACCCCACCACCTGATCGAAAGTTTCAAGTCCACCCTGGATGAAGTGCGCGAAAGCGATATTCTCATCCATGTGGTGGATATCGCACACCCCCAGCACGAAGACCATATCCGGACAGTCAACCAGACCCTGCAGGATTTGGGGGCCTCGGAAAAGCCAACTTTGCTGGTATTCAACAAGATTGACCAGTACCGGGAGAAATACTACGATCCTTTTCTCGACCAGGAAGCCAAACAGGAAATCGAAGAAGGGCTGCAAGGTAACTTGCGGCACCTCTTTGATGCCGATAATATCCTGGTATCTGCCCGAACCAAAGAGAACATAGAACTTCTCCGCACCAAAATGCTGGAGATGGTTAAAGAACAGTACAAATTGCGCTATCCTTATCACGCAAAATCCTGGTAACACTGCTATGCAAGACATTCTTTCGCGATATGCCCAACTCCTCGTGGGCTACAGCCTCGATATCCGACCGGGCGACCGGCTTCTTATTCATACTACCCTGCTGGCAGAGCCGCTGGTGCGCGAAGTCTATCGCCATGCCCTGCGCGCCGGAGCCGCCGTAGATGTGGAGTGGGAATTCGACGGAATGTACCAAATCCTGCATGAGGAAGCAGGTCCAGCCCACCTCGGGCACGTTTCGCCCCTATACGACAAAGCGATGGAGGCCTACGAGGCCTACCTTTACATCATGGCGCCTTTCGAGGCTGTGCGCAGCTATGAAGCGGTACCTGAAAAGGCCGCTGCCCGGCGCGAGGCGTACAAGGAAGCCCGGGAACGCTATACCCAACGCACCGCGAGCCGCTCCCTGAAGCGCAGCCTTTGCCTGTATCCCACCGCAGTGTCCGCACGGGAAGCAGGTATGCCCCTGGACGAATACGAGCGCTTCGTGTACAATGCTTGCAAGCTCTACGACGAAGATCCCATCCAAAGCTGGTTGAACGTGCGCAGCTCCCAACAGGGGATTGTGGGCTACCTCAACCAGTGTACCCAAATACGCTATGTCGCTCCGGGTACCGACCTGCGCTTCAGTACCCGGGGGCGCACCTGGATCAATTCGGATGGCCAGACCAACATGCCTTCGGGGGAGGTCTATACCTCTCCGGTAGAAGACTCCGTAGAGGGGGTGGTTTATTTTTCCTTCCCCGCCACATACGAAGGCGCCGAACTCGAAGGCGTGACACTATGGGTACAAAATGGCCGCATCACGAAGTGGGAGGCTCGCAAAGGAAAAGAGGTCCTGGACCACGTCTTTGAAAAAGTGGAGGGGGCACGGTACTTCGGAGAGGCCGCCATCGGTACGAACTACAGCATACAACGCCAGACCCGGAACATCCTGTTCGATGAAAAAATGGGGGGTACCTTCCACCTCGCTATCGGGCAATCTTACCTTCAAACAGGCGGAAAAAACCATTCCGACATACACTGGGATTTCATCAGCGATATGCGCCAGGAGGGAGAAATATGGGCCGATGGTCGAAAAATTTATGAAAACGGCCGCTTTTTACCATTTTGAATTCTCGCAGCTATCTTTTTTTTATAAATTTCCCGCAACTTAAAATTTAAGTCGTAATTTTAGCGTCCGAATCACTCAGAAACCGATAGTACGCCGAAGGGCAGGCATGAACCACATTAAGCGACCCAATCAATTTCTTAACCGTGAACAACAAGAGCGTAGCATTCCTTGAGTTAAAGTACGGCAACATCTATGGTGGATACCCCAATTTCTATGCCATCAGCGAAATTGCCTTCCTCGTTTTTGAATACGACACCAACAAGATCTTCCTGGAAAGTTGGATCAACAATGCCTCAGTGGATATCATCACCGTAACGTCCAAGACGAACGAACTGGGGCATACCCTGGGCCGCGTCAAGGAAGTGGTCAACATGAAAACCCGACGGAAAAGGCCTTTTGACGAAGACTTTAAACTGGAAGAGCAGGAGCTCGCCCAGGAGTTCTCCAAGTTGCGCTCTTCAAAAGCACCTATCCGCAACTTCCTACTCAAAAATTTCAAGAAATACAGGTTCCGTGACCTCGTCGTGTTCGACGGCCGTAGGGATCTCTTCCTCTGCGAGCGCGCCGGAGCCAACTTCGATCGCTATAATGTCATTGACCTCCAGAAAGACCTCAACAAAGAGACAGAATACCTCTTCTCGCTCAACAAGCTCTCTGTAGTCATCAACTTCGAGCTCGACCAGTCGTACATACGCTCTAACAACCTGGAGTACTGGCTGCACCCCATCGCGGCGCGGCAAATCGTGCCCAAATCGGCAGCATACGACGCCATCCGCTTGATGATGGTCCACAATGAATACCAGTTGCACCATTCTGATTTCCTTATCAAAGCGCAACTGGTACTCAACAAGATACAGACTACGAAGTAGGGCTTTACAGCGTTATTTCCTGCCCGAGTTCCGGAATGTCCACCGATTGGAAGCCGGCTTGCAGAAGCAAGCCCCTAAAGTTCTTTTGGGCCTCGTAATCGCCGTGTACCAGGAACACTTTTTTCGCGCTTGTCCGTTGGTTGTGGATAAAGTCCAGCATCTCTAGTTTATCGCCATGAGCGGAGAAGGAGTCCATAATCTCGATCCGGGCCCTCACTTCTTTATTTTTTCCGAACATGCGTATGTTTTTTACCCCGTCGCGCAGCATACGCCCAAGAGTGCCGGGAGCGCAGTACCCCACGATGAGGATGGTGTTGTGCGGATCGTCCACGGTATGGTAGATATGGTGCTTGACACGTCCTGCATTGGCCATACCGGAAGCGCTGATGATAATAGCCGGCTCTTTTGACAAGTTGAGCTGCTTGGACACCTCTACGTCGCGGATGTAATGCAAGCCGTTGAAGCCAAATGGGTTTTCATCGGTGAGAAGGTACTCGGTGAGGTCCTCGTCAAAACATTCGGGATGTGCTCCGTAGATAGTAGTGGCATTTACGGCGAGGGGGCTGTCCACATACACCGGGATACGGGGTAGGTTCCCGAGATTCTCGGCCTGGTCGAGCAGATAGACGATTTCCTGGGTACGTCCGACCCCGAAGGCGGGGATGATGAGTTTGCCTCTTTTTTCTATACAGGTTTCCCCGATTATCTCCAGTAAGCGGCCTGTTTCCTCTGGTGCGCTCAAGTGTTCGCGGTCGCCATACGTGGATTCGCAAATCAGGTAATCCACCTCTGGCATGGGCTGGGGGTTGCGCAGAATAGGTCTTGCTGGCCGACCAATATCTCCGGTAAAGCCCAGGAGCACGGTTTTCTGTCCCTCCTGAATCCGAAGCGTGACGCTCGCGCTCCCCAGGATATGGCCGGCATCGCGGAACAATACCTCGACAGCAGGGTGTATCCGGAACCAACGCTCATAGGGGTAACTTACAAATAACTCCATGGTGGCATGGACGTCATCTACAGAGTAGAGGGGCGTTTCGAACGGGATATCCTCGAAAGGCTCCTTCTTCCTGCCGCGGTACTCGCTATCCCTTTGCTGGATTTTTGCACTGTCGAGCAGCATGATGGTAGCAAGGCTGCGCGTAGCGTGCGTGGCATGTACCGGGCCTGAAAAACCAGCCTGTACCAGGAAGGGAAGTTTGCCAATATGGTCAATGTGCGCATGGGAAAGAACCACACAGTCTATTTTTCCCGGATCGAACAGCCACTGGCGGTTGAAGTGCCCCATGTCCGGGTCGCCGCCCTGATAGAGCCCACAGTCGAGAAGGATGGTAAAACCATCTTCCAGGGTGAGCAAATGGGAACTTCCGGTCACCTCCCGGGCTGCCCCGCAGAATTTTACTTTCATAAGCACAGGTTTGTTATGCCCCCTAAAGTACAAAAGAATATTTATATCCGCCTTTTTCCCGGGCTGCTTTGTGCATTTAATATACTTTTCTATCTTAAAGCCCCAAATAGAGTATTATGCGCTATGATTTACCCATCTGGTACCTGCTGTTGTGCTGCAGCCTGAGTGTTGGTTTCACCGCCGACAGGCGCACCGAGCAACCACCGTATTTTTCTATTTCT
>VFQS010004501.1_pt1 | contig 10080 bp, 6 predicted proteins | sample 3512361 | NCBI WGS metagenome assembly VFQS01 (sample SAMN10412375, study PRJNA504923) | tailings metagenome | isolation source: Relicate 1 Philex TSF3 active mining | place: Philippines | reverse complement strand
GGTGAAGGACGGCGAAGCGGGCGGGCTCGACGAGCAGGCCGTGCTCCTGCATCCGAGAGGTCGCGAACCAGTAGGGCAAGGGGCGCGGGTCGAGCGCCATCGCCGCCGCGACCACCCCGTGGTTGGCGGCGGCCTCATGCGGATCGGTCCCCGGGGGCTCGCCCCATGCCTGCAGGAACGGGCGGAGCAGGCCCGGCTGGCCGAGGACACGTCGGCGGCGCGCGCCGGAGAAGGCGGCGGCGCGGCGCGCGGCGGGCGAGGCGGAGAGCGCGATGGCATGGTCGAAACCCTGGCGGCGGAGATGCAGGAGCAGGGACGGCCCCGGGGATTCCGGCAGGGGAAGCGCGGACTCGATCCCCGGGCACCCCTCGAGCATCGGCAGGCCGGACGGCGAGGCGAGCACGGTGACGCGCGCGTCGGGATGGCGCTCACGGATGGCCCGGACGGCCGGGGTCAGGGCGAGGGCGCCCCGGAGTCCGCAGGTCTTGGCGAGCAGGACGCGCATCGCTCAGCCGGCGGCCTGCTGGTCCCACAGGCGTCGGAAGAGGGCGTTGGCCTCGTAGACCTGCTGGCGAGGCCCGTCGGCCACGACCCGGCCGCCATCCAGCACGACGACGCGGTCGACATCGCGGATGGTGCTGAATCGATGGGCGATGATGAGGGTGGTGCGCCCGCGCATCAGCTCGCGCAGGGCGCCCTGGATCGCGCGCTCGCTGTCGGTGTCGAGCGCGGAGGTCGCCTCGTCGAGGAGCAGCACCGGGGCGTCGCGCAGGAAGGCCCGCGCGATGGCGACGCGCTGGCGCTGGCCGCCGGACAGCGAGGAGCCGCGCTCGCCGACCATCGTGTCCATCCCCTTGGGCAGGGACCGGATGAAATCGAGGGCACCTGCCAGGCGCGCGGCCTCGTCGACCTCGGCGTCGGTCGCCGCGAGGCGCCCGAGCCGGATGTTATCGCGGATGGTGTCGTTGAAGAGCACCGGCTCCTGGGAGACGAGGGCCAAGTTGGAGCGGATATCGGCCGGGGCGAGCGTCCGGAGGTCGTGGCCGTCGAGTCGCACGGCGCCGGCGGTCGGGTCGAAGAAGCGCGGGATAAGGTTGATGAGGGTCGACTTGCCCGAGCCGCTGGGACCGACGATGGCCACGGATTGGCCGGCGGGGATATCGAGGCTGACCTGCCTCAGGACGGGTTCCTCGCCATAGGCGAAGGTGACGCCGTCGAGCGCCAGGGAGCCGCGGGCGCGGCCGATGCGGACGGGATCGGCGGGGACCGGGACATCGTCGGGCGCATCCAGGATCTCCTGGATGCGGTCGAGGCCGACGCGGGCGACACGGACCTGCTGGCTGACGCGACCCAGCTTCTTGACGGGGTCATACCCCATGTAGAGCGCGGTCAGGATGAGGAGGAGGTCGTCGAGCCGCAGGCCCGTGCTCGCGCCGACCCAGACCGCGAAGGCGATGCCGAGCGCCGCGACGATCTCGAGCAGGGGCGACAGCGCCTTCTCGTAGCGCACGCTGCGGGCCAGCTGGCGCACCATGCCCGCGCTCTCGGCGCCATGCCGGGCGATCTCGCGCTCCTCGAGGTTGTAGGCGCGGACCTCCCGGGGGGACTGCAGGTTCTCGATGGCCATCGACCCGAGGCGGGACATCCCCGCATAGGCGGCCCAGAGGCGCTGGGTGACGGCCTTCCCGAGCTTGCGGACCAGCAGCACCGAGACGGGGATGACGGCGAGGCAGGCGAGGAAGCGCCAGCCCTCGGGCTGGGCGAGAGCCGTGTAGAGGATGGCGGCGAGGGCGAAGAGGAGGGTGAAGGGCTGGACGAGGAGGTCATTGGCCACATCCACGAGGACCACGCGCACGGACTGGACGTCGCCGGTGAGCCGCTGGAGGAGGTCGCCGGTGGGCATCTTGGCGAAGAAACGCACCGGAAGCCGCTGGATGCGGGCGAAGACCTCGGCTCGCACCGACTCGATGACGCGGAGCCCCGCGAGGTTGATGAGCGTGCCCGAGCCCCACTGGGCGAGCCCGCGCACGAGGAAGACCGCGGGCAGGAAGGCGACGGCGAGCGTCACCTCCGAGCCGGGCGGGATGAGGAGGGGCGCCCAGCCGGTCCAGGCCGGGAACTCAAGCACCGGCCGGCCGGCGGCCGACGGGTCGAGGGCGGCGGGCAGGATGCGACCGACGAGGAAAGGCAGGCCGAGGGCGCTGGCGGCGGCGAGGACGAGGCTCAGGAACGCGGCTCCCGCGAGCAGGTGGTACTTGCCCCGCAGGTGGTGGAGGAAGGCGCGGCGACCGGAAGGGAGCACGCCGCCGAGCGTGGCGGGGGCGACCCCCGAGGCAAACGGCAAAAATCGTCAGCCGCGGCGGGGGAAGGCCAGCGAGAGGAGCATCGCGAGGGCCAGCACGCAGCCGATGACGGCGAGGGAGACGTTGGTGGGCACGTGCACCCTGCCCTCGGCGACGAGGAAGGCGGGCACCCAGCCGGCGACCTGGCCGGGGGCCTGGCCCAGCCCGGCGGCCCAGGGGAGGATCATCTTGGCGCCGATGAAGCAGAGGATGAAGGCCAGCCCGGGCTTGAGGAACCGGAAATACGACACGAAGCCGGCGAGGGCGAAGTACATGGATCGGAGACCGAGGATGGCGAAGATGTTCGAGGTGAAGGCGATGAAGCGCTTCTCGCCGATCTCCATGCCGACGGGCAGGATGCCGAGGACGGCGGGGATGGAATCGATGGCGAAGATGAGGTCCGTGCCCTCGATGACGAGGAGCACGACGAACAGGGGCGTGAAGACGCGGCGCCCGTCCTCGCGCGCGACGAACGACTGGCCGTGGTACCGCGGGGTGAGCGGCAGGAACCTCCGGGCGATGCGGACGAACAGGTTCTCCGCCATGTCCTTGCCCTCGTCCTGGTCGTTGGCCAGCGCCAACTTCACGCCCGTGAAGAGCAGGAAGGCTCCGAAGACCGGGATGAGCCAGGTGAAGCGCTCGACGGCGGCGACGCCCAGGACGATGAAGAGCGCGCGCATGGCGACGGCGCCGAGGATACCCCAGAACAGGACGCGGTGCTGGTATTGCTCGGGGACCTTGAAGTGCGCGAAGACGAGGATGAAGATGAAGAGGTTGTCGACCGACAGCGCCAGCTCGAGCAGGTAGCCCGCGGTGAACAACTGGGCGTCCTCGGGGCCCCGCCAGGCGTTAAGGACGAGGGCGAACCCGACGGCGAGCGAGACCCAGACGACGCACCAGGCGACCGCCTCGCGGAAGGAGGGCTTGTGGGCCTTGCGGTTGAAGACACCCAGGTCGAGGGCGAGCATCACGGCGACGAAGCCGAGGAAGGCGGCCCAGGCCCAGCCGGGGAGGACGGCGGCGGGCTCGGCGACGAGGAGGACGGGCATCATGGTCGGCGACCATCAAGCGACGGGGTTGGGCGGCGGCAAGCGAAAGGGGCTGTTGGGACTTGCCGAGCCGACCCGACGGGACTTCCCTTGGGCATCCGGAGGTCCCCGTAGTTCAACGGATAGAACATTGGTTTCCTAAACCGAGGATGAAGGTTCGATTCCTTCCGGGGACGCTGGGTGGGAAAGGCGGACTTCAGAGGACGGACTTCGGAGCACAGGATTGTCATGAAAAACGAAGGGGGAGGCAGGGGCATTCCGCGCGGGCCGATTCGCGCCGAAGGGTGCGGATGTCGGCCGTGTGCGAGCCAGGGCCTGGACTTTGAAGTCCGGCCTTTGAAATCTTCCGCCCCGAATCCTCCTTCCCCTTCCCTTCCCTTTCGGATTGGATGGGGGACTGAACACGACCGTGCCCCCCAAGAAGAAGACACCCTCCCGCCGCGCCGCCGCCAAGCCCGCCTCCCGCCGCCGCGCCGCCTCCCGCGCCCCCGCGCCCTCCACCTCCACCCCCGAGGCCGCCCGCGGCTCGGCCGACGAGCGCATCGCCCTGCTGATCGACGCCGACAACGTCTCCCACGCCTACGTCCCCACGCTCAAGGCCTTCGTCGGCGAGACCCCCCTCGCGTCCGCCCGCGCCTACGGCGACTTCACCCTCCGCCTGCACAGCTGGCGCAAGGCGGCCGAGGAATGGACCTCGCTGGAGCTGGTCGAGCAGCGCAACTACACGGCGGGCAAGAACGCGACCGACATGCGGCTCACCATCGACGCCGTCAAGCTCCTCGCCGGCAAGGAACCGCCCACGACCCTGGTCTTCGTGACGAATGACAGCGACTTCACGCCCGTCGTGGAGGACGCCAAGAAGGACGGCGTCCGCATCGTCGTCATGGGCGAGAGGCCCCATCGCGCGCTCCGCAGCGCGGCGCACCACTACGTCAACCTGAACGACCTCCGCGACCGCCTCGAGACCAAGGCCGCCGCCGAGTCCGATCCCCGCGAGATCCTCCGGCTGCTGGTCGCCGCCCTGCGCGCCCTGCCCAAGCTGCCCGAGGCGGCCGAGCAGGCGCTCGCCGAGGCGGAGCGCCGCCTGCCGCTCGTCGCGTTCGGCCCGCCGCCCAAGGCGCCCAAGGCCGGCCCCGCGCCGCGCGAGGGCGGCCGGGCCCGCGGCGGACGCGGACGCGGCGGCAGGGCCTCGCCGGAGGCGGCCGCGCCGGAGACGGAACGCCCCGCCCCCCAGTCCGCCCAGGGCATGGACCCCAACGCGATCCGCCGGCGCGAGGAGCTCCTCGCCAACCAGCCGCTCATCGAGGCGCTGGTGGAGGCCGCCCGCTCCCTGCCGTCGGCCGACGGCTGGGTGAAGGGCGAGTTCGTCCTCCGCGAGGTGCGCCGGCGCGTCGGCGACTTCGACCGCGTGGCCCCGCGCTACTCCAAGTTCTACCGCATGCTCGAGGATACCGGACGGTTCGACGTCGAGCTGCGCCAGAGCACGGTCTACGCCCGCCCGAGGGAGGCCTGAGCGTCAGCGGTTGCCGTCCTGCCCGGCGAAGTTGACGCGGCCGGAGGCGAAGAGAAAGCGCCAGATCAGCCAGCCGAGGAGGAGGGCGATCAGGACGAGCAGCCCGACGGGGGCGCCGTCGGAGATCGAGCCTCGGGCGCGGAGGGGACCGCCCTCCAGCCCGTCGACCTTGATGCCGGAATAGCCGGAATCGACGGCGCCCGCGCCGGCCTGGACACCGCTGAGGGACTCCGACGAGCGGTCGAACCGTCCGCCGAGGGAGCCGTCGGGCAGGAAATCCATCCGGCTGTCGCGCTGGGGCGGCGCCTTGGGGTCGGCGGCGGGATCGAGCGCCAGTCCCGAGGGGGGCATGGGCGCGGGAACCGGCGCCGCCGGCTCAGCGGGCGAGGGCGTGGGCGTAGCCATCGATGAGCGCGCGGAGGGTGGCCTCCACGAGGTTGGCGCTGACGCCGACCGTGCCCCAGGCCTCCGTGCCATCCGACGAGCGGACGACGACGCGGGTCTTGGCGGAGGTGCCGTCGGCGCCCGACAGGACGCGCACCTTGTAGTCGGCGAGGTGGACCTTGGCGAGGCGCGGGAAGGCGCGGATGAGGGCCTCGCGCAGGGCCTGGTCGAGCGCGTGCACGGGCCCGTCGCCCTCGGCGACGGTGAGGGTCTCCTTGCCCGCGATGCGCACGCGGACGGTGGCCTCGCAGGCGGCGTGGTTGAGCCCGCCGCGCACCGAGACGTGGTAGGTGACGACCTCGAAGGGGGCGGCGGCGGACCTGCCGAGATGCCGGCGCAGGAGCAGCGCGAGCGAGGCCTCGGCATCCTCGAAGCTCCAGCCCTCGTGCTCGAGGCGCTTGAGCTCCTCGAGCGCGGCGCGCGTCGAGGGCGCGTCCTTGTCGAGCTCGATGCCGAGGTCGCGCGCCTTCAGGAGCAGGTTGCTGCGCCCCGACTGGTCGCTGACCAGGACGTCGCGGGCGTTGCCGACGGCGGCGGGGTCGATGTGCTCGTAGGCGGCGGCGAACTTGCGGATGGCGTCGACGTGGGTGCCGCCCTTGTGGGCGAAGGCGGCGGCGCCGACCCAGGGGCGGCGGGGGTCCGGCGCCTGGTTGACGACGCCGTCGAGGAAGCGCGAGAGGCCGGTGAGGCGGCGGAGGGACGCGGCGGGCACGCAGCGCCAGCCGCGCTTGAGCTGGGCGACGGGGATGGCGGCCGTGAGGTCGCAGTTGCCGGTGCGCTCGCCGATGCCGTTGAGCGTGCCCTGGACGTGCGAGGCGCCGGCGTCGAGCGCGGCGAGGGCGTTGGCCAGGGCGAGGCCGGCGTCGTCGTGCGTGTGGATGCCGACGGGGACGCCGGAGGCCGCGAGATAGTCCCGGGTGGCCGCCGCGACCTCGTCGGGGAGGGAGCCCCCGTTGGTGTCGCAGATCACGACGCGGGAGGCGCCGGCGCCGGCCGCGGCCTTGGCGCAGGCGAGGGCGTACGAGGGGTCCTCCTTCCATCCGTCGATGGCGTGCTCGAGGTCGTAGACCACCTCGCGGCCGTTCTTGACGAGATAGGCCACGGTGTCGGCGATCATCGCGAGGTTCTCCTCGGGCGAGCAGCGGAGGACCTCGCGGACATGGGTGAGCGAGGTCTTGCCGTAGAGGGTGACGACGGGGGTGCCGACGGCGAGGAGACCCTTGACCTGGGCGTCCTCGGAGGCCTTGACGCCCTTGCGGCGGGTGGAGCCGAAGGCGGCGAGCTTGGCGTGGCGGAACCTGAGCTTGCGGGCGCGCTCGAAGAACTCGACGTCCCGCGGATTGGAACCGGGCCAGCCGCCCTCGATATAGGCGACGCCGAACCGGTCGAGCTCGGCCGCGACCCGGAGCTTGTCCTCCACCGAGAAATGGATCCCCAGCCCCTGGGCGCCGTCGCGCAGGGTGGTGTCGTAGATCTCGATGGACCGGGCCATGGCCCCACAACCTAGGGGCTGGGCGGGAGGCAGGGCAAGCGGGGATGCGGCTTGCCACCCCGGGAAACCCCGCAGAATCCACAGTCATGGCCTGGCGACTGCTGCTTCTCGGGCTCCTCGCCGCCGGCCCAGCCGCCGAGGCGCGGGCGCAATGGGAGATCTTCGCGCAATCCATCCCGGGCGATGGCAGCTGGGCGACCTATCGCGTGACAGCGACCGCCGCCGATGGCTCGGAAAGCGCCTCGGAGATCAAGGTCAGCAGCCGCGACGGCACCGTGGTCGAGGGCGTGCCGATGGTCTGGCTGGAGGTCCAGCCGGTGAAATGGCTCGGCTCGCGGAACAAGGGCCGGCTGTCGTTCCTCATCCCGCGGGCGATGGACAAGGAGAAGGCCGCGCGGCTCATCCATGTCTCGCGCGAGATCCTCTTCACGGATCCGGTCCGCGGCCCCTGGTACATGTTCCCGGAGGACGTGAGGGACGTCACGGAGCTCGTCGAGATGAGGGACAAGTGGACCTACACCCCGGCGGGCGACGAGGTCGTGAGGGACGGCAAGGGGCGTGTGCGGCGCTGCGAGAGGCAGTCGATGCGCGGCGACCTCTCGCTGGACCCTCCGCTGCTCCGCGCGATCGCCACGACCATCGAGGGCACGGTCTGGCGCGACGCGACGACGCCCTTCGGCGTCGTGCGGGCGGAGTGGACGATGGTCCAGCGCAAGGGCTCGGACACGGAGACGGAGCGCAAGCGCGTGGAGCTGCTCGACTGGGGCGTCGACACCGCGCCGCCCCCGCCGATCGTCCACGGCGACCGCTTCTCCTACTGGAAGCTCATCCGCCGCTGAGGACCGCTTGGAAGGCGGGAGCGAGGCGGGTCCGGCTGAAAACAAAACCGGCCCGGGGCGGAACCCCGGGGGTCCCGGGGCTGTCCCAAGAACACCCCATCGGCGATGCGCAAGAAAGCCCTCGTCCTGCCCTTCGCGGCCCTGGCCGCCGGAGCCTTGCTGAGCCCCATCTTCAAGGGCTGCGGCGAGGCCGCCGCGAGCGATGGCCCCCCGAGCTTCAACTTCGAGGTGCAGCCCATCCTGGCGGCCCACTGCCTCGGTTGCCACGGGCCCGACCTCAAGGCCAACAAGTTCGGGCTGAGGCTGGACACCTTCGAGGGCGCGACGGCCAGGCTGCAGGAGTCGGAGGGCCATGCCATCGTCCCCGGGAAGCCGGAGCGCTCGGAGCTGGTGTCGCGCATCTTCGGCGAGGATGCGGAGGACGTCATGCCGCCGCCCGAGACGGGCAAGAAACTGAGCGCCGCCGAAAAGGACATCCTCCGACGCTGGGTCGCCTCAGGCGCCAGATACGAGCGCCACTGGTCGCTGAACTCGCCGAAGCCGGCGGAGGCCAAGGACGGCTCGGGATGGTCGCGCAACGGCATCGACCCCTTCGTGCGACAACGCCTGGCCAAGGCCGGCCTCAAGCCCAACCCCGAGGCCGACAAGCCGGCGCTGCTCCGCCGCGTCTCGCTCGCGCTGACCGGGCTCCCCCCCTCGCCGCCGGAGCTGGCGGCCTTCCTCGCTGACACCTCCGAGCAGGCCTATGAGAAGGCGGTCGACCGGCTGCTGGCCTCGGAGGCGCACGCGGAGCACTTCGCGCGCCACTGGCTCGACGGGGCCAGGTATGCGGACACCCACGGCATCCACATCGACAACTACCGCTCGATCTGGCCCTATCGCGACTGGGTCATCCAGGCCTTCCGGGAGAACAAGCGCTGGGACGTCTTCACCATCGAGCAGATCGCGGGTGACCTGATGCCGGGGGCGACGATCGACCAGAAGGTGGCGACCGGCTTCAACCGCTGCCTGCCGACGACGGGCGAGGGCGGGGCGATTCCCGAGGAGTACCTCGCCATCTACGCGAAGGACCGGGTCGACACCACCGCCACGCTCTGGCTGGGGCTGACGATCGGCTGCGCCTCCTGCCACGATCACAAGTTCGACCCGATCTCGACGAAGGACTTCTACCAGTTCGCGGCCTTCTTCCGGAACACGACGATGTCGGGCCTGGACGGGAACGAGGCCAACCACCCGCCGAACCTGATGGTGCCCCTGCCCGAGGACCGGCCGAGGCTCGCCCAGCTCGAGAAAGCGGTCGAGGAGGCGCGGCGGCGCATCGTGGACCTGGCGAAACCGAACGGCGCGGAAGCCGCGGACCGGGCCCACAACGTCACCCTCCCCCCGACGCCGCTGGTGAGCATCCCGCTCAACGATGGCGGCGACATCTCGGCCACGACCGAGGGCAAGGCGGTCTTCCTCGGCAACGGCCTGGCCATCGGGGGCAAGGGCATCCTGGGGCCGAGCCCGCAGGTGGCGGACGAGCGCCTGCGGAGCCTCTCGCTGAGGGGCACGCCGCCGCTGGGCGGCAAGGCCTACTCATGGAGCGCCTGGGTCTACACCACGGGCCAGGGCAACGGCCCGCTCTTCTCGCGCATGGACTCGGGCGCGGCGCACCGGGGGATCGACCTCTGGCTGGAGGGGGGCAGGATCGCGGCGCACGCGATCGAGAGCTGGCCCGACAAGGCGAACAAGATCGTCTCGAACCGGGTGCTTCCCGCTGGCTGGCACCACGTCGCGGCAACCTGGGACGCCGCCAAGCCGCCGGCCGAGCGGCTCGCCCTCCACGTGAACGGCGCGCTTGAGCCGGTCGCGGTGACCCACGGCTCGGGAGCCTCGACGCTCGCCACCGACATCCCCTACCGCATCGGGGCCCGCAGCACGGCGCAGGGGCCGGAGGGGCCGGTCCAGCAGGTCGACGCCCGCATCCAGGGCATCCGTGTCCATGCGAGGGCCCTGAGCCCCGCCGAGATCCTGGCCGAGACGGTCTCCGACCTCACCCGCGACCACGGGACAGGCGAGACGGTGGACCAGGCGGCCCGGGCCAGCCTCCTGGTCTCGCTGGACGTCGACCACGGCAACCCTGAGGTGACGAAGGCCAAGGCCGAGCTGGCCAAGGCCAACGCGGAGCTCGAGGCGCTGCGCAAGCGGGGCGTGATCACCCTGGTGATGGACGAGCGCAATGAGCCCCCGCACGCCCACGTCCTCAACCGGGGCGAGTACGCCTCGAAGGGCGAGAAGGTGGGCGCGGGCACGCCCGGCTCGCTCCACCCGTTCCCCAAGGACGCGCCGCTCAACCGGCTCGGCCTGGCGCAGTGGCTGGTCGATCCGGCGAACCCGCTGATGGCCCGGGTGACGATGA
>VFQS010004497.1_pt1 | contig 10085 bp, 9 predicted proteins | sample 3512361 | NCBI WGS metagenome assembly VFQS01 (sample SAMN10412375, study PRJNA504923) | tailings metagenome | isolation source: Relicate 1 Philex TSF3 active mining | place: Philippines | reverse complement strand
TATTGTGTAAAATGTATTCTGAAATTCTAATCAATCCAATGCAGACTGTTATTGTTAGACCTGCAAATCTATATGGGCCGCACGATAAATATGATTTGGATAAGTGTCACGTAACACCTGCATCGGTTATTAAAGTTGCAACGAGATTGAATCCTATTCCTGTTTGGGGAGATGGAACTGAAATCAGAGACCTTCTTTATGTAGAAGATTTTGTAGAGGCTCTTCAACTAATAATGGAAAAAGAAGAGGGACATGAAATATATAATGTTGGTTCTAACTCCGGATATTCAGTAAATCACGTAATTAATGTATTAAAAGAGATAGAAGGGCTGGATTCACCGATTGAATATGTTAATAATAAAGCCCCTATGATTCCAGTTCGTTTAATCGATTCATTTAAAATATTTGATAAATTAGGTTGGAGTGCAAAAACAACAATTTATGAAGGATTGGAAAAGACGATAAATTGGTATAAAAATGAATATCTTAAAGGATAAGAAATATATCATTTGTAGTGGGTGTTCATTTACAAATTTAAAACCTTTAAATCATTTACAAAAAGGAAATGATAGAGAGAGTTGGCAGTGGCCTGAATGGTTGCAATATAAATTGGGAGATGATTTTATTGTTCTAAATTTAGGAAATCCAACTAATGATAATAATACAATTAAAAGAACTATAACTTATTGGGTTGAGTATATTAAAAAAAATGGTGGTAATATCCACAAAGTTTTTGCTCAATGGACTCAGCCTTATAGAAGTTCTTTTTTGATTACTGATTACAAAGGTGAATTAGAAACAGGCTCACATACAAATAATTATTTACCAAATCCTATTGAATATAAAGATGAATTTTGGTTTTTGACAGGTGGATATTATGAAGTAAATAATTCAAAGTATATTGGAATTGATAATATACTTAAAACTCATCACCTTAAATTGAGTAAGCAACATTCATACTCATTTATTGAAACTGTAATTGATTTATCAAATTATTTGGATAAAGAAGATATTGATTATACTTATTTTACTATAAAAGATATTTTTTACGAACCTGAATTTTTTACCGTCAATGTATATGATGGTGAAATTTGGATAAACGAAGGATTAGATTATCACTATAATCAAAGCAAATTCTTTTCAATTTATTTGGATAAAGTTCCATTTCATAAATTTTGGTTTTATGAAGATGAGGGTTTAAGAAAAGGTGGGTTATATGAATATTCAATCAAAAAACAAAAAGATTTAGATAATTATAGCGGATTAAAAAAAGTTCTTTTTAGTGAAAATTTGAGTGGTGAATATGATTGGTTTGGACACCCATCATCGGTATTAAACAAAAAATTTGTAAACGAAGAATTAATAAAATATATTTTATGAGTCAACCAGAATATACTCCATATAAAGATGCATTAACAAATGCTATGAATGAATTATCTAAGAAAGATAATATAGTTTTTATCGGACAACAAATAGTGTATAGAGGTAATCCTATGAGTACTACATTAGATGAAGTAGATAAAAATCTAATGATTGAGTTACCAGTTATGGAAGAAACTCAAATGGGTATGAGTTTGGGATTAGCTTTAGCTGGAAAATTAGTGGTTACATTTTATCCTAGATGGGATTTTATTATATCAGCTGCAAATCAATTAATAAATCACGTTGATAAAATTTCTCTAATGGATAACAGCAAATTCCAACCACATCTTATTATAAGATTAGGTAAGGGTTCGGATAAACCACTAGATCCAGGTCATCAACACAAAGGAAACTACATTGAAGAATTTAAATCTTTATGTAAAAATATAGAATTTCATGATTTAAAGACACCTTCTGATATAGAATTAAGTTATAAGTACGCAATGAATAATAAGGGCATTTATTGTTTAGTTGAATATCCTGAATTGTATTATGGAGCTTAATTTAGTTTATGAAAATAGTATTAATGGTCTATTTCTTCCTAATTGCCAACCTAAAAGAGTTTTTGAGTTCTCTAAAAAATGGTTAATTGAAAACAACTCAAATGATGGTGGATATTTGACCAAAGAATTATTTTCTACTTTTGGTAATAGTATAAGTGTATTAGATAATAGTTTGGGTTTTCAATCTATTCCCCTCAACGGTTTTGATCCTTATACCAAAATTACTGTAAATAAATTTTCTTTACAACAAATTTTAGATTCACCCGATCAATTTAAGAATAGAAAACTCTTTTTTATAATAGAACCATTTGGTCATATAGATTATTTTAAAAACGAGTTATTAAATTTAGATAAGACCATATTTGAAACATTAAAAAAAATAAATGTAAACATTTTAATAAATTATGCACATGAAGGCCATTTAGAAGATTATTTTATTGAAGAAATATTAAAAAATATAGTATATAAAAAAATAATTTTCTTATATAATGATTATTTAAATAATTTTTCAAAATATGAATCTAAAAACGTTTCATTTATAAGATTTAATTATTATCTCAATAGAAGTAGTAGATATTTTCAGCGTAATTTAAAACAAAACCATATTTCTGATATTTTTAATCCAAATGAAAAAAAATATCACTTTTTAAGTTTTAATCAGTATCCACATCATCACAGAGTAAAAGTAATATCAGAGATATATAAAAATAATATAGATGATAAATTTTTGATTTCATATAACCCAAAATTTTATGATTTACTTGGCAGTGTGAAATATGATTATGAAAATCAACTTAAAGATTTGGGATATTGGGATGATTACTTATTATTCACTTCTTTATCAGAAAAGAAAGTTGATTTTGAAACAAATTTTAAAATAAGTGGTTATGGATTTGAAGATATAACTCCATATCAAAAAAGTGTAATAAGTTTAATAAGTGATACTATATTTTTTAAAAGACAGGGATTTGTATCTGAAAAAATTTTTAAACCCATAATGTACCTTCAACCTTTTTTAGTAGTTGGGCCTCCTTATTATCTTAAAGAAATTCGTAATATGGGATTTAAGACATTTGAAGGATTTATAGATGAAAGTTATGATGAAGAATTGGATGATAAAATTCGTTTGGAAAAAATAATAAAAGAAATCATAAGAATATCTAATATACCGATTGAATTACTGTTAGAACAACTTAGAGAATTTGAAGATATATTATTATATAATCAAATGAAATTATTATCTTTTAATCATCTAAATACTGAAGTAGATACTGTAAAGCAATTAATAACAAAATCGTATTGTAGTGAAGATAAAAAAAATTTATTGTAACGGGTGCTCGCATTCTGCAGGCGGTGGATTAGAAATTGATAGATTATTAGATGATGTTGTATTGGTAAGAGATTATTACAAACAAAAATATAATGTTTGGTGGGATTCGCAATTAGAAGCAACTTATATAAAATACGCTTCAGATATAATTAATTGTGAATATGTTAATGAAGCAGCTAGTGGAGGGGGGAGTGAAAGAGTAATAAGAATGGCCTATGATTTTGTTAAAAAAAACTATAAAATAAAAGATGAATTATTTTTAGTTTTAGAATTTCCATCATTAGGTAGGATTGATTTATATTCAAAGCAATTAAATGATTATATAATTGGAAATATAAATTTTGTAAACAATGATTATAGTGATGATTCGATAAATAATATATATGGGACAAGGGGATATTATATTAAGGAATATGATAAAGATAATTCTTATTTAATAAAACCACTAAAATCTTATTATGAAAATTTTTTATCTAGAAAAGCTGAATTTATAAAAGTTGGTAGGCAGATTAATACATTTTTGGGTTACTTATCATATCATAAAATAAAATTTATATTTTTTACAGGCGAATTTTCCACTCTTATAGAATCACACTTTAAAGAAAATAACCTTCTAAAATTAAAATTAGGTAATACGATTATAGAAGATTTACATGAATTTGCAATTGAAACAAAATCCACTATCGCAGAGGAATGTGATTTCCTCACAACTGATTTACACCCTGGTTATTTTTCTCATCAAAACTTTGGAAATCTATTAGGTAATTATATAATTGAAAATTATGAGATTTTTTGATATTTATTAAGGTATGATGAACATTCTAACTAAATTTTTGATGGAAACCCTTTTAGGAGAACAAACTTCAAATAGGGTTGTTGTATATAGTGGAAGATTTCAACCTTTCCATAAAGGCCATTTTGCAACATATCAGATGCTAGTGAAAAAATTTGGAAAAGAGAATGTTTACATAGGAACTTCTAATAAAACCGATAACATTAAATCTCCATTTGGGTTTAAGGAGAAGAAGTATATTATAACTAAAATGTTTGGAATACCTTCAAACAAGATAGTTCAAATAAAAAACCCTTATGCACCTGTTGAAATTTTAGATAAATTTGATTCTAAAACTACCGCATTTATTACCGCAGTTGGTGAAAAGGATGAAATGAGATTGGGTGGGAAGTATTTTGAAAAGTATAAAGATAACACCGATTTGGAAGGTTATATGGATAAGGGATATGTTTATATCTCACCATCTCAGCCAAACGCAATTAGTGGAACTGATGTGAGAAATTGGCTAGGAAAAGGTAATGATGAGGATAGGAAGAAAGGATTTATGAAAGCATATCCTAAGTTTGATGAAAAAATTTTTAAACTTATTACACTTACTTTAAATAAAATAACAAAGGAAAGTTTAGTAGAAACGACATTAGGCGGATACGGAGCGGATGAAGGAGAACCTGCTACGATGTATATTCCGGATGGAACAAAGAGAATTTTAGACAGAGGGAAACCTGAGCCGTGGTTTAAACAATTGGGATTCACTCAAATGGATAAGCCGAAAGCGGATAATATGAGAGGTAAAGGAAAGAGAAAGGATAAAGAATCGGCATTTAGAAAGGTATATTATAAGGTTTCTAATATGGTCACAAGTGATTTAAAGCCAGTTGAAAAGCCAAAGGGAGTTGATGGATGGAAACCACTTAAAAAAGAAGATGTAATCAAAGGTGGATTAGCGGCGGGGATGAGCCTAAAAGATATTGCAAAAAAACATAATGTATCAGAAAAAGAATTAGCTGATGAATTTAGAAAAGGATATAAAGTAGAAAGAGAGCATACAAATGATACTAATGTTGCAAAAGAAATAGCATTAGACCATTTATTTGAAGACCCAAAATACTATACTAAATTATCTAAGATTGAAAATCCATTGAATGAAGGATTGATTTTAGAAGGTGGTGCATACGGTCACATGAATCATCCTTTTGATATTGAAATGAATCTTACCTTTGGTGATTTAAAAAGAATTGTAAAACAAGCACTTAGCGGTAAATTGGAATTGGCAAGAGAAAAAACCGATGGGCAAGCATTAGCGGTTAGCTGGGTAAATGGTAGATTAGTTGCCGCTCGTAATAAATCGCATCTTAAGAATAAAGGTAAAGATGCAATGAGTGTTCAAGATGTAATTAGTAAATTTGCCGGAAGAGGTTCAGTATCAGATGCGTTTAGTTTTGCAATTAAAGATTTAGAATCCGCAATTAAAGGTCTATCTGACACTAATAAAAAGAAAATTTTCAAAGATGGTAAATGTTTTATGAATTGTGAAATTATTTATCCGGAAAATACAAATGTAATTCCATACGGACAATCTCTTTTAGTATTTCATGGAACTATGGAATATAATGATGAAGGAACTGCAATAGGAGAAAATCCGGAAGCAGGGGCACAATTAGCAGCTATGGTAAAAAAGGTAAATGCAGATGTTCAATCTAAATTTAAATTGCAAGGGCCTCCTATACAAAAGTTACCAGTTAATAAGGATTTAAAATCTAAACAATCCCTATTCCTTTCAAAAATACAATCACTTCAAAATGAATTTGGATTAACTGAAAAAAATGGAGTAGCAGATTATCATCAGGCTTGGTGGTTAAATTTTGTGAATAAAAATACAAAAGGTTTAGATGAACAACAAAAAATTGGTTTAGTTAAAAGGTGGGCTTTTGGGGATAAAGGGTTTAGGATAAAGGATATCAAAGATGAGAAGAATAGAGAGTGGGCTGAAAAAATAGAAAAACAGGATCAACAAAAAATAACAAAAGAAAATCTTCTTAAATTTGAAACTATATTCTTAGGAGTTGGAGCAGAAGTTTTATCATTTATGACTTCGGTGTTGACGGTAAATCCAGATGCAGCTAAACAACAAATGGTGGGGAGATTGGAAACCGCAATAAACTCAATTAGAGCTACCGGTGATGCTAAAAATTTAGATAAATTAGAAGTAGAGTTAGCGAGAATTGAAGCATTGGGTGGATTCGAAAAGATAGTTCCAAATGAAGGAATTGTGTTTAACTACAAAGGGAACACATTTAAATTGACTGGAGCATTCGCACCTTTAAATCAAATTTTAGGAATATTCACATTCAGTAGATAATGGAATTATATAAATCAAAGTTGAGTTTTGATAGTGTTAAGTTATTAGATGAAATAAATCTTTATTATGATACATCATCGGTTTCAAATGATAATGTAAAAATGGAAAGTTATAATACTGATTTAAGTAAATTTAGTAAATTAAATTATTTTAACGAAGAGGTTTTACCATTATTTGATGGAATTGAATTTGATAATATTTTTCTTTTCTTCGCTCAGCCAAACGGTGGATTATTTTGGCACAAAGATGGAGGAAACCATTATCGAAGATTTATATTGCCAGTGGTTTCGAATGAAAAATGTATAAATCATTTCAAATTAAATGATAAAGAATATCAAATGAGGTTCACCGATGGAGTAGTTCATTGGTTTGATTCACAGGCTATTGAACACAATGTGGTAAATACCGGAGAAACAACTAGAGTGGCATTTTTATTTGATGTGGTTTACGATGAAAGTAAATTTCAAAATATTTTAAAAAATAGTTTCGATAAACATATAGTTTTCGATTAATTGTTTTTAAACAAAATATTTATATAAGAAATTATTAAGATGCCACAACTTTTTGACAGAATTATTTTAGGAGAATGTATTATAGTATCCAAAGAAATTGGAGATAAGTATATCCTCGCCAAAAATAGAGATAGAGCATATAACCCTCAATTAGAAGTTGTTCACACTATTATAGATGGTGTAGAAGTAGTTTATCTACATGATATAGTAACGGATTGGAGTGAGGGAATGAATGAGCATGGTATTGGTATCGTAAATACCGCCCTAATGGTTGGATATGATGAAGAGGAAAAAAAGATAGTAAAGAAAAAAGGAAAGCCATCAAAAGATGGGGCAAAGATAAGAAAAGCATTAGGTTCTTCAAATTTAAAAGAAGCAATTAGATATGCAGTTCAATATGAAGGTGGAATTAAGGGGCATACATTTGTAAGTTCACCAAAAACAACTGTTTCAATAGAAACAACATCAAAGCACAACCCAAAGATTGATTTAGTAAATAGGGAGCATCCAACGGTTAGAACAAATCATGGACATTATTATACCGATGCGGGGTACACCGATGGGCCTGATTACAAAAGTTCAATTGTAAGAAAATTAAGTGCCGAAAAGCAAATGGATAAAGCAGATGATTGGAATCTGATTTCTCCATTAATGAGAAAAAATTTTTACAAAGATGATTCTCCATTGAATATGAAAAGAGATACTAAGAAGATGAGTACATCATCTCAACTAGTACTAAATCTTACAGATAAAATTTTTCAACTTTCTTATTTTGAAAACAAAGTTGAATCATTTGAAGGTATAAAAGTAAATTTACCAGAGGGATATACTCCAAAAATTAAGATAGAAGTTAAAAAGATATCTTAATCACAATTTTTTCAATATATATATATACATATATAAAGGTTATGGCAAAAAAAGAATTTAAAAAGGATTTAATGCATAAAACCCGCCGAGAATTGGTGGATTATGTATTCAGAGGGGAAGACCCATCAAAATCTTTTGGATATGAAAAATCCAATCCTCACATTAAAAGAAAAGTAGGAGAAAAGTGGGAAGATGATACATACCAATATGAACAAAAAGAAGGGTATGTTTTAAAGACAGGTAAAAACCACGAAGTATTCCAATCAATCAGAGAATTTTTAAGAGAAAAAGAAAATTGTTCTAACCATTCTTGCCAAAAACAAAAATATGGAGAGAATGATAAACTTTTAATAAAACAATCCGGATTTTGTATTGATTGTAATTTGGAAATGGATTCCGAAGCAAAAAAACTAAATGTTTTTGATGAATATAAAAATTTTAGAATTTTCGGAAGAGCTATTTCTCAAGCAAAAGAAGCAAAACGACAAATAGAAGATGGTATTAAGGAATTGAAACCATTTTATGAGCAGGTATTAGAAGATGGTAGAATTGAAGTGTGGCATCTACCAAAACCTATGGAAGAAATGAAGGCTGATATGGAATTGGAGATAAAAAATATAGAAAAAGGATTAGTAGAATTGGAAGAAGATATAGTTATTTATGAAGCTAAATTAAAAGATTTAGACAATCCTATTCTAAATAGATTATTTAATGCAAGATAAAGGATTATCATTAAAGGATGTAATCAGAGAAGAATACAAAAAATGTGCCGCTGACCCGGTATATTTTATGAGAAAATATTGTAAGATTCAACATCCTACAAAAGGTAAGTTGCGTTTTGAACTTTTTCCATATCAAGAAAAAACTCTACATCAGTTTAAAGACCATAGATATAATATTGTACTTAAATCTCGCCAAACGGGTATCTCCACATTAACCGCGGGTTACTCATTGTGGAAGATGATATTCAATCAGGATTATAACGTACTTGTAATTGCGATTAAACAAGAAGTTGCTAAAAACTTAGTAACAAAGGTAAGGGTTATGTATGATAACTTACCGAGTTGGTTAAAAGTTGCAACACAGGAAGATAATAAACTATCATTAAGATTAGTAAATGGTTCACAGGTAAAGGCAATCCCATCTTCTCCTGATGCAGGTCGTTCTGAGGCCTTATCACTTTTAGTTATTGATGAAGCAGCATTCGTTCCAGATATTGTAGAAATTTGGGCATCAGCAACTCCTGCCCTATCAACGGGTGGTAGTTGTATAGCACTTTCTACTCCAAATGGTGTAGGTAACTGGTTTCATCAGCAATGGGTTGGAGCAGAGGAACAAACGAATGAATTTAATCCAATATATCTGCATTGGACAGTTCATCCAGAAAGAGACCAAAAGTGGAGAGATGAACAAACAAAAGTATTAGGTGAAAAGTTAGCGGCACAGGAATGTGATTGCGACTTCATTTCTTCCGGTGATACTGTTATTGCACCAGAACTATTAATGTGGTATAAGGAAACATTTGTTAAAGAGCCAATAGAAAAAAGTGGATTTGATGGAAATTATTGGAAGTGGGAATATCCTGATTATCAAAAATCATATATGGTAGTAGCCGACGTGGCGAGAGGTGATGGTTCAGATTATTCCGCATTTCATGTTTTTGATGTAGTGAATAATGTGCAGGTAGCTGAATATAGAGGTAAAATGGAAACCAAAGATTACGGTAATTTTTTGGTGGCAGTCGGAACTGAATGGAATAATGCACTTTTAGTAATAGAAAATGCGAATATTGGTTGGGCAGTAATTCAACAGGTAATTGATAGGAATTATCAAAATCTTTACTATCAAACACAAGATTACAAATACATTGATATTGAAAAACAATATACCAATAAATTTAATGCTGAAGAAAGAAGACAGGTTGCAGGATTTACAACTTCTGCAAAAACCCGTCCTCTGATTATTTCTAAATTAGATGAATATTTTAGAAATAAAGAAGTAATAGTTCAATCCCTAAGATTAATTGATGAGTTATTTACTTTTATTTGGTACACAAATAGGGCTGAGGCTATGAGAGGTTATAATGATGACTTAGTTATGTCATTCTCAATTGGATTATGGGTAAGGGATACTGCATTAAGATTGAGACAGGAGAGAATGGATTTAGCAAAAGTGGCAATCGATTCTATTTCTACGACAGGTTTTTCGATGGGTTCAGCAAACGAAAGAATGAGAGCAAATCCTTATGAAATGAATATTGGCGAGGGAAATGAAGATATAAGGTGGCTATTCTAATATT
>VFQS010004494.1_pt1 | contig 10089 bp, 8 predicted proteins | sample 3512361 | NCBI WGS metagenome assembly VFQS01 (sample SAMN10412375, study PRJNA504923) | tailings metagenome | isolation source: Relicate 1 Philex TSF3 active mining | place: Philippines | reverse complement strand
CGTTTCATATTCATTCTCTGCTTTGTGATCCCCTTCCTGGCCGTCAGCTTCGTGGCTCTGGGCTTTCTCTTCCACATTCCTAGGATGGCAGCCACTTTTCTGTGCCACTTGGTCATGCGCGTCTTTTGGAGCCACGTAGTGACGTCGCGGCGACGATGCCCCAACCTCAAATCATCCAAGGGTGGGCAATGCAACGGGTCGTGCTGCATCATGTGCCGAGGGTGTGTGTGGATGAGCAGCGGACTGTTTGATTGGAGCAGGGTGGTGCTGTGCTGTAAGTGTGGGAATCTGGTCGAAATTAGGGACACAAAAAAAGAAATGGTCAATTTAAAATTAAAAAGGACCATTTAAAAAGATTTTTTTTTAGCAGAGTCAATAAAAAGGCATGCCATTGTGGGGAACAGCCAAATACAAATAGATCATACACGAAACCCAAAGCATCAAAACATTTTTCACCCACCCGCATCAGCCATCATATAAGGGTGGTTCATGCATCCATCAACCCGTCAATAGTAGCACAGCAGCTGTTTGGTACCAGTATGGACAGCCAAGCAGCTGTCCATCCTATCAGCAGTACAAGGGGTGCAAAACCCAAATCTGTTATGGCAGATGAAAGGCAAAAAACCAACCTAATCACAGCAGAACCCCAACCAAGCCTCATGAAAAAGGCCCTTGCACTCATGTCAACGCAGGAAGCTCGAAAATCAGGCCTCTCCAACGACCCGCTCACGCTACTTCTGCTTTGCATGGACCCTGAAACCCTCAAAGGGCAAGTGGGCATGGGGGGACACCTGCTCAAAACCCTTGAGGGCATGCAATCAGCAAATGACAATGACCAGGACAAACATAATGTGCTGGACAGGCTGCTTCAGGAAGTCCGCACTCACATGCTCTCCCCTGATTCGGAATACTGGCACGAGTTGGATGGGTGGAGGGAGATTCTGATGCAAAAGTGTGCATCCGCTACAAGAGGCAACAAAGGTGATGTCATAAACGCCTTCAGCGAGCGCATGGAGAAGCGAAAGCAGGCGCAATGCTTCTGCCCTACGCTCCTTCAAGTTGTGTTTAGGAAGAGAGAAGGAAGACAGAACAATCCCCGTACGCACGTGATCCTCGAGCGGTGGAATCAAGTGCTGGTGTATTTGCATGAGTGTCTCTTCCGGCGAATGCATCCATCTGTCTTGGGTGATCCGCCGGAGCAGGTTCTGGAGGTGTGTTTGTGTGTGTGTTGTTTTTACCAATGTGTATGTGTGTGTGTGTGTGTGTGTTGTTTTTACCAATGCGTATGTGTGTGTTTGTGTGTGTTGTTTTTACCAATGTGTATGTGTGTGTGTGGTGTGATTTGGATGGTCATATCTCCTTGTATTTTGCAGGTGCCAACCGATCTCGGCGTGCGCAACCCCTACGTGGATTGGGACTTGAAGCTGAGCGCACTGGAGGAGACTGGGTTCTTTGACAATATGGATCCATTCTCGTCTTCCTCGTTCATGCAAGAAAATGACAGTGGGCAAGGGGATAAGGAGTACCCCTGGAAGGTGCAAGCAGTCAGGCAAATTGCACTGCGCACCCCCATGGTTGTTTGCGAGATGCTGCGCAGGATGAAATGCTTTGCTGCCAGTGACAGCGAGGTGTTTGTGCTGGTCAAGGAGGGTACGCGGAAGGTCGTCTGCAATGAGGGCAACAAAAAATGCGACTGGAAGATTAGCTTCCACTTCATCTTCCAGGTGACGGTGTCGCACTTTCAGTTCAAGTGCTTGTACGAGATGATGACCAGCTTCATACAGTGCAGCAGTGTTTCCACGGATGCCAAGGGCTCCGGCTTCTTAGTGCACAGCGCCGATGTCGCCATGATCCTTGAACTGGTCAGCGAGCGCGATTACCAGGAAGCTCTTTTTTTGCCGTCAAAGCGGGCAAAGAATGGCAAGGAAGAGCTGCCGGGTAAAACAACCAACCTAGAGCCAAAGAAGTTGGCCCTGCGAAGGGCAGCGCAAGGCGCCTGGGATTCTATTCTCCTGAAAAAGTCACCGCTCAACCTGGCCCCACTCCTTGGGATGGATCTCCATCCCCTACGCACTGAATTCCAGGGCCTGGCATGCCTTGGGAGCAAGAAGGAGGGTGCAGAGAGGGGGAACCGGCTCCTTGGCATGATGAGTGTAACTTTGGTGGGTGAAAAGGAGAGCACGAGCATAGAATGCTGCTGGGTTCCACGGTATTGCGAGGACAGCCATCCGTTGCTGGTGCTTGCAGAGGCTTCCACCATCATGCCCGGCCCGCGCAGCATAGGCCTTGCCCCAATGATATTATGGGAGCCAGTTGTCAGCAAGGCGCGAACAAGGGCTGTCGAGGCAATGAAGCAGCCAATGCAGCAGGCCACAGGCGGAGACGAATGTAGTGCTCAAACGTTGGATTCTTCCCCCATCGAGTGCAAGCTGCGCATCCAAAAGTCTGTGGATGACATGTTGCACAAGGCCAGTCCGAGCCTCAGGGCTGTTGCGTGTACGTACATGGGTGTGGACAGCAGCTGGAGGGTCAAGCAGAGCAGGTGTGTGGTGAAGCTGGAGAAGGGTAAAGAAGGAGGCGTGGCGTCGCAGCACCTGGTTTGTTCCAGGCAGCAGCACCCAGGAAATGGCAAGCAACAGGTACTGGAGGCTGTCCCGCTGTGGTTCAGAGACTGTCTCAACTTAGTATTTGGAGACACAAACTGGGAGACTGCCTTCCAATCGTCCAGCACCAACGTGGGCTACGCGCAGGTGCCAGACATTTTGCAGCAGGTCTCGTCGCAGTGCAGGGTGATCCACGTCTCAACAAACGTGATGAGGATGTGCTCTCTGGAACTCTTGAGGGTTCCGTTCAAGGTGTGTGTGTGTGTGTGTGTGTGTGTGTGTGTGTGTGCGTGTTCTTGTGTTTATTTCAAAATGACATGATTGTTTGTGTATACACAGTCCTTCAAGTTCCACAGCAGCAACGGCACCATCTACTGCTTCTACCAGGACAGGGTCTTCATCTCGTGCATGGACAAGGAATGTTCGCAGGAGCTCTGCTCCAACCGGTGCAATTTCAAGATCATGAGCAGGGTAGTCGAGGAGGACATCTTTGCCAAGTTTCTTCGCAAGGACCCCGCTGAGAAAAAGGTTATCGCCAACAGCATCGCCCATTCCCATCCACACCATTTATCTGGCAGCAGTATCAGAGGGCATCGACCGGCTGCCCCCGGGCTCACTCCAGCCATGCTTCAGCGCAACCCTGCTGTCAGGAGAAAGATGATGGCAATCTCCAACGCCTTGGACACTTGCTCCCAGCGCAGCACAAGCACAAGCAGCTGCTGCACGTCCCCAGTGCCTCACATGAGTGAAAGGTACTTTGACGCGCTTGAAGTGTGCACCCTTGAGTGCAAAGATGTCAAGGAAAAGTTGAGCAGCAGCCAGTACCAGGATCTGCTTGACCTTAGGGATCGCAGAGACAGGGTCTTGGCACAGGGGCTGGAACTTGCTGCTGCCAGGAAGAGAAAAGCTGCTTCCTGTGAACGTGAGGAAACAGCAGCACAGGAGGAGGAATCAGATGATGATGGTGGTGGTGGTGGACACCCCTTATTATTGCAGCCAGAGAAGATCAACGTGAGGGCCATAGCAAGGGTTCCTTTCAGGTGATTGTTGTGTCTGCCTTGATGGTATGTTTGTGACGAATTTCAAGTCATTTACTAAGAACATATGGTGGCAGGAATGTTCACGTGGCAAGCAAGCAGAATCGGACTTGGGTGGAAATCACAGAACCCATCATGCGCGCCTATGTCTTCTGGCTCAGAGGGTCTGTTCAGACAAAGGGCTTCAATAAATTCGTATCCCAGCGATGTGCAGGTCCTAGGCAACAGGCCTGATGGGTGGTGTGTGGGTGTGTGTGTGTGTGACAGGATTCTGGGGTGTAATATGTGAAAATAAATTTCTTCAGTCCACATATTTAAACAATTTCTGTGCAATGGTTCAAGTCTGCAAATCGCCTATACAGATAGGATAACAGACATGGTTTTGATTCCTGGATATGAGAAACAGGAAAGAGGGGTATTTTACCATCCAAATCCGGATATTCAAGCCTTCAAGAGAAGGACTGGGAATTTTACAGACTACAATACAACAACAGTTGGAGGGGACCCCAGGACGTACCAAAGACCAGGTGGAAATCTCCCGAAAACATCAAAGGACAGTAAAGATGCCAATCAAAAGGAATCTAAGTCCCGGGGGTGGGTTGAGCAAGCCACACACACATTCAAATCCTTCAACTCATTCCTGGAAGCATTTGAAGCCTTCCGAGCAGCAATATACACCCCAGCCATTTGGCAGATCATTTTATTCCTGGCATATTTTTTTCTAATCCCCTTTTTCCTGGGCTCTGAAATCCCAGTGTTTGACAAGAAAGAGTTGGAAAACAGGAAACCATCTTGTGGGTTGCTTCGGAGCTGTATGTGGGCTAACTTTAATGAAACTCACGGAGATGCGTCAATGCTCGTCAAGAAGAGATGCTGCAGCAAAGACTTTTGGGGAGAGGCCCAGATTATTCCGTGTAGCCCACCAACAGAGGACATGATAGTCGAAAGAAAATTGTGTGAGATCAACTACAACAATGGAGTATACAGCTATGATGATGAATGTGAATGGGAAGACTTTTACTTTGAAGAAAAGACCAAGTTTATTGCAGACAATAGACTGATCCGTTCAGGAATTCTGCGAATCTGCTTCGCTATGTTGCTCACATCCATTTTTCAATTCATACAGAAAGGCATCAGTCTCATACCTGGGATGGTCTGGATCCTGGGAAGATTTTTTGGGCTGTGGAGCTTCTCAATGGGTTTTTTAGGCTTGAAGGATCTGGTCCGCCACATTGTCAGGGCAAAGGGGTATGACTGGGTTTTCAATGAGGTGGAGGGTTGGTACAGTACAGCATTATATTACTTTCTACAAGAAGCTGGTGCATTGGTGAAAGATGAGGCAAGGACATTTTTCGCATTGTCAGCAATCTTTGCAATGGTGATGTTTGTCATGCAATTGTTCCATAGTTCAGGTGGAGGAGGCAAGTACATTGGCAGTGAAGGCATATACAGGGCATCAGTTTCATTGGCTGCAGGAGCTGTTTCCATTGTGTACCTCGTCTACTGCCTGACACAATTCCAGACAGTAGCAAACCACGTTGCTTGCGAGAGAACAGTGTGTGTGCATAATTTTACAGACAATATAGGCATGTTCTACAATGGGGGGGTAAGTGAAGTTCCAATGTCACCAACAAGAAACACGACAGATCCAGAGGAATTTTTTGATACTGAAAACCTAGAATTTAAACGTGTATATTCTTACTTCAAACATAGCAAGAAGTTTGATTTAATTATGCATACGAAAGGAGATAATTTGATAAAATACACAGATACATTGGAAGGATGGTCTTACAACCTATTTTTCCTGGATGTTGTATTGCATACTATCAGCAGTGGGTCAGACATTTTTGAACCTTTTGTGTGTCACATACTTGCACTTGCTGGGTGGCAAGCAGGGGAGTTTCTCCATGCTTACTTTTTTGGATTGTCTTATATGCAACAATCCATCTTCAATACTGCATTAGGGTTTTTGAACATCGCTGCTGTGGATTTAATAACATGGGGGGGAGCTTTGATGAATCTGTTTTTCAGGGTTACAGAAGAACATGCAGATTACGTAATGTATCGGGACAGACTTGTATGCTGGATCAAAATAGCTTATGCTGTATTGATGATTCAGTCATGCAAAATCAGTCCATGGTTTTTTGATTTTTCATTCTGGAAAGTTGTCCGATGGATTGGCACCAAAATTTCTGTATCTGGTACAACCCTCAAGGCGGAGGAGGGAGATGGTTACAATCTATTTTCAGACGGGAATGAGGATAAGAGGAATTCACGCATAGAGGCCTGCTTGAGTGCTATGAAGCCTCACGTAAAGATGGTCCTCAAGAGTGCTGCAAGGGATTTTCTCTTCTACTATTTTTATGTACACAACTCAGACCCCCAAGGTTTGGCGTGCAAAGCCATGTACATTGCAGTGTTTTATTCACACTTGATAGTAGAAGGTTTCCAACCCAAAAGCTTTGTTTCAGCAACTGCGGGCTTGCTGCATGTACATGCTCTGCTTGCTAAAATGAAGCAACAATACCTTTTTTCAATTTTAGATGTGAGCAGAGAAGAAATGCCTGCATATTTGAAAAGACCAGGACTCTTGTAGATGAGGACAATGGAATGGCAGGTATTCATTTGGGTAAAGATTTATAGAAATAAAAGTTCATTTCGAAAGAGTCTTTGCCTATGTTTTTATCACAGTTGCACCCTCTACACTATTGTGTATGCCAAAGCTGCCAAAGTCACTATCCACATGAAACAAACGCTTCTCTTAGAACCAACAGCGGAAGCATCAGACTTGCTTGCGGACGCGTTGTTGGTTGGCCAAAACGTCCGTAGATCGTTCACAAATACCTGCATATCAATCTTCCCCTGCTGAATCCCTTGCCTGTAAGGCTTGTATGTGGATGTGGGGGGTGCAGGGGTGGGCTCAGTTGGGCCAGCGATCCCGTTGCCCGTCATGTCGATCTTGATCCTGTGCAGCAAAACAAGTGTCAGAGGCAGCATAGTTGGTTTTATTTCACTTCAAAAGAGTGAGCCATCCCAGATGACAGCAAGTGTCAGAAGGTTATACACTCACATGAACATTGCATCAACAACCATGTACAAAAAAATCTCTCACTCTGCTCTTTTCGTGACTGGGTCCAGTGTCTGAAGGTCCCCAATGACAAACTGATCCTCCCTCAGGTCAGAGATCAATTTGATCATTTCATCTCTCGATGTGTAGCCAGTCCACGCCACAGTATACTCATTAGGTTTGTCCACAGCTCTCTGGATATCTGACAGTGATATTGTCAAGTTCTTATCCATGGATGCCTTGTCATACACCAGGAGCACTGAATATGTTCCGTACACCACACCAGACACGTTGTTGGCCTGCAGAAGCCTCCTGCCTGCGCCAGATGCTACTGTGCTGCCATCCTGCTGCACAACCCCATACTTTTGCAGGTTGTTGAACACAGGGACAACCCGCTTGCATTCGGGACAGTACTTGTTCATGTGCGTGTTCATTCGACGGTAGAATTCTTCGCCAATCTGCTTCAAGGCATTGGAAAGGCTTATCCTCTGAGAGAACTTGCCATATACAATAAACTCCAGCACAGTGGATGGCTCCTCATCTGCACTGTAGAGCTTCATCACGCTCGACGCAATGTCAACATTGTACTCCACAGCCGGCAGCGTGCCTGTGCGTGGCTCCTGCATGATCTTGGCCAAAGCATCCTCCACAGATGCATCGTCTGGCTCGATCTGTGGTGCCTTGAGCGGCACGTGGATGTACTCTTCGAGCGGCTGATTGACCGGCGAAACTTGCAATAGGTTTCTTTTGCCTGTGCTGCCAACCATGGAATCCTGTTCTTCCGTGGTTTCATGTAGCAGAGACATGGAGGATTGTCCAGAAGAAGATGTAGCAGACGGGGAAAAGCTCAGCAGTCTTCTGCGCATGATGTTTCCAGCACCATCATTGAGCGTGATCATGGCCACCACCAGAAGCCTGTCGGAAAGAAGCAGATCGCTCTGGTAGCCGTTGGTCATGGGAATGTTCCAGCGGTTGCCAGGGTTCACGAACCACGCCTTGTTCACCCGGTCGTTGATGTCAAAGTTCTTTCGCACCAGACTGGTCATGTTGGCAGACAGGGCGTAGCTGTACTCGTCTGTCGCCTGCAGAATATTGGACAGCAGCCAGTCGCGTGTCCCTGTCAGTGATGTGGTGTTGATGCCTGTGGCTAGCGGGTGGACGGCTGCGCCACGCGTCACAGCCCTGTTGTAGATGTTGGTGTACAGACTGCAGGAGATGGTGCCTGAGTCTGCAGCGCAACTCTGCATCACTGCCTGCACACACCAACTGCTTGTCATTGGCATGTACGAATACATCTGATACAGATGGGCTGCACAAACACCAAAAACACTGGTTGGTCAGTACATGCTACTACATATCTGATACAGACTGATAATCTATTCCAACCCACCTCTTGAAAATTCAGGACCGGACGCCCCGTCACCGGGCTCAGCGTCACATTGTAGGCCCTATTGTTCCGAATAAGACCCACGATGGTGTTGAACTTGGCAACGTCCAGGAAGTGGATCACCGCCAGCTGCTCCATCTCCAGGTAAAAGTTGGACGCGGATACGCGCGAGAAGATGGCAGGGCTTCCCTTGAGCACGATGGTGAGCAGCGCAGACGAGATGCTGCGTGCCGTGAAGTTGCCAATGGTGTCCAGCATGGCCCCTCCGCTCGGCGAAGCCTGTGTCACGTCCTGTGGATCGATCGGAGAGCAGTTATTTTACAGGGCATATGCACGAATGTGGTGCGCTGAGACTATGATCCTCATGACCACCGCCTACTACGTGCACGGAGCCATTGCCCCAATTCTCCCCTTTGAAATACCAAGAGAGCAAAAAAGCAGGCCATCAAGCAGTGGATATCTTGGGTAGAGGGGGAGGGTACAGACACTAAACCAACAACAACAGGAGCTGCACATTCCAACAAGGCCTGTCCACCCAAGAAGCAGGATTGAAACAAAGGTGCATCTCTCACCCTGTAGACAACCATGCTCTTGTCCCACGCATCCTGGGTGCCAACAAACCCCACAGACACGTCCACCTTGGTGCTTGCGAGGAGCGATGCCTCGGCGGAGATGCTTTCGCACGACGTGACCATGTGATCCGGATGCAGGGGCGCCCTTGCAAACAGGTTCGCAATCACAGTCTGCCCGCTGGAGGTCAGCGCAGAGATCTGGAACATGACGTAGATGTTATAGGGCTCGCTCGAATACAGAATGGCGTTGCTGATGGTCCTGTCGCCAATGGGAAAGTAAAAGTTGACCAGGTTCGTGGGCATGACCTGGACCAGTGGGTTGGTGCACAGGTTGTAGTTGGACGCGCAGGGCTGTGCCTGGGCAGATGCGTACATTTGGCGGTAGCCCTGCAAAAAACAAATAGAGTCAGATCAAAAATAAAAAAACCAGCACAATCATATTTTTTTGCACCTGTGTTGCATCGTACAGGCCCCGCCCGTACCCCGAGTAGCACGGATTGGTCCACAGCGATGAGTTGGTCCTGTCGGGCATGCTCTTGGCAATCGCAAAGCGCACGCTCGTCAGCGGAACAAGGCCAGTGACCATGTTCTGGCGTATGCCCACTGGAATGACAAAGCCCATCTGTATGAACTGCATGTTGCGCTGGATGAGGCCGTCCATCCACCGGTTCTGCATGACGAACAGCGTGATGTACTTGACCAGGCTGTAGTCCTGCGCGCTGGAGAAGGAGAATGTGATGCTGTTGCTGATCGCCAGCGTGATCTGCGTCTGCGTCGCAGAAACAGACATGGCGTTTGCGTCCAGCAGCGTCAGGTACGTGATGCCCACAAAGAAGGACAGCTGGTACCCTGCAGGGTTGCTCTCGAGCGTGCTGCGCATGGCCAAACCCCCGACCGAAAGGTCTGTCTGCGCAATGCGAAGTCTGACCTCGTTGGCTGAAAGGCGCTCGACCGAGGAGTCAGGATACGCCTGCAACGTGTTGCGAATGATGTAGTCGTTGCCCTCTGGAGTGAACATGCCCAGCGTCGGCCAGGACTGCACCGTCTCATTGCACGTGCCTACCACGCTGGTGATGTTTTGGCTGAACGCGCCAATCTCGTAGGTACTCTTGTAATCGTTGAGGCAACACACTGCATTGTACGTGACGCATGGATGCTTGGAGACGTAGTAGGAGTTTCTCACTGCCTGGGAATACGGGAGCGTCGTCCCTGGCTTGGATATGTACAAGCTCGTGATGGTGTTGGGGATGGTTGGCGTGTAGCGCACGTCAACAAGCCACTGCGACGTCCTGTCGTCAAACTGCACCGCTGTTACCTTGAAACCTCCAGACTGAGCCACTGTTGGCTCCACGCCGTCCTGGTACTGGTTGACCACATTGGTGGGGGGTTGCGTGACCTGGAATCCAGACTGTGCTAGCACAGT